>Ga0194125_10005046_pt1 | contig 20282 bp, 17 predicted proteins | sample TA2KigC250mmetaG_FD_148626 | JGI IMG/M metagenome (GOLD analysis project Ga0194125, IMG submission 148626) | Freshwater microbial communities from Lake Tanganyika, Tanzania - TA2015034 Kigoma Deep Cast 250m | ecosystem: Environmental > Aquatic > Freshwater > Lake | place: Tanzania: Lake...
AGTTAGAATTCTGTAAATTGTACCGCTGTCAACATATTCAAATTTTAGTTTTTCAGCCAGAATCCTTGCTGCTGTGCTCTTTCCGGAGCCGGTCGGACCGTCAATTGTAATTATTATATGATTATCGTTCGGAATACTATACATAAAAAATTAAAAGGTATAATCCTTTCAATTTAAATTAAAATATAAACACATAATATTTCAAAAATAAATTGCAATTTCAAGATAAAATATGGTATATTTTTCCTTAAAATTATTTATTTTTTTAAAAAAATAACTAAAAAGACTGTATTTTGTTGTTTTTTTACAAGCAGTGAATGATAATTGAATTGATTTTCGGGGCTTTTTAGGTTAATTTTGCGTATATGCCGGTTATTGTGGTAATATATTTCCCAAGCAATCACTTAAATACACATAAAAACAGGGGTAATATAATTTACAATATAGCAAATTTTTTAATTAACACCAGCCTAAATTCAGGTTTGTCAGAAATCAATTAGAATTAAATTATGAAACTTTCTCAATTTGATATAACTTTTCCTAAGAATTTGATAGGAAAAGCTCCGAAAACTCCAAGAGATTCCTGTAAATTAATGGTAGTAGACAGGGAAAAACATTCTTTGCAAACAAGAAAATTCAGGAATGTTATAGATTATATGGAGCCGGGAGATTGCCTTGTATTAAACGATTCAAAAGTATTTCCTGCCAAATTATACGGCACCAAAGAAAAAACCAAAGCAAAAATTGAAGTTTTTTTGTTAAGACATTTATCGGTAGAAGAAAATATCTGGGATGTTGTAGTTGATCCTGCAAGAAAAGTACGGATAGGCAACCGTATTTTTTTCACAAAGAATTTATACTGCGAAATAATAGATAATACTACATCCAGAGGCAGAATTGTAAGGTTCAATATAAAAAATGATTTCAAGAAGATAATAGATAAACTCGGAAAGATGCCGTTGCCTTTTTACATAAACAGACAGTCTACAGAGAGGGACAGAAAAAATTATCAGACGGTATTTGCAAAGAAAACAGGTTCAGTGGCAGCTCCCGCTGCAGGTCTGCATTTTACTAAAGAATTGTTGCAGAAAATTGAGAAGAAAGGCGTAAAAATTGTTTATTTAACGCTTCATATTGGATTAGGTATTTTCAGACTTGTTGAAGTAGAAGATTTATCAAAACACAGAATGGATTCGGAGAACTACAGTATCCCCGAACATACGGCTGATGTAATTAATCAGACAATAAAGAAGAAAAATAAAGTTATAGCCGTAGGCACTTCGGTAGTAAGAGCACTCGAATCAAGCGTAATATCAAAGAGATTGGTCAGGCCCACCAGCGGGTGGACGGATAAATTTATACATCCGCCTCAATCCGTAAACGTAGTGGATAAACTGATAACAAATTTACATATGCCGAGAAGTCCGTTATTAATGCTTGTGTGTTCGTTTGCTGACAGAGATATAATTGTGAAGGCATATAAGAAAGCAACAAAAGAAAAATATAAGTTTTTTGCTTACGGAGATTCGATGATAATAATATAATCATTTCATTGAATCATAAGTTCTTTTATTCATAAATTCATTAATCACCTGAATTGATTTTCATCCGGAAAAATTTTCAGGATACAGATAAATAAATACAATAATGATTTATCATGTAATATTACCCGCCTCAGGACTGGGAAAGCGTTTCCGCTCAAGACTTCCGAAGCAATTTCATAAAATTGATAACAGGGAAATTATTGCATTCTCACTGATAAAGTTTAATTCGATAAGAGAAGTGGGGACAATAGTAATACCCACTTTCAGGAAATACTTTTCGAGGATTGAAAAAATATTGAAAGAAGTTAAAATTAGAAAAAATGTTATACTCGTCGAAGGGGGTGTGTCGAGAAAAGATTCGGTTTATAACGGACTGAACCGGTTAAACGCCGAAAACAACGATTTCGTATTTGTGCATGATGCAGTCAGACCATTCATAACGGTTAATAAAATTAATGAAATGATGAAATATTCTAAGAGATATAATTCGGTAATACTTGCACTTCCTGTAAGAGACACTTTAAAGATGATTACAAGGAGTGGGGTAATCGACGGAACAATTGACAGAAGAAACTTGTGGATGGCACAGACACCTCAGCTTTTCAGATACAGGATACTCAAAGACTCTTTTGAAAAAGCCAAACGGGAAAACTTTTTTGCTACTGATGAATCCCAGATTGTGGAACATGCTGGATATAAAGTAAAGGTAATTGAAGGAGAAGTAAAAAACATAAAAATTACAACAAAGGAAGATTTAATTTTCGGAAATAATTTAATGGTAACTTAGAAAATGAATCCGGTAGTAATATCAACGTGGAAGCACGGTATCAATGCAAACAAGGAAGCTTACAGAATTTTATCAGCGGGCGGAAATTCGCTTGATGCAGTCGAAGCGGGAGTAAAAGTGGCAGAGGATGACCCTTCGGTACTTAGTGTCGGCTACGGAGGCTTGCCCGATGCGGAAGGCAGAGTAACATTGGATGCGGCAATAATGGACTGGAAAGCGAGAATCGGCGCAGTAATCTCGGTTGAAAATATAAGAAATCCGATTTCACTGGCAAGATTAGTGCTGGAAAACACCGAACATACAATACTCGCAGGAAACGGAGCAAAGGAATTTGCTCTTAAAAACGGTTTTAAAACCGAGTGTCTGCTTACGGAATATTCACTGAAAAGATATTCCGAATGGTTAAAATCAGGTTACGGGAAATCTCAGGAACTTCATACCGGAGAAAATTCGGGTTACCCGGGAAAAACATCCGGACATGATACAATCGGAATGATAGCAATAGACAATGACGGTAATTTATCTGCAGCAGTGACTACAAGCGGCGTAGCCTGGAAATTACCGGGCAGGGTAGGGGATTCTCCCGTTATAGGTTCGGGTTTATACGTTGACAGTGAAGCGGGAGCAGCGGCATCTACAGGCAGGGGTGAAGAATGTATAAGGGCATGCGGAAGTTTTCTGATCGTTGAATTGATGAGAAACGGATTGAGTCCTTCGGAAGCATGCAGAATAGCATGCGAAAGAGTTTATAAACTGAATTATTTATCCAGCAAAAACAGAGACCATTTATTTCAGGTAGGTTTTATTGCAATGAATATTAAAGGTGAGTATGGAGCTTACAGCGTCAGAGACGGTTTTCAGTATGCTTTATATAAAGACGGAAAAAATATTTTATTCGACAGTGAACATTTTTTGAACGAAAAATACATTATAGAAGATTTATAATTATATAATGGTAAAATATACGATAATAAAAAACGGATTATTATTGACACTCGACGAAAAATCAAGGTGCGGATATTTTACTTTGGTCATTCATAACGATAAAATTTGCGAAGTTGATTTTGATAACAGATTGAATAACGACGAAATTATTGCCGACACGTACCCGGGTGCGGAACTGATAGATGCCGGAGGAAAACTTCTTGTCCCTGCGTTTTTGAATCTGAATGTAAATTCATCTTACTCTTTATGCAAATTTTATACCGGCAAACTGGATTATTCAAACATAAGCGAAGATGTATCTTTAAAATTAATAGAAAAGTATTTCATTCAGGAAAATAATAAACAGGATTTACTGTGGCTTCTGAAACTGAATTATTTCAGAGCATTGCTGAACGGAGAACTGATTCTGAACGAAACATCGAATTTCATAAACAAGGATTTTTTCTACAACAATAAAGAAATATCTTCTTTAGGAAAACAAATTGTTTTTTTTACATCTTATAACAACTCACTGACTAATTTATTCATCGACAATAGAAAATTCCATTTTCTCGGATTCAAGGAAGAAGAACTGATTAATAATTATTCCCTGAATTCAATAAAGAAATATTATTCAAAAGGAATTAACAAGATATTTCTGGAAATATTACAGACTCCCAACAGTGCAAACTCGGCAAAAAATGTTTTTGGAAAAAGCATTATAAGAGTTCTGAATGAAAACGGCATCTTGATACCCGAATCGCTGATATCCAATCCTGTATATTTGACGAAAAGGGACATTGAAATATTAATTAATAAAAATGTGAACATATTGTTTTGTCCTTCTGATTTGATGAATTTATCCGGAAAAGAATACAACTATAATGATTATCTCAGGGGAGGAGTCAATATTTCATTTGGGACAGGAATTACAGGCAACAGTTTATTCGATGAAATGAAGTTATTTGCATCTGCAATTCATAAAAAGGCTGTATCTTATGAATCGGTAATTAGAATGGCATGCATTAATCCGGCAAGGATTTTGGGCGTCTCGAATTTATACGGAAGCATTCAGAAAAACAAAAGTGCAAATATTTTGTTCTTCAACATAAATGATATGCGCAACTGGATTGATATACCCGAACTTCATTCGGAGAATGTTTCAGGGTATATTATAAACAAATTGACAACGAAAGATATTACTGATGTAATGCTAAAGGGAGAATATGTTGTTTATGACGGAGAACCGCTGGATTCTGACTTTACTCTGTACAAAGAAACATTTGAGAAATTAAGGGAAATAAGCATAGAAACGGGTAATTACAGAGGTTTGAAAGAAAAGCAGTTAATGGACAAAAGAGTAAGGGAAATTTCAAGAACGGAACCAAAGAAAAAACAGGAAACTAAGTTAGGCGGCGTTGCATACGCAGAGACGAAATATTTTGACGAAGGGCAGGGTGACTTCAGAGTAATTGGAATAAAGACTGAAGAAGTATTTACGGACAGATTATATACCGAAACACCTCAAGAGAAACTCGAAGATACTATAACGGAAATCAGCGACATAAACGGCGGAATAGATTTATTTGGTCAGCAAGTCGTAGAAGAAATACCTGAATATGAAGAAGATAGAGGCAGAATTCCAAGAAGAAAAAAAACAGCCGATATTAAAGAAAAACTTAAAGAAAAGAAACCTGAGGAAATAATTTACAAAAAGCAAAAGATGAGATTCGGTTTCAGCGAGGATGAATCATCAATTCCAGCCGATTAGTTAACACATCAATTTGTATTTTAAAATAAATTCCTAATTTTAATATAACTATCAAACATATAGTTTGGAAAAATATGTTTAACATAGCTTTACATGATGTTGTAATTTTTTTTAAAAATTAGAATTCAGGCAGCAAAATAATACATCATAAAAATGAAATTCAAATTAATTGTTTTATAAATTTAGAAATATTATATTACATAATAATATTTTCAAATTAAAAAATATAGAATCATGAACAAAACAAAAATTAAATTATTTCTGACGTTATCAATCCTGTTTTGTTTGTCTCTCTCATTCTTTTCTTTTGTCGATAAATCGGAATATCAGAGAGTAAGAGATATAATCAAAAGAGGTAACGATTTAATGTATCAGGTCGGAATGATAAACATTAAATTTAAAAATGATGTGTCATTCACTAAGAGCGGTTTTGGTATTTTAAGGTTGGATAATATGTTAAAGAGCTATAAATTAACGGATATTATACAACCGCATCCGTTAAATAAAGATGTAAGCAGGAGGATGATAGGGGACGAGGAGCTGGCAAGAGTATTCAGAGTGTTATACGATTCGGATGCAGATCCTTTCGATGTCGCAGAATCAATTTTAAATGAAAATAAAGATATACTCGATTGGGCAGAACCGAGTTTTGTATATAAACCTGATTATATACCGAATGACCCCAGTATTTCGCAGCAATGGCATATCAGTAAAATAGCAAGTTATCAGGCATGGGATTTATCAAGAGGCGATACAAATATAATAATCGGAATAGTAGATAGCGGTACCGACTATGAACATTCCGATCTGAACGCAAATTACAAATGGAACTGGGCAGACCCGATTGACGGGATAGACAATGACGGAAACGGATATATAGATGATTTCATGGGTTGGGATTTCGGAGATAATGACAACAATCCTGACTGCGGAATTCAGGCAAATGACCACGGCTCGCATGTCTCCGGATGTGCTGCACAGGTTGCAGATAACGGAGTACACGGTGCCGGAATCGGATTCAAGTGTAAATTCAGAGTTACTAAACACAGTGACCAGTACGGTAACGGGTTGTATTATACAGATGCGGGAGTGGTTTATCAGTATCAGAACGGAGCAAAAGTGATTAACTGCAGTTACGGAAGCAGTACTTATAATTCCTATTCACAAATGGTTATGAATAACGCCTGGGCAAATGGAGTAGTCATTTGTGCCTCGTCGGGTAATCAGTATTTAAACACACCGAGATATCCCGCATCTTATGATAATGTAGTATCGGTTGCGGCAACAAATTCAAGCGATATAAAGGCAGATTTTTCCAACTGGCATACTACTGTTGACGTATGTGCTCCCGGACAGAATATCTTAAGTACTGTCTGGAAAAACGGTTACGGCTCATGGGACGGAACATCAATGTCTGCACCGATAACATCCGGAACAGTCGCATTGATAAGGTCAATGTACCCGTCCTGGACTCCGCAGCAGGTCGTTGACCGCCTTAAACTCGGAGTCGACAGTATTTATAATCTTAATCCTTCATATATCGGAATGCTCGGTACAGGCAGAATAAATGCATTTAAATGTTTGGCTGATAAACCGATAGTTAAAATTGTTTCCTATCAGCACACTGATTCTATTTACGGCAACAACGATAAAATATACGATATTGACGAAGTTATTCCGATTGCAATTTCATTCAAGAACACCCATTTTGCAGGTACGGATGCTTCGGTCAGATTGACAACATCGAGTCCGTATATTACATTCGTTCAGGATTCCGTTTATATCGGAAACATTTCTGCATACGGAACGTTTGCCACAACATACGCAAACACATTTAAAGTAAAAGCAAATTCGAGTTGTCCGTTCGATGCAGCGATAACATTTAACATAGGATATTCGAATACGGTGTATCCCGACAATTCCGCAGGCTCATTTACAATAACCTTCAGACAGGGATTTGCGACACACAACATAAACAACTTGAAACTCAGTCTTACGAAAGACGGAGCGGTAGGAAAGAAAACCCAGGCATACGGCAACGGTTTATTCATTGGAAGCGGAACGGTGAATAATATATACGAAGGCGGATTAATGATAGGATTAAACAATACCCAGGTATCGGATGTCTGCAGAAGGGGACAGTCACCTGCGAACGTCTCGGATACGGATTTTGTAGCTTCATTATGTTATCATTTAAATACACCCGGAACACTTTCCGGACAAGATGGATTCGGTATATTTAATGACGACGGAGCCGGAGCAAGCAAAATCGGAGTAGAAGTTAACTCTTTCAGTTATGCTTACAATACAACAGGAGACGAGAATTATATACTTTTAAAATTCAGAATCAAGAACAATACAAGTTCAAATTTAAATAATCTGTACGCAGGAATATATATATGGTATGCACCGAACGGTAATTTTATATCTAACAACATAACGAGATACAATTCAACCAATCGCGTTGCATATACATATAACACAACAGTTTCAAACAACTACCTCGGATTGGCATTAATGACGAACCAGACTGCCAATTTCAGAATTTTTAATTCCACGGAAGTACTGACAGGATTCACTACACAGGAAAAATGGGATGGATTAAGCGGAGGAATATATAATGACTCTCTCGGACCCGGAGGTAATCCGTTTGTGCTTGCTTTCGGACCGTTCAACCTTACTCCCAATCAGGCGGAAAGCATAGGTTTTGCCGTAATTTCTGCGACCGATGCCGGTGATTTGTTTACAAAGACAAATACAGCAAGAACTAAATATCAGACAGTTGGAGTTACGAATATTTCCGAAAACGTTCCCTCTGTTTATACATTATCCCAGAATTATCCGAATCCGTTTAATCCGGCAACAACGATAAAGTTCGGAATACCTAAAAATGATTTCGTAAATATCAGAGTCTATGATATCCTCGGCAGGGAAGTAGCCGAACTGGTTAATGAGCAGTTAAATGCAGGATTTTACGAAGTGAATTTCAACGCTGCAAAACTTGCCAGCGGAATGTATTTTTACAGGATTGAAACCAGGAATTTCATTGACGTTAAGAAGATGATGCTGATAAAGTAACTCAATAACATAGAATATTATATAAAACGCAGAGTGAAAACTCTGCGTTTTTTTTAGTACATACAATTTTAGTTTTTTTTGTAGAAAAATAGTGGACTGATATACATTTTTCATTGTTTTTTTTAAAATGTGATAATGCAGTAGTTTTTATGTTGTATTTTTTAATTATAATGATTAATATTACGGAAAAGTCTAACTAAAACGGAATATAATACGGAATAGTGTTTTATAAACGCATAATAAATATTGATTTGCCCGAAATGCAATCCGCTTTTCTGTGGGGAGCAAGAAAAACAGGTAAATCTACCTTTTTAAAATCTAATTTCGCTGAAAGTATCTATATAGACTTACTGCAATCGGATGTTTTTTTAAAATATTTAAAAGAACCGCAACGATTTCGTGAAGAACTGGAGGCAGCAGAAAAAAATAAATTAAAGTTTCCTGTTATTGTTGACGAAGTACAGAAGCTGCCGCATCTTTTAGATGAAATTCACTGGTTAATTGAAAATAAAGGTTACAATTTTATACTCAGCGGTTCAAGTGCAAGAAAAGTTATAAGAGGAAAAGGAAATTTGCTTGGAGGTAGAGCATGGAGATATGTAATGTTACCTTTGACAACTGTTGAAATAAAGGATTATAAGTTGCTCGATGTTCTTAATAAGGGTTTGATACCTTCTCATTATTTAAGCCTTAATTACAAGAAGTCCTTGAAGTCATATATAAATGATTATCTCAGGGAAGAGGTTTTTAATGAAGGATTAACAAGAAATATTCCTGCATTTTCAAGATTTTTTGATGCAATGGGATATTCACACGGGGAGTTATCCAATTATTCAAATATAGCCAGAGAATGCGGAGTAAATGAAAAGACAGTGAAAGAATATTATCAGATATTGGCTGATACGTTAATTGGAACTAAACTAGAGCCTTTTAAGAAAAAGCAGGAAAGAGAAGTAATAAAAAAAGCAGGAAAATTTTATTTATTTGATATAGGTGTTGCAGGAGCCATTACAAAAAGAACAATCACGGAAGAAAGAGGTGAATTATTCGGCAGAGCATTCGAGCATTTTATTTTCATGGAACTGAATGCATATAAACTTTATAATGATTACGATTTTGAAATTAATTTTTGGCGAACAAAGACGGGTATTGAAGTTGATTTTATACTGAATTCAGGGGAGATTGCAGTTGAAGTGAAGGGCTCATCATATATAAAAAACGCTGACTTGAAAGGATTATATACATTCAGACAGGAACATAAACCGCGAAGAACAATTCTTGTCTGCAACGAGAGAATTCCAAGGATTAAAAACAGTATTGAAATTATGCCTTACAGAGATTTTCTAAAAGAGTTGTGGAGAGGGGAATTAATAAAATAGATTAATCCGGTGCGAAATGTTGTTAAACTCAGCGTTTTTTATTTTTGAGTGCAATATTCTCTGAGCAGTTCCCATGAATAAATACCCGTATGATGTCCGTCTTTCCATGTAATCTGTACGGCATAGTTTCCGACTTTTGAAATTGTGTCTATTTCATAGAATCCGGCTTCTTTAAAAGGATTTTTTATGGGAATATATGTATCCGATGAATTCGATTCATCTTTGCATGTCGCACACGGGCATTCGTCTCTGAGGACTTTTAGCGGTATTTCCGCTTCCAGACCGTCATTCCATTTAACAAAGAGTTTTTCGTCTGTTCTTTTAATCTGAACAGGATATAGTTCCATTATTCTTTAATTTTGTTTTTCATTAAAAAAGAAATTATTGTCAATATAATTCCCGGGAATAAAAAAATAAATGATATTTTCATCCACAGGGTTAGCAGAACACAAAGCAGAGGACCTGCCATTCCGCCGAGTAAATTCGAACTCGATGCAAGTCCCATTATGCCTGCGTTTCTTTCTTCAGGTGAGTGTTTATTTATCAGTGAATAAAAACCGGGTATGATTCCGCCGAGTGAAAGACCGAGCAAAATCCTGATTGGTAAAAGTAAAAAATAATTTCCCGATATTGTATGAAGTGCAAATGCGGCAGCCGACAGGTTCATTGCAATGAACATATTCTTCGAAAAACCTTTTTTGTCGAATCTTCTGCCCCACCAGGGAGAAGCAATTGCAGCCGAGATACCGGTCACACCGAAACTTACTCCCGTGTAAGTTGACATAAATGCAGTATCCATTTCAAAAGTTTCTATAAATAAAGCGAAAATCGGGTTTGTAACCGTTACGGATATCTGAACAATCGCAATTATCAGCAGAGCAAATTTAATTTCCTTTTCTGAAATCACATATCTTATATTGCTAAATATCGAAAAAAGTCTTCCGTTGGTATCTTTTTTAGCGGGTTCTCTGACATAAATCAGGATAAACAAACCGCTTGCAAAACATAAACCTGCTACTATAAAAAAAACCGACCGGTACGAAATAAGGTCAGCGAGTAACCCTCCCGCTAACGGACCGGCTATGGCACCGGTGAAAAGAGAAGACTGCAGTATACTGATAGCATATCCGGATTTTTCCTTCGGTGTACCGGCTGATACGAGTGCAAGTGCTGCTGCGAGAAATCCGCTTACTACACCCTGCAGCATACGGAAAGCAAAAAGATGCCAAATATTTCCCGAAAAACCTATTAAGAGCTGCGAAACAGATAATCCGAAAATAGCTCTCAAAGTCATCGCTTTTTTTCCGTATTTGTCTGCGAGTGAACCCCATACCGGAGTCATAATAAAAGCCATTATGAAAGGACCGGCAAAAACCAAACCGCTCCATCTTTCGAGTAAATTTTGCTCTGTAATTCCAAGTTCTCTGATAAAGAAAGGAAGGAAAGGAACCACCATATTCATTCCGAGCATAGCAATGAACTGAGCTATCCACATCAATAAAAGATTACGCTTCCATATTTCCATCTGTTACCGTTTCTGCGTCAAAATGCTTAAAATTAATTTATTTTGATTAAAGAATAAATTCAGTAAATGTGATTTTACTTAACGGCTTAACATGGATATTCTTAATTTTCCGATTTTATCATTACATCCATCCCGTCCTGCCTTATTCTCTTGCCGCTCCGTATAACTTTTATCAGGTTCATACATTCATTACTCGTAACATATAACTCTTCATTTCCTGAATGATTCAATTCCGGTAATTCAACCGCTGATTTACGCTGATTGTCTGCTAATATTAGCAAATTATTCGAGTACATTCACAGCCTCAGCTTTGAACACTGATTATCTTGTCGTAAAAGATTAATATGAAAAAGGAAAATATGAAAAAATTTTACAGTAGTAAAAAATAATTAAAAAATTTATTTTTAAACAATGAAACCTGTACCCCAATAAATAAATAAATAAATATGTTAGAAATTTTAAACCAGTTAAAAGAGTTATCGTATAATCTTTATTGGTCGTGGAACAACGGCTTTTACGAAATATTCGAAGAAATAAACAACGATTACTGGAAGTGGACAAACCAGAATCCTATTAAGTTTCTCAATGCGATTAACAACGATTACTTGTTCGAAGTAATTGAAAGAAGGAATTTAAAAGACAGGATTCACACTATATACAGAGATTTCAGAAAGTATTTAAATTCAAAAACATATTTTGAAAACACCTACGGCAAACCGACGGGACCGCGCATAGTTTACCTGTCAGCAGAGTACGGTGTAGCAAAATGTTTAAAATTTTATTCCGGCGGACTGGGAACTTTGTCAGGCGACCATATGAAATCTTCCTCTGACCTTGGTATTCCGCTCGTCGGCATCGGACTTGCATATTTATACGGATATTTCAGGCAGTATATTAACAAGGAAGACAGGCAGGCGGAGTTGTATGAAAGGAATGAATTTAATTCACTCCCGATGCAGCAGCTGCTCGACGAGGATTACAGACCTGTAAAGATAATTGTCGATATGCTTGGGGTAAATGTCTATGCCCAGATATGGCAGGTAAATGTCGGCAGAAATAAGTTGTATCTCCTTGATTCTTTTGTGGATGAAAACGATCTGGAATTTAAAACAATAACCGATATCCTTTACGGAGGCGGAACGGAAAAAAGACTCCAGCAGGAAATATTACTCGGTATAGGAGGAATGAAACTTCTCGAAGTATTGCAGCTGGATATCAAAGCATATCATATGAACGAAGGGCATTCGGCATTTTTGGTGTTTGAGCGTATTAAGAATTTTATGAGCCGTCATAATATTTCATTTCGTACCGCACAGGAAATGTGTTATTATTCAAATATTTTCACTACACATACACCGGTTCCCGCGGGAATAGATATATTTCACAGGTCATTAATGGAAAGATATTTCAAAAATTATGCGGAACAGGAGCTGAAAGTAGGTTTTGACCAGTTTTTTGACGAAGGCGATTTGACGAAAAGTGCTCTTGTGAACGACCATTTTAATATGGCATACCTTGCAATCAACAACTCCAATTTTGTTAACGGAGTTAGTAAACTTCACGGAGAAATCGCAAGAAAGATGTGGTCTCTGTCGCCCACAAGAAGTCAGATTCAGCATATAACAAACGGAATTCACACAAAGACTTATATTTCGCCTCATTCGGAAAATCTGTATATTAAGAATTTCGGAAAAGAATGGTATGATGTACAGGATATATGGGATAAAATAAGCGAGTTGCCAGATGAAGATTTATGGATAATGAGAAATAAAAACAGGAAACGACTGATTAATTTTGTAAGGGACAGATTAGTGGCAAAGGCAAAGATGTTTCATGTAACCGAAGAACGGATAGCCGAACTGTCCGAAATACTTGACGTAAACACTTTGACTATAGGATTCGCACGCCGCTTTGCAACTTATAAAAGAGGCACTTTAATATTTAAAGACATAAACCGTCTGAAAAAAATTATGTCTGTACCCGGAAGAAATATACAATTTGTTTTTTCCGGCAAGGCTCATCCAAAAGACGAAGAAGGAAAAAATTTAATATCGGAAATAATTTATTATTCAAATCAGGATGATTTTAAAGGAAAAATAGTTTTCGTGGAAAATTATGATATGTCGGTGGCTAAATATCTTGTAACCGGCAGTGACGTCTGGCTGAATAATCCCCGTAAACCGCTGGAAGCTTCCGGAACAAGCGGAATGAAAGTGGTCGCAAACGGCGGATTGAATCTAAGCATATCCGACGGATGGTGGGTTGAGGGTTACTCCGAAGACGTCGGCTGGACTATTGAAACACCGCCTAATTATGAAAGTATGAAACCTGAAGAAATCGACTGGGCGGAAGCAAATTCAATGTACGATTTACTCGAAAAAGAAATTATTCCTTTGTTTTACGACAGAAACGGAAGTAATATTCCCGAAAACTGGATAATGAAAATGAAAGCCTCAATAAGAATTCTTGCGCCGTTTTTCAATACTCAGAGAATGGTAAAAGAATACAATGATATGTTTTATATGAAAGTCAAATAAATTATAAATCCCCAAAATATCTGTTTATGGAAAGAATATTAATTATCGGAGCCGCCGGACAAATCGGCTCGGAACTGACTATTGAATTGAGAAATGTGTACGGTAACGAGAATGTCTTTGCGACGGATATCAAGCAGGCGCCTGCCGATGTAACGGAAAGCGGACCTTTTCAGTTACTCGATGTACTCGACGAAAAAACACTTATACATTTTATTATCCGAAACAAGATTACTCAGGTATATCATCTTGCGGCTGTGCTGTCAGGCAATGCTGAAAAAATTCCGCTGCAAGCATGGGATATAAATATGAGAAGCCTGCTGATAATACTTAACCTTGCAAGGGAAGTGGGGCTGAAAAAAATTTTCTGGCCCAGCTCAATAGCGGTATTCGGGAAAACCACTCCGAAAATCAACACCCCCCAGCTTACGGTTACGGAACCGAATACGGTTTACGGAATAAGCAAACTCGCAGGCGAGAGATGGTGTGAATATTATTTTAATAAATATAAACTCGATATAAGAAGCATTCGGTATCCTGGATTAATCAGCTATAAAACAGAAGCAGGCGGAGGAACTACCGATTATGCAGTCGAAATTTTCTATGAGGCAATCTCAAACAGGAAATATGAATGCTTCCTTGAAAAGGATTCTACTCTGCCGATGATGTTTATGCCCGATGCAATTAAAGCCACAATTGATTTGATGGAAGCCGACTTGTCAAAGATAACCATAAGGTCAAGTTATAACCTCGGAGGCATTAGTTTCAGTCCCGGAGAAATATCAAACGAAATTAAAAAACATATTCCCGAATTCGAAATCACTTATAAACCCGATTTCAGACAGAAAATTGCGGAATCCTGGCCAAAATCAATTGATGACAGCGTAGCAAGGAAAGATTGGGATTGCAAATATATTTATGACCTGAATAAGATGACGGAAGTTATGCTGAGGGAAATCAAAATTAAACTGAACAAATAATATGCCGGTTGTCTCGATTGAATCCCGCCTGACACGGAGGATACCCGGCGCGGACGATGAATGAATTAACAATTATCCCGAGGTTATTCGACTGATTAATTAGTAGGCTTCAGGGATTCAGGAGTATAAGTGTATAACAGTTGAGCAGATTAATCCATAAAAAGAAAATATATTAATGCTATAAAAGCTGCTTGTGTCAGCACGATTGAAATTCCGTAATATATATCGAATTCACGGCTCTTATCGAGTAAACTTCTGTCGTTTGATACCGTATATCTGTCATAGTAATCATTTGCTTTTTTCTTGAAAGTAATTGATGCATAGGCAGAACCAAGCGTGGCAAGTCCCAATGCTCCGATTTTCCAGTAATTTCTTTCTTTTTTAAAAATCGTAGATTTGTCTTTATCGACTATATCATCTTCCGGTGCAAAATAACTTTTTAAAATTATATGTACGCCTCCTGATGAGTCATAATTATCCATTGAAAATCTTTTACTGAAATAACCTGTTTTTTTAAATATCAGGTCACCTTCCAGTTTTTCGGGCAGGTATAATCTCAGAGGGGTTAAACCGAGTAATAGTGTATCGTTTTTATATACTTCCGCATTGTACGGAGTCGAATTAAAGAAATAAAAATACAGTGAATCGTTTATTCCGATTTTCGATGAATCCTCGGTCTGACCGTATGAACAGACGAAACACGAAAAAAATAATATTGCAATAAGAAAATATTTCAAAAAAAATTCCGCAATCTGTTTAATTCAATTTTATTTAAAGCAATAAACTCTTTTATCGTCCGATGCGGTAAGTATAAACGTATTCCAGACTACTGATGTTGTTCTGATTCTTCCTCCCGTTTTATAACTCCAGAGTTTACTTCCGTTGTTTGCATCGAGACAGTACAGATTACCGTCAAACGAACCTATAAAAACCATATCCTGATGTCTGAAAGGTGTTGCGGTTATTGTTCCGCGGGTACCGAATTTCCATACTTGATTCCCGCTGTTTATATCGAGGCAGTAAACATTTCCGTCTATACCTGCCGTAATAACAAAATCAGCGAAGAAAGTTGAAGATGATAAAAATTTTGTTTCAAGTGCCTTTTTCCATAAAAGGTTCCCTGAAGTATCTATGCAATAAAAATTTCTGTCGTCGCATCCGAAAAACACAAGGTTTTTATAAACCGAAAGCGGACAGTAGACCGGTCCTTCGGTCTTGAATTTCCATTCCAGTCTTTTGCTGCTGAGTGAATAGCAGTATATAAATCCGTTTATGTTTCCGCAGAAAATTTTGTTGTTATCGATAACCGGTTTTGCAAAAAAAGAATTCGATAAATTTTTTTCTTTTGTGTAAAATGTGTCTTTTACTTTTCCCTGTAACGGCTCGACGGAAAAAATCTTCCCGTCTCTTGATGAAAAGTATAATAAATCATTATACAGTACTCCCGATGAAAGAGCAGTTCTGAAATCAATAATCCATTTGGTTTCACCTGTAATATAATTGTAAGAAAGAAGATACGAATCTTCATCGTCGTATGTGTTTCTGATTAAATTATCCCTGTAAATTAAAGCGCAGGCATCGCTTCCTTTTGCTTTTAACGTGAAATCACCGAGACGTTTTCCCGAAGATAAATCAATGGCAAAAATTTCGCTTCTGAGAGTGCTGACGAATGCAATATAATCCGTAACAAGAATGGAATTATACGGGAAACCCGCTTCGATTTTATAATCCCATAAAAGTTTAAAAGGAGGTTTTATATTCGAATCGGTTTTACTGATATTTGTGTTTCCGATATCTCCGCCTTCGAAAAGCAAGTCGTTTCTTGTGTTGATAAATACGTTTTCGGCGATTTTTATGGATGAACAGGAAGACAGAAAAATCGATAACAGCAATATTAAGATTTTTTTATCCACTGCTGTTTAATAATATGTTATACATCGGAAAAAAACAATTATAAAATTTAAGAAGAAAAAGGGATTAAAAGGTTGATTGATTATCCCGATTGATAAACGTTTGACCGGAGAATTGGTTGGTTAAATAACAAAAAAATCGGTTATCGGAAAGCGGCGTTCTGAGAACAGGTATGATTCGTTAGTCGGTATTTATTAATTAATAGTAATTTTTTATCGGGATAGGGGATAGAAACGGGTAATATGCAAAAATTTTTCTCTATGATAATATATACTTGACTTATAAAAGTGATTTATATAATTTAACAGAAGAAAAAAAACTTATGGACTTTTTCGACGACGACATAGAATATGATAATGAAGATGAAATTCACCGCAAGGAGAATTCCGGCACAAACAGCGACGAGAAAAAGAAAAAACTCTCGGAACTGCTGAAAATGCTGATTATAAGCAGAGACCCTGAACTTCTTGAAGAAATTATCGATTCCTATTACGACTGCGGCGATTATGACAATGCTCTTATCTATGCAAATTTACTTCTCGAAAAATATCCTTACCACAACGAAGGATATCTTAAGAAGGGAATAGTACTCGATGCGCTTAAAGAATACGAACTTGCATTGAAATTTTTTAACAAGGGACTGCTGTTAAATTCTTCCGACCCGGAAATTTATCTGAACAAAGCTTTGACGCTCGGTAATCTGAAAAGATTCGACGATTCGCTTGTCTGCCTGAACAAAGCTTTGAATCTGGATTCGTCCAACACTGAAATTATTTTCAACAAAGGTCTCGTATTCGAAAAACTCGAGCGGTTCGAGGAAGCAATCGAATGCTTTAACATTACGGTAAAAGATAAGTTTTACGAAAAAGATTCTTATTATGAGCTGGGATATTGCTTCGATTTTCTCGATATGCTCGGAATATCGCTTGTCTATTACGACAGGCATCTTGAAATATCTCCGGATAATTACACGGCATGGTATAACCGCGGAATCGTACTTAACCGTCTTGGCAGATATCTGAAAGCAATCGAAAGTTACCAGTATTGTCTTTCGATTAAAGAAAATTTTTATCCCGCATGGTATAACTGCGGAAATGCCTATACGTCGCTCGGCAGATTATTAAGAGCTTATAAATGTTTTAAAGAAGCAATAAAATATAATAAAAAAGATAATTTCTCGCTTCATAATCTCGGAAACGTATGCATTGAATTAAGCAGATTTACCGAAGCAATCGAATATTTTTCTGGTGCACTTGAAATAGACGGCAGTAACTACGAATCTTTTTACGGCAGGGGAACATGTTATTACAATAACGGAATGTTTAAAGAAGCTTTAAAAGATTTCGATTCCGCTTTGAAACTGTTTGAAAGCCATTCCGAGCTCTGGTATTCAAAAGCTGACGCGGAATTTTCTCTTGGAAAATTTGACGAGGCAATTGACAGTTATAAAAAAGTTACTGAATTCGAACCGGCAAATTATCTTGTATGGTATGATTACGGAATTGCACTGCTGGAAAAGAAAAAATACGGGGAAGCGCTTCGGGCATTCAGTGAATCGGTTAAGAATAATCCCGAGTGGGCTGAACCTTATTACGAAAAAGCCAAAATATATTTTATCAAGGGTGAAATAGAAGAGGGGCTGATAATGCTTGAACAGGGTTTCAGGTTGAATCCTTCGGACAGATTTCAGTTCGATTTTAACAAGGACTGGGAAAAAGTTATTGATTTTCTGATGAACAGGGAGTAATTATTTCCCGGATTACACTAACCTTCTGTCAGTTTAATTTTCTGTTATTTTAATTTTACGTCAAGTAGTTTTTTGTCCCTGATTTGTACGATTCTTTTGTATGAATATTCTTTAATAATTGAAAAGTCATGGGTAGCAACTATAACCGAGCCTCCGCCGGATGCAAAATCAAAAAGAAGTTTGATAATTTCCCTTGTTTCGAACGGGTCGATGTTTGCCGTAGGTTCATCCGCCAGTAATATTTCGGGATTATTTATGATTGCCCTTGAGATTGCGGTTTTTTGCTGCTCGCCTCCCGATATTTTCTGAGGTTTTTTACCAAGCAGATTAGTCAGTCCTGTCTTTTCTGCTGTTTCATTGACTTTCTTCTTTATTTCTTCTTTGTTCATACCTGCAATATTCAGCGGGAGTGCAATATTGTCAAAAACCGTTCTGTCTGCCAGCAATTTTAAATCCTGATAAATCATCGATATCTTTCTTCTTACTTTCGGTATTTCTGTGAAATCAACCGATGATGAATCGTATTTATCGAAAAATATTTTACCCTTATTGGGAAATAATTCGAAATGCAGCAGTCTTAATAATGTAGTTTTTCCGCTTCCGTTTTCTCCTATTATTATTACAAAATCGTTTTCATTTGTTTTAAATGAAGCATCTCTGAAAATTTCGTTTTCTTCAACTGATGAAGTTTTTTTTATCGTTGAATCTTCGTAGCCGAATGATATATTGTCAACCTTTATGATTCCCATTTCTTTTCTTTGTTTTAATCAGAAAGTCTGCCAGTTCGACTGCAGCAAGCGTACTGTCAATTTTTGCTTTTCCTTTTCCCGCGATATCGAATCCGGTACCGTGTGAGGGTGAGGTTCTGATAATTTTTATTCCGCCCGTTAAATTGACACCTTTTCCGTATGATAAAATTTTAAATGGAATCATTGCCTGATCGTGATAGAGCGCAAGAATTACGTCGTAGTCTTTATAAATTTTATTTGCGAAAAATCCGTCCGATGCGAAAGGACCTTTAATTATAATTCCTCCCGCTTGTAATATTTTTAAAGCGGGAATAATTTTTTCGCTTTCTTCCGAGCCGAGTATCCCGTCTTCGCTGCAGTGAGGATTCAGAGATAAAATTGCAATTTTTGGTATTTCCTTCCCGAAAGTTTCCTTAAAATATTTATTAATCTGTATGGTTTTTTTTACTATAAAACCGGTCGATATGGATTTTGCAACTTTGCCGAGCGGGATGTGTATCGTCAGCGGAATAATATTTAAATTACCCGAATTCATAAGCATGAAATAGTTTTTATCGCCTGTTTGACTGCTGATCATTTCCGTATGTCCGTTGAATTTAAATCCGCCTTTGTTTAAAGCGGATTTCGAAACAGGCATAGTTACAACCGCATCGAAGCGTTTTTTCAGGCAAAGTTCCACTGCAAGTCTTACTGAGTGTCCGGAAATTTTTCCGGAGGTTTTCCCTATTGTTCCCGGTTCGGGTTTAAAGTTTTTGAAATTTCTTAATTCGATAACGTCATCCTGTTTAACCGGAGGCAGTTCTAATAATTCCGAATAATATTTGAAAACACTGTATATGCCGGTAATTTTCACGATGAAATTTCTTTTAATTACGGGTAATCCGAAAATTTTCAGAAGTATTTCCGGACCGATTCCGTTAGAGTCACCCGTCGTAAATATTATTCTGCTTTTCATTTTGATTTTCGTTTGACAGTCCCGGTTTTTAACGGCTTTTTTTTGTCTTCGATTCTCTGTATTTCGGCATCACCCCATAAACCTTCTATATTATAAAATTTCCTTGTTTCTTCGAGAAATATGTGCGCCACAACATCGACAAAATCCATTAATACCCAGTTTAAATTAGCGTATCCCTCGTTATGCCAGGGCTTAACACCCGATGCTTTTGATTTTTCGAGAATGTTGTCCGATATTGCTTTGACCTGCGTATCGCTTGAAGCAGTGCATATCACAAAATAATCGGTTATCGACGTCAGTTTCCTTAAATCCATTACGAGTATATCCAGTCCTTTTTTTTCCAGCATCAGTTCAGAAATAAAAATTGCTAGTTCTTTTGAATTCATATTTTAAATTTT
>Ga0194125_10005053_pt1 | contig 20276 bp, 20 predicted proteins | sample TA2KigC250mmetaG_FD_148626 | JGI IMG/M metagenome (GOLD analysis project Ga0194125, IMG submission 148626) | Freshwater microbial communities from Lake Tanganyika, Tanzania - TA2015034 Kigoma Deep Cast 250m | ecosystem: Environmental > Aquatic > Freshwater > Lake | place: Tanzania: Lake...
CTTCATCCCCTTTGCTAAAGGGGGAAAGAGGGAGATTACATCTGTTCCAAAGTTTCGGCCCATGTATCAATCTCTTCTTTCGTATTCATTTCAGTCACTGTGACCAAAAGATGATGATCCAACTCAGGATAAAACCTTTCCATGGAAAGACCACCTAAGATTCGTTTCTCCTTTAACTTCTCCAATATCTTCTCCGGGTCTCCATCAACCCTTAATATAAACTCATTGAAGGTAGGGGCTGAAAAGGCAACCTCGTAACCTCGAATCCCAGAAGCAACCTTTTTTGTATACTCTGCCTTGCTCAGGTTCATCAGGGCCAACTCTCTTAGCCCTTTTTTACCGAGTAAGGAGAGATAGATCGTTGCCATCAAAGCACAGAGCCCTTCATTGGTGCAGATATTTGAGGTCGCCTTTTCCCTTCGGATGTGCTGCTCCCGGGTCGCCAGTGTCAGAACAAAACCTCTCTTCCCTTCCAAATCAACAGTCTCACCCACAAGTCTTCCGGGCATATTTCGAATAAATTTCTCCTTTGTTGTGAAGATGCCAAGATAAGGCCCGCCAAAGGAAACGGGTATTCCAAAACTCTGACCTTCACCCACAACAATATCAGCTCCGAATTCACCGGGTGGTCCTAAAATTCCATAGGCAACCGCCTCGCTGAAGCAGGTGATCAATAACCCTCCTGCCTGATGGACTTTTTCACCCATATTTTTAAAATCTTCTATCACACCAAAGAAGTTTGGATTCTGGATGACAACCGCGCTCACATCCTGATCGAGGCATTGGACCAGAGCCTTCTCATCCGTTCTCCCTTCTCCCCTCAGATACGGGATCAGAACGATCTCCTGCTCATCAGGGTCGCTATAAGTCTGGATGACCTTGCGATATTCGGGGTGGACGGTCTGTGAGAGCAGAATCTTCTTCCTCCCTGTGATCCGTTGAGCCATCAACACTGCCTCAGCTAAACTGGATGCTCCATCATACATCGAAGCGTTCGACACCTCCATGCCGGTCAACTGGCACATCAGGGTCTGATACTCAAAGATGGCCTGAAGCGTTCCCTGACTGATCTCCGGTTGATAGGGAGTGTAGGCAGTATAAAACTCAGAACGGGAAATGAGATGAGAAACAACAGCAGGAATAAAATGGTGGTATGCTCCCCCTCCAAGAAAACTTGAATAAGTTTGAGATTGAATCCCTTCAAGATGGCGGATGAGATCGGACTCGGAAAGGGGCGGAGGAAGGTTTAATGGTTTGGAGAGCCTGAATTTCTTTGGAATCGCCTCAAAGAGATCCTCCACGCTCTTCATGCCAATTGCTTCGAGCATCTCTCTGACATCCACTCTGGTATGAGGGAGGTAGCGAAGGTAGTCTTCCATCACGATTCCTCGGAAATTTTTCCCTGATAGGCTTTTGACGAGAGGAGTTCTTTCAGATCTCCCTTCTCTTTCAAGTCCATCCTGAGAAACCAACCTTTTCCGTATGGATCTGTATTGACCCATTCCGGATGGTCTTTCAGTTCCATATTTTTCTCCACAACCTTACCTGTCACCGGAGAAAAAATATCGGCAACCGTCTTCACCGATTCAACGACTCCCATGGTCTCACCCTTTTTATACTCGGACCCGACCTCCGGCAGGTCCACGTAAACGATATCCTTCAACTGGCTCTGGGCGTAGTCCGTGATACCGATCGTCGCTTTATCCTCTTCATCCTTGACCCACTCGTGATCTTCTGAATAGAACAAGTTTTCTGGAAATTCCATTCGCCCCTCCTGTCAATGTCATTGAATTGAAAATGACGTTTGTCGTTGTCGAAGCTCGTATCGAGACTCGTATATGGATGCTGGATGCTCGAGTTTCAAATTTCGAGCTTCCTGCTTCGATACGAGCCTCGTCACCCTAAACCTTTTTTAACCTTAACCAATAATGAATACCTCAGAACTTAACCCATTTTTATTTCAATTCATCCAGCGGAATATTAATCACCGTTTCGAGGATGGAGATGTGTTTCAGCTCCCCTCCAACCCTGATCATGTGTTTGGATGTCTTGGGCGCCATTCTTTTCCCGGTCAGGGCTGTATGAATGATCATTGCTTTCGTAATCTTTTCGCCTTCCCTCCATGGAATGACTTCAATCTCTGATGATTGGTAGTCCACCATAATGACTGGAATCTTATTGCAGCCAATCTTTTTTAAAGCATGCAACCGGTGATGTCCATCCAGAATAATGTAAGTCTCCTTATCCACGGCAATGGGCATCTTGAGGATGCCATCGCCCAGGATCTCATTTTTCAATTCTTCCAGGTAATCCGGCCGGATCTCTTCATGTTCCTTCAAATCTTCCAGATTGATCAGGCAAATACCCTTCAGGTTTTTTAGAGGCAATTGGGTTGATTTCTTGGAGGAGCGGGAAGGAATGGACTTTTTTTTCTTTTTCATGGCTCATATCCTATCTGCTTTTAATCAAAATAAAAAGGGGGAAGGGCAATCGAAGACCGATTTCCTTCCCCCTGTCTTTTGACCTGAGAGATTATCCTTCGACAAGCTCAGGATTTGTCCCCGTCGGTGCCTAACCCTTCGACTCTGGCTCAGGGTTGGGTCTTTCCAGGAGTCAGCCAAGTTACAGTCCTTTTGCCTGAGAGTTTCATCCCGATCTGTCGGAACTTGCCCCTTCGGCGCCCCTTTGGATAGGGGTCTCTCCTGTAACTTATATAAATTTTTGTTCTAAATGAACAGGGATGTCAAGGAGAATTTAAGGTCATGTCATTTAAGGTCAACTGAAATTACATTCTTCTCAGGACCAGATCGATCACCAGTTACAGTGCCTTAAGCAATCCGGTCCGATCATTAAAGGCTTCAATAAGTCGGTCAATTTCACTCGCCTGCTTGTGGATGTTCTCCCAATGGTCGGAATCGTACCACTGAAGATCGAGATCTGAAATTTCCCTCCCCTGCTGTTCAACCCAGGTAAAATATTTTAAGTTATGTATCTGACGTCTGTCATAATAATTTAGCTCGCGCATATTGGCGGTTGATTCGGCCATGAGGTATCGGTGATAGTCCCTGGCTGCTTTCAACTCTGAATAGGGTCCGTCTATGTCCCGTCTCTCTTTTAGGCGTGTCTGATAAAGATCCATGGAATCGGTCCATACGGTCATTATAATATCACGCTTCGTCAGCTCATAGTACTTGGCAAATTTAATGGCACATAGGAGGTTCCCAATACTTGAAATTCCCATCAGGGGAAGTTTTCGAATGATCTCCTCTGAAACCCCCTGTTTCATCAGATAATTCCAACCCTCCGGCTCATTGAAGAGACGAATCAGATTCATACAGGAGTTGTCATCCACGGCAATGACCATGTCAGTATTTTTAACATTATGGATCCAGGGGATATGTTTATCGCCGATTCCTTCAATTCGATGCCCCCCATAACCGCATAGTAAAAGGGTAGGACATTGGAGCGCCTCTCCTGCCACGATTTTGCCCTGTGGAAAAACCTTTTTTAAATAGTCCCCGGCCCCGAGGGTTCCCGCTGAACCAGTCTGGGAAACAAAACCGGCATAACGGTCATTGGGAGACATCTCTTGCCGCAGCACTTCCTCCATGGCATGACCTGTAACCTCATAATGCCAGAGGTGGTTTCCGGGTTCTTCAAATTGATTAAAGATAAAGATATCTTTCCGAGTCTTTCGAAGCTCCCAGCATTTATCAAATATCTCTTTCACGTTGCTTTCACAACCCGGTGTAGCAATGACCTCTCCTGCTACTTTGGATAACCACTCGAAGCGCTCCTTGCTCATCCCTTCGGGGAGGATGGCAATCGATTCACAACCCAGCAGGGTGGCATCATAGGCCCCCCCCCTGCAGAAGTTACCCGTGGAGGGCCAGACTGCCTTGTGGGTGGTCGGATCAAATTGTCCCGTCACCAGCCTGGGAACCAAACAACCGAAAGTGGCCCCCACTTTATGAGAACCTGTAGGAAACCATTTGCCAATAAGGGCGATGATCCTTGCATCCACCCCTGAAATCTCGGAGGGAATTTTCATATAATTTACATCACCAAATTTTCCTCCGGAATCGACCGGTTCGTTCTTCCAGGTGATTCGAAAGAGATTGTACGGATGAATGTCCCAAAGTTTTATATTCTTCAACTCTCGTTTGATCTTTTCCGGGATTAAGCCTGGATCTTTCTGCTGGCGAAATGTGGGAATGATAATATTCTTCTCACGCGCCCTCTTGACCGCGCTTTCCAATTTCTTTTCGTCGATTGTTAAATCTATCATCTGAATGACCTCTGGGGACAAATGAGTTGCCGATCACTTATGCCCCGTGCCCTGCGACAAACCTTATTGCCTTCTCCCCATCCTTGCTTTAGCTTTCGCTTTGTCAACCAACGTGATCATTGAGGTGGGACAGAACTGAGTACATAAACCACACCCATCGCACTTGTCAATCAAAAATTTAGGCTTATTGTCCTCTTGTATCTCGATCGCATCATATCCACAAACCTTTGCACAAACACCACAAGCGATACACGATTCCAGGTCTACCTCAGATACTTTGGGCGGGCGCTTGGCCATCTCCTCTGTTGTCGTCAGGTGTTTCAATGACATGCCGATAAATTCATGTGGACTTCTGTAGCCCTTTCTTTCCATGAAAGATTCTATTCCCTTCACAATCTCGTTGACGATCTTATAGCCATGCCAGATGATGGCTGTTCCCACTTGAACCGTCGTCGCTCCAACCATCATCATCTCTACTGCCTGCTTCCAGGTGGATACCCCGCCGATTCCTGAGATCGGTATCTTTACGGCCTGAGCGATCTGTGCGACGCATCTCAGCATGATGGGATGAACCACGGGCCCAGAATATCCTCCGAAGGCAGGGAGGAGTGGCACACCCGTTTCAACATCGACCCCGATAAGCGCCTGTACAGAGTTTGTGGCGGCAATGGCGTCCGCGCCGGCTTCCTCACATGCCTTGGCCACAGCGGCGATATCCGAAACATTTGGCGTCATCTTGGGCATCAGCGGAATATCCGGGCAGGCATCCTTGACTGCCTTGACCTGCTCTGCTGACAGTTCCGGAGACTTGCCGATATTCATTCCAACACCCGCTACGGGCATCGGGCAAGAGACGTTCAGCTCAAAGATATCGACCACACCCGTTTTGGCTACTTTCTTGGCGAGAGCGGCTGTATCCGCAGGATTTGGATTTGCAACAATGCTGACGACCATCCTGGCTCCACCTTCTGCAGCGACCTTTAATTCCCGATCAATCCACTCATTGACATTGGTCGTTGAAAAGATTTCATTGTTTTGCATTCCTATAGGAATGCCATTATGTCGGTAGAGAACCATCCTTCCACATCGCGGATGTTCGAATGTTTCAGCGGGTGAACCGATGGATTTGCAGACCACTCCTGCAGCCCCTCCTAAACCCGCTTTCTTCAAAGCCTCTCCACTCCAACCAAATACCATCGATGCCATTACAATTGGGTTTTTAAACTTCACACCCGCAAAATTGACGCTTAAATCTACCATTTTTATCCCCTCCATCATCTTGGACTTTTCTTTTTAGATTCATTGTCAAATTTTTACACTCTTATGGTGTCCCTTAAACCTTTTGTAAATATTGGTCAATACTGGTAGACACCTTACATCCCTCAGCAATGGCTTGAACCACCGTGGCTCCGCCACTAATTATATCTCCGGCAGCAAAGAGACCCGGCCTGGAGGTCTCGCCATTTTCATTGACCTTGATGGTCCCGTCCGGATTCGTGGCCACTCCCAACACTTCCATCAGTCGGTTATCCACTTTTTGACCGATGGCTCCGATCACCACATCCACATCTAATTTGAATTCTGTGCCTCGAACCGGAATCGGTCTTCGTCTACCTGATTTGTCAGGGCTTCCCAGTTTCACCTCGAGGCATTCGATCCCTTTAACCCTTTTCTGGGCATCTTTCATGATTCTCTTGGGGTCCGTCTGAATCCAGAACATCACCCCTTGCTCTTTGGCTAAGCTGACTTCCGATTGAATTGCTGGCATTTCCTCGAATGAACGACGATAGAGCAAATGAGTCCTTTTGGCGCCAAGTCGAGCCGCGGATATAGCCGCATCCATGGCCACATCGCCTCCCCCGATTACAGCCACCCGCTTTCCAGCCACCTGAGATCTCTTCTTCTTTTCGTCCTCAGATGTACTGATTTTTCGCAGGAAATCTAATCCTTGGGAAACGCCTTTGAGGTCATAGCCAGGGACCTCCAATGGAATCGGTTCTGCCGCCCCTGTGCTGATCAAAAGAGCATTGTATCCATTTTTGAGGATTTCCCCGTTTTTGATTTGGGTATTGGTCTTTATCTCCACGCCCATCTGCTTGATTTGATTAATTTCGGCTTCCAATATCTGCCTTGGAAGCCGATAGGAAGGAATACTGTAGGTCATCATTCCTCCTGGAAATTCCTTTGATTCAAAAACCGTGACTTGGTAGCCCTTTTTGGCTAACTCTGCTGCTGTTGCCAAACCCGCAGGGCCAGCTCCGACGATGCCGACCTTCTTGCCATTCGGTTTTGGAGGGACAGATTGGGATCCTCCATGGTCTAACTCATAGATGGCCACAAATCGTTGAAGCTGATTGATCGGAACGGCCCCAATCGGCTCTGTGATACAGCAGCTTTTGACGCACAACTTCTCAACAGGGCAGATCAACCCACAGACTCCAGAAAAGATGCATCTCTCCTTAATGACTTGATTTGCGGCAATAAAATCCCCCATTTTGATTCTGGCAATAAATCTTGGTATATCCACTCGGGCCGGACAAGCCTTTACGCAGGGGGCATCGTAACACTCGATGCACCTTGAGGCTTCGAAGATTGCTCTTGAAGGCTTGTATATCGTTGCCACTCCTCCATTCGACATTTCCATATCCTTCCACCTCCAAATTAATTTTCTTGTTATTTTTTCAGTTCTATTTTTCCGAAGGATTCAATCAGCCACTCCTATCCATCGTCGCTTCATAGCCGCACCAATCCATCACCGTCAACGCCAAAATCTTTGTGGCTGAAATAAGGTCATTCACATTCACCCACTCATTGTTGGCATGCATCTGTTCGGTCAGTCCTGGCCCAAAAATGACAGTGGGGGTCTGGCCATATTGGATGAGGTAACGGGTGTCGGCAGCGCCCTGCCGTCCGGTAATCTGGGGCTCTCTTCCCATGACCTGCCTGAATCTTTCGCTCATCACAGAAACAATGGGATGATCAGAAGAAATCTCGGCGGGATCGCCGCAATAGCCAACAAACTTTACTTCTGGAGGATGGTCCTTAAGCCAAGAATCTGTTCTTGCAAACGCCAGGATGTGTTCGGCAAAATCCGACTTGACCTGATTCGTATCCTCTCCTGGCAATGTGGCAATGCTCCCTTTTAAAAGGCAGGTGTCAGGAAAGGCGCTTGGAAAGGAACCGGATTGAAAGACGCCGACCATGCAGGGAAGGGAACTCCTCTTGTCCGGGTAGAGGGGATGGCTCAACTTATTGATCCTGATCTTTTCGAGGTCGGAAACAGCCTGCACGACTGCATATCCTTTTTCAATGGCATTGACCCCCTCCCATCGTCTCTGTATACCGGCTGGTTTTCCCCGAATAAGGACTTCAAACCAGATCCTGCCAATACAGGCAGGCTGGATGTGTAGACTGCTCGTCTCACAACAAATTCCTGCATCCGCTTTGTATCCCCTTACAACGCAGGCGAGCGTCCCATTTCCGGTCGCTTCCTCATCCATCGTATATTCAAGAAGGACATCTCCTTTCAGTCTCACCTTCAAAAGGATCAAACTCTCGATGGCCATCGTCATGGCAGCAAGACCACTCTTCATGTCCGATGCCCCTCTTCCATAAAGCCGGTCTCCCTGAATCTCACCTGCCCAGGGAGGGTGCTCCCAGGCTTCGAATGGCCCTGGTGGAATGACATCCACATGTCCATTAAAGAGGAGGGACCTTCCGTGTCCTGTTCCCTTATAGATCCCGACCACATTGGGCCGGCTTTGGTATCCCCGTTCCGAAGGCAAATAAGCAGGGTGTTTTTTCAATGCCTCATGATCCGGCTCCCACATCTCTACCTGGAGTCTCATGGTCTTAAGTTTTTGGGCAATAAATTCCTGAATCTGAAGCTCCTCTTCGGTGACGCTCGGAATGGAGACGAGTTCTCTCAAGAAAGAAATGATCTCGTTTCGCCTCTGCTCGATGAGTTCGAGGGCCTGCTGCTCTATCTCCGGTCTCATAAGGATCCTTTTCTATCTGTGAACATTCTGAATCGCCTTTATAATTTTTGCGAATCCCGTGCACCGGCACAGGTTTCCGGAAATTCCTCTTTTGATCTCCTCGAGGGTGGGGTCCGCATTCTTTTCCAGGAGCGCCTTGGCAGACAGCAACATTCCCGGAGTGCAAAAACCGCACTGAACCGCGCCGTGCTTGATAAAGCTCTTCTGAAGAGGATGGAGTTGATCGGCTGTCCCAAGGCCTTCGATCGTCTCAATCTCTTTTGAATCTGTCTGAAGGGCCAGAACCAGACAGGCATTGACAGTCCTCCCATCCATGATCACCGTGCAGACACCGCAGTCTCCCTGCTCACAGCCCTTCTTCGTCCCCGTGAGTCTTAGCTCTTCCCGAAGGACACGAAGGAGCGTCCAGGTGGGGTTGACCATGACCTCTACGGCCTTTCCATTCACCCTCATCTTTAATAATGTCTTCCCCGGTTCTTTTGACATCGTGACTTCCTACCTCTCCTACACTTACACTGTGAGCAACTGCTTCATCATCCGCTTGAAGATATTCTTCAGAACAGGAATCTTATACTCTGTTGACCATCGAGCCCCTGTCACCTCCACCATTTCTTCTGCTAAGGTCTTTGAAGCGGCTTCGATCAGGAGGGGCTCAGGTTTTTTACCCAAAAGCATCCTCTCTGTACGATCCATCCGTTTCGCCACAGGCATCACTGCGCCTGGAACGATCCTCAGCTCAGAGACCTCTTCTCTGTGGTTCAAACGGAGAAGAAGGGTGAGATTCATCCTTGCCCTTGCCATGGCCTTTCGACGGCCAAGTTTTTCAAAGGCGCTCCGAGTCCCAGGCTCCAACTTCTTTAAGATGATTCCTGTCAATATTTCATCAGACCTAAAGCAGGTCTTATATGGCGATAAAATCGCCTCGGCGAGTGGAATGATCCTCTTTCCATTTCTCTTCGATTGGAGTTCCAACTCGCCACCATGGGCAAGGAGAGCAGGCAAAACATCAGCAGCAGGTGAGGCATTGGCAATATTTCCTCCGATGGTTCCACGGTTTCTTATTTGGGGTCCTCCAACGGAAGCTGCCGACCGAACCAGGGCAGGAAAGGAACATGAAAGGAGGTTCGATTCGACCATCTCTGTAAAGGTTGTAGTGGGGCCGATCCAGAAAGAATGATCTATCTCTTTAATCCCACTGAATGGATTGATCTCAGGAATATTCAAAACAAAATCGGGACGGATCTCTTCCAGTCGAAGGCCGGGAATCAAGTCCGTGCCACCCGCGATTATCTTGGAACGTTCTCCTTGCTCGGCGAGAAAGTTCAGCGCATCTTCGACGGAACATGGGTTATAAAATTGAAAACGCTGCATGCTATTCCTTCAGATCAGTCTCTCTCCTTTTCTCTGATCAAACGGTGAAGGTTCTCCAGATTGGCAGGAAGTTCGGTGACACGAACTCCAATGGCATTGGCAATGGCATTCAAGATGGCAGGAGCTGTGGGGATCAATGCCGGCTCTCCCACCCCTTTCGCACCATAGGGGCCGCTTGAGACAGGAACTTCCACAATATGGGGATCGATGGGCGGAACATCCATACTCGTTGGAATCATATACTCCCCAAGATTTCTCGTTTTGAGATAACCCCCCTCCTCCTTGATCTCTTCAGTCAATGCATATCCAAGCCCCATGGCCACGCCGCCCTCGATCTGCCCTTCGACATTCGATGGATTGATCGCCTTTCCCACATCGGCGACTGCCACAATACGCAAGACTTCCACTTCACCCGTCTCCGTATCCACTGCTACCTCTGCCAATTGGGCAGCATAGGCATAGGTCGAATAGGCGTCCCCCTGTCCAGTCTCGGGATTCACATCTTTCGTGGTAATATCATGCCAGGCTGTCTCCACCATGGGAAGCCCCCGAAAATGCCCCTCTTTGGCAAGTTGCCTGAAAGAGATACGCCTCTCCGGATGACTCTCTGAAAAGATTTCCTCATCCAGAAAGAGGAGATCCCTCTCGCCAAGAATCTCTTCGGCTACGGATTGGAGGGTCTTCTTGATGGCCCGAGAGGCTTTCACCATCGCATTTCCTGCCACATAGGTGAGCCGGCTGGCGGAAGTAGGCCCTGCATTGGGAGTGGCAAAGGTATCAGCAGTAATCAGTTGAATGGTGTCGTACCGAATGCCAAGCTCCTCCGCCACCATCTGGCAGAAGATCGTATCCGACCCCTGGCCATAATCCACTTCCCCGGATCGAACAATGACAGAGCCGTCTTCACAGATCTCCACTTCGGCTGAGGAGACATCCGGCCGAGAAAACCCGTAACCCATTCCATAATACATGCAACCTATGCCGATTCCCCGCTTCTTCATGTGAGATCCTTCCAGTAGCTTTGAAGGGATGGATGGTTCAGAACGACTTCCTTGATCTTTTCGAGAGTGGCTTTAATGCCCACCCCTTCATACAGAACCTGACCTGTTGCCGTCGAAAGTCCAACATCCAACGCATTGATCAGCCGAAAATTCAGGGGATTGATCCCTAGTCTTTTGGCCAGCTCATCCATCTGAGACTCATGGGCAATGGCGGCCTGGGCAACACCAAAACCCCTCATCGCACTGGCGATGATATTGTTGGTATAGAGGCTGTAAGAATCAACTTTGATATTGGGAATAAAGTAGGGCCCGGAGAGATGAATGCCGCATTTCTTAACGACAAAGGCTCCTAAACCGGCATAGGCCCCTGTATCCCCCAGTACCCTTCCTTCCATGGCGCAAAGTTTTCCATCCCGCCTCGCTCCCCATCGGGTCCATATCTCAATGGCATGCCGTTTGGTCTGAGAGAGAAAGGATTCTTCTCGGTCTAAAACAAGGCGAACCGGCCTTCCGGTTGCCCAGGCGAGAAGACCGATGTGGATTTCAACGGTCACATCATCCTTGCCGCCAAAAGCGCCGCCCGTGGTTGCCCGGATGACCCGAACCTTATTTTCTCTCATCCCGAGAACAACGGCGACCTGTCTCCGATCTCGAAAAGGACATTGATTGGCCGACCAGATGACGAGATTTCCCTGTTTATCCATCATTCCAATGCCTGACTCCGTCTCGAGATAGGCATGATCCACAACATGAGTCTTATAGGTGTCTTCCACCACCACATCCGCTTCTCCAAAACCCTTTTCGACGTCGCCCTTTCGAATTTTGGTGTGGAGCAGGAGATTTCCCTTGTCATGGATTCTCGGCGCCCCCTCCGCGAGGGCTTCATGCGGATTGGTGATCACGGGAAGCTTACCATATCTAACCCGGATGGTTTTGATCGCATCTTTCGCAATCTCTTCTGTCTCGGCTGCCACAAGAGCTATTGGGTCTCCGATATAACGGACCTTCCCCTCAGCCAGGGCATACTGGTCTTGGAAAGCGACCCCGTAACGGTTGATCCCCGGGACATCCTTTGCGGTCAACACACAGACGACGCCGTCCATGGCCTTGGCTTCGCGGGCATCAATCTCTTCGATGAGGGCATGGGGAATCCCGGCGCGGAGGACCCTGCCATAGAGCATGTCCGGAAAGGAGAGGTCTTCTGAATAGACCGCCCTTCCCAGGACCTTATCAAGGGCATCAATTCTGGGGACGGAATATCCGACACAGGAAAACGGTTTTTTCTGGGTCTGATCTCTTTCTCTCACCACGTTTTGTTTACCCTTCTAATCCTCCGAGGTAGGCTTTGATCACTCTTTCGTCCCTTCTCAGATCAGGGGAAGGGCCCTCAAGGATGATGGATCCCGTTTCCAGGACATAGGCATAATCGGCTAGCTCCAAGGCCATGTTGGCATTCTGTTCTACCAGCAGAATGGTGATCTTCTCCTCCTTCAGTCTCAGGATGATCCTCTCTACCTGGTCAACGAGAATAGGAGCCAATCCAAGCGAGGGCTCATCAAATAGCATCATCTTCGGATTCGACATTAAAGCACGAGCAATGGCAAGTTGCTGGAGTTCACCTCCGCTCAGGGTTCCTGCCAATTGTTTTTGCCGTTCTCTCAGAATAGGAAAAGAATCGAAAAGCTTCTCAATCCTCTCCTTGACCAGTTTTTTCGATCTCTCCAAGTAGGCCCCCATCTCCAAATTTTCGGTGACGGTTAGCTCAGGAAAGATCCGACGGCCCTCAGGGCAGTGAGCGATTCCTCTTGCCACGATCCTGTCCGGAGATAATCCATCAATTTGTTCTCCATTAAATTGGACCCTTCCTTGATTCGGTCTCAATAACCCTGAAACCACTTTTAATAGTGTTGATTTCCCGGCACCGTTTGAACCGATCAGCGTGACGGTGGTCTGCTCATCCACCTTTAAGGAGACATCCGATAGAGCACGGATATGTCCGTAGCTCGCCTCAATATGCTCAACTTCTAACATCTCTTCTTCTCTCCCCTAAATAGGCCCGAATGACTTCTGGATTGGATCGGATTTCATCGGGTGTTCCGCTGGCAATCTTTTTCCCAAAATTGAGGACAAGGATTCGGTCCGATATGCCCATGACCAGTTTCATATCATGCTCCACCAGGAGGATGGTGATCTCCAGGTCTCTCATCCTCTTGATCAAACCCTTCATCATCTGGGTCTCCGTATCATTGAGCCCTGCTGAAGGTTCGTCCAGAAGGAGTAGCTTCGGCCTTGCGGCCAAGGCGATTCCGATCTCAAGGAGACGTTGCTCTCCGTAGGGAAGGTTGTTTGCAATGACTTCTCTCTTTCCTTCCAACCCGATGAATTTCAGGATCTGGTCCGCCCTTGCAAGGGTCTCCTCTTCTATCCTCTTTTTCCGCTTCGTGTTAAAAATAGCATCCAAGAACGTTTCCTTCTCTTCCATATGGTGGCCGGTTCGGATGTTATCGAGAACCGATAAGTTCGGAAAAAGAGAAGTGATCTGGAATGTCCGGACAGTCCCCTGCTCGGCAATCTGATGAGGTTTCAAATGACTCACCTCCTCACCTTCAAACTGGATCATGCCTGAGATCCTCTTCAAAAAGCCGGTGATCGCATTGAAGATCGTCGTCTTTCCCGCTCCATTGGGTCCGATCAGGCTAACGATCTCGTTTCTGAAAATGGAAAAAGAAACATCGTTCACCGCCGTCAACCCGCCAAATTGCACGGTCAGATGTTGAATGTTCAGGATTTCCTTTTTCATTACGTTTTCTTTCTCAGATTTAAGAGTTGGGTGACATAAAACAGGATGCCCCTCGGCATAAAGATTACGATAACGATGACTATAACCGCATAGACCGCCATCCGGGCATCACCGAATACCCTCAACCACTCCGGAATCAATGTGAAGAGGATGGCCCCGATAATGGGGCCCATCAGGGTTCCCTGCCCTCCTCCGATCACCATCATCACCACATTCACGCTGATGAAGAAGGCGAAGACGCCGGGGTCTATGAAACTCACATAATGAGCGTAGAGAGAGCCTGCCACACCGGCGATGGAAGCGCTCACCATCACTACGATCACCAGATATTTATAACAGTTAATGCCAACCGATTCCGCTAAATCTTCGTTTTCCCGGATGGAGATAAAAGCCCTTCCATAGGAGGACGAGACCAGCCTGTACTGAAGATAGAAACAGAGGACCACCAGACTTACAACCAAGTAATAGTAAGGGATTTTATCACCGAAGTCGAGCGTCCCCAGCCCTCCGAGGTGAATCGTCGGGGCGCCGATATCGGTGAGCCCCATGGGCCCTTTGGTCAGGTCAACCCAATTCAATCCAACCAATTTTAACACCTCGGTAATGCCGATGGTCATGATCACAAAATAGGCGCCTCTCAGTTTAAAGGCCAGTTTGGCCACAATATAGCCTAAGATTCCGGAAGCAATCAGCGCCATCACCATCCCAATCCACACAGGAATCTTTAGATTCAGATAGAATAGGGAGGAGACATAGGCCCCCACCCCAAAAAAGGCTGCATGTCCCAGCGAGAGTTGGCCTGTATATCCCAACAATAGGTTGAGGCTGATTGCCAATAGGGCGTAGATCCCGATGAGAATCGCCATATGCATATAGTAGGGATCTCTCATGAGGATCGGATAGATCAGGGATCCTAAAAGAAAAAGCAATGTGATGATGCGATCTCTATTCATCGTCTCTGTCCAACCTTTCCAAAAAGGCCGGTGGGTCTATAGATCAGAATGATGATCAACAAGATAAAGCCTATGGCATCCTGATATCCAGAAGAGACATAGCCTGCGCCCAAACTTTCAAAGACACCCAGCAGGAACCCGGCTGTAATCGCACCGGTGAAGCTCCCGAGTCCGCCGATGATCACGATGGCGAAGGCTTTTAAATTGGCGAGGTTTCCGATGTAAGGGTGCACGGTGAAAATCGGCCCCAGAAGTGTTCCGGCCGATGCTGCCAATCCCACCCCTATGACAAAGGTAAAGGAGTAAATCCGGTCAATCTTAATCCCCATCAGAGAGGCGGCTTCGAGGTCTTGAAAGGTTGCCCGCATTGCCTTTCCTATCTTCGTCTTTTTCAATAACAGGTGAGTCAGGAGAACAAGAAAGAGAGCTACGAAGATAACCATGATTCTCTGCGGGAGAAAATAAAGGCCTCCAAGCGTATAGGCGGTGAGAGGGAAGGGGCTTGTGATTGACTCCGGCACTGGGGTCCAGATCAGCATGGCAATATTCTGGATGAATAGGGAGAATCCAATCATGGAGAGCATCACCGTTTCGATCGACCTTCTCCTCAAGGGCTTGAGGATCGCCTTTTCATAAATCCCTCCGACCCCCATCACCGCTGCGATTGCCAATAACATACTGAGGTAAAAGTTGACGCCCATTTTAGTGAAGAAGGTGAAAAGGAAGTAGGCCCCGAGCATGTACATCTCACCATGGGCAAAATTGACTACCCTCATGATGCCAAAGACCATCGTCAGGCCAATCCCTATCAGTGCATAGGCACCACCAATCACTATGCCATTAATGACGTATTGGACGAAAATCATAAAGGTCTTCTATCTCTTTTTTAATGGAAGGGCCAGAGGGGATCACCCCATCTGGCCCTCAAAAGACAGGCTTGCTATTTCATAAATTATGGAACGAAGGGTTTTCCACCTTTCACCTGAACGATCAAGATCATTGGTGAACTCTGACCGAATTCGTCAAATTTGATATGACCTGATAAACCCCAAGTATCCACTTTATGAAAGGCCTCTCGAACTTTCTCTTTATCCGTGGTCTTGGCTATTTCAAAAGCTGCCTTAATAACTTTCATTCCATCATAACCACGGAAGGATTCACCAAAGCCCTTCGGTGCATGTCCTCTCTTCAAATATTCGTCCGCAAACCATTTTGCCTCCTGAGGAATTTTGGTCGTCTCGGGAAACCAGGGTGCAAAGAAGGTAATAATATTGACTCCCTCGGCAGCCTCTGGACCGGCAAGGGCAACCAAACCCTCGGGCACAATGCCCCCACCCGTGGTCAGTATCTTCTGTTTCATTCCCAGTGATTTGTACTGCTTTAGAATTAGAGAGATCTGTGCCTGATCGGTTGTCACAATGATTGAATCGGCATCGGCACTTTTGATTTTTGTCAACTGGGTCAAAAAATCGGTAGCATCGGCGTTAATGATTTCTTGTGTCACGATGCTACCGCCTGTTCTCTGAATCACAGTCCCAAATTCCTGGGCAGCGCCTCTCCCCCAGTCATTATTTACCACCATAAAAGCCACTTTCTTGAATCCCAACTTAGGCAAAAGTTTTTCAGAACCTTCTGCTTCCATCTGGCTTGTTGGGCTGATCCTGAATAACCACGGATTGGGTCTCTTCCCTTCCAATTTTGTTACCTTACCGGAACTTGCCGTATCGACTACATGGGGGACTCCATATTTCTTTGTGACGCTCGCACTCACCGCAAGAGTGGGTGAACTTCCCCAGGCGGCGATCATCACATCCACTTTATCCCTCGTCACTAACTTTTCAGCAGCACTTACAGATTGGGCAGGATCGTTAGCGCCATCCTCAATAAAGACCCTAACAGGTTTTCCCAAGATCCCTCCTTCAGCGTTTATCCTGTCCCTGGCAATTTCAACTCCTGCCTTCTGATAACTTCCAGCAGCTGCAATTGGGCCGGTCAGAGGATAGACGACGCCGACCTTAACAGGGTCAGCGCCAAAGGCGAGCCCTGTAAATAATAGAGTCACAAAAAGGATCAACGAGATCGACTTGATATGCATATTATTCCCTCCTTCTTTTCTAAAATTTAGGTCACGAAAGAAGAACCCCCATTTTTAAAAGCTTCTCTCACCTCCTTTCTTAGAATACCTGAGGTAGTGGTTTCTACCATAATCATAAAAATTTTTCAACGGTTTTTCTATGGGATCATCCCCTCTTTATTTTCGACCCGATTGCTTAAATCATTACGAGTTCCGTACCCTCTCACTACTGGAGCACGCCCTCATTCACCAGATTGGGGGGACGCTTTCCCGTAAGCCCAGTCACTAAATTTTCTGCTGCCATCATAGCCATTCGAAGTCGTGTTTCACGGGAAGCACTTGCAATATGGGGCATTAATGCAACGTTCTTCATCTTTATTAGTCCAGGCTCCACTGCGGGTTCACTCTCATAGACATCTAATCCGGCCCCGGCAATCTTTTTCTCCTGCAAGGCTCGCACTAATGCCTTCTCGTCCACCACGGGACCTCGAGAGGCATTAATTAAGATGGCAGTGGATTTCATGAGGGACAGTTCAGCATCTGAAATATATTGCGTTGTTTCAGGAAATAGAGGCACGTGGAGAGAGATAAAATCCGATTCAGATAGTAAGGTCTTTTTCTCTACAAATCGGGCTCCCAATGATTCCTCAATGGGTAAAGTCGCCCTAACCATATCTGTGTATATTATTTTCATATCAAACCCTTTAGCTCTTTTAGCTACCCTTTGACCGATTCGGCCCAAACCGCATATCCCGAGGACCTTGTGGTGTACATCATGGCCTAAGAATTCCATCAACTTCCACCCCTTCCATTGACCAGACCTTAGAAATTGGTCCGCTTCGATCACTCGCCGGGCGACAGAGAGCAGGAGGGCCCATGTGAAATCAGCAGTGGTATCATCCAAAACCCCTGGTGTATTGGTCACCATCACATTGCGACGGGTACAGGCATTCACGTCAATATTGTTATATCCTACCGCCACATTACTAACGATTCTGAGTTCAGGACACTGGGAGAGCAAGGCTTCGTTAATCTGATCAGTGAGAAGGATGATAGCACCCATTTTATCATTGAGTCTCTCGATAAGGGCATAAGGAGATAGAGGGATATCACTTGAATGATAGTCCATATCAAAATGCTTTTCAAGGAGGACAACCACCTCATCAAAAATCTTCTGACTTATTAAGATCTTTGGTCTCATACAGCTCTGTCCTCCTGTAGGAAATGAGATGGTTGGGTAAAGATGAGGCAGTATTTTTCATGATAGTCTCGTTCTGCCATTCTCCCTTATGACATAGGTAACTCCGATGGGATAATTAATAAAGATGTTCCTTTTTTTCTATAAACCTTCTGAATCCCTCTCTGTCCAAAGAAGCTGTGGCGATTCGCTTCACCCCCTTTTTCAGGGACTCGGTGTCTGTAGCAATCGAAAGCCTCAGGAAGTGAAGATGCTCTGAGCCGATGCGACCGAAGGATTTACGATCCATCGTTGCCACTTGATATGTAAAGAGTAAAAACATTTGAAAAAGGGTTGCAGGACTTGTCCTTTGCCGAATATTAGGAGGGAGACTTTGGAAAGCCTCCACGACTCCCAAATCCTCACAGACCCCGCCGATATTCGGAAAAACGTAAAATGCCCCTTTCGGCTTCTGGCAATGTATCCCCTTGATGGTATTCAAACCATCAACCACTAAATCCCTTCTCGCCTGGAAAGTCTCGACCATATTATGAATGGCATCATGACGAAGAGGAGATTCGAGGGCAATCCGGGCGCCTTCCTGGTTGTACGGAGGGATACAGGAAAAATAATTGATATTCAGGTTTTTGAATATCTCCGCCTCCTCCACCGTAGGGAAAAGGGCCCAACCGATTCGCCCCCCTGTCCAGGAAAAACTCTTTGAGACCCCGCTCACCAAGACCGTAATTTTCTCCATCCCCGGGCAGGAGATGATGCTGTGATGTCTGCTCCCATCAAAAAGGATATCCTCATAGACCTCATCCGAAAAGACGCGAACCTCTTCAGAGCATCTTTTCTGGATCACCGTTGCAATGTCCTGAAGCTGGTCTGGAGAAGCCACACCCCCTGTGGGATTCGAAGGGAAATTGAGAAAAATCATCTTGGTCTTCTGGGAGATTGCAGAATCGATATCCTCGCCTGAAAGAGTAAAATTCTTCTCTTCTTTCAAATGGACAGGAATTGGTTTTGCGCCCACATATTGGATAAAGGATTCATAGATGGGAAACCCCGGACTGGGATAAATCACCTCATCCCCTGGATCGCAATAGGTCTGCTGGCAGAGACCGATAGGAGGCTTCGCACCTGGGAACACCACAATCCGTTCCGGTGTGGCTTGAATCCCTCGGGTCTCGCTAAAATGGTTTGCAATCGCCTTTCTGAGTGAGAGGATCCCCTGCGAATCACAATAATGGGTATTATCCAGATCAAGCTGCCTTTTCACTTCTTCCTTGATAAACTCAGGAACAGGAAAATCGGGCTCTCCCAGATTGCATTTGATCACTTTTTCCCCTTGTTCCTCGATGGACCTTATCTGAGGCCCGATCTTGAATGCATTTTCCGTATCGATGCGTTCACTTTTTTTTGAATACAAACCCATGTTCTATCCCTCATCCCATCAGAAAAGCCTTTTCATTAATGAACCCTCCAAGACAAAAAAGAGGAAGAACAATTCAATGCGATTGTCCTTCCTCCTGTCTTTGGACCTGAGAGATTATCCCTTAAAATTTCAGGATTTATCCCCTTCGGTGTCCAAGCCAACGGCTTGAATCTCTCCAGGATTCAATTAAGTTACAGTCCTTTTGCCTGAGAGTTTCATCCCGCCTCCGGCGGAATTTGCCCCTTCGGCGCCCCTTTCGGGGTCTCTCCTGTAATTTACCGACTATCAATACCACGGTTGAAAAAGCTTGTCAAGCTTTTTTTTCAATTTTTATAAAAAAATCAAAAAATATTGACATTATTATCAAGAATCGATTAAATATTGACAAAAACAGAAATTTCTTCTAATATGTTAATGGCCTTAAAAACCTAGGGAGGAGTAACTTCCATGAAGATTGACGAAATTAACAAGAAAATGATCAAGAAGCTCTGTCAGGGTAGAAAATCATTCGGTGAGATCGCGAAGGAACTATCTATCACCCCCAATACGGTAAAGGCAAGAGTTAAAAAAATGATCGAAAACGGCAGCCTCGATATCGTTGGAGTGATCGATCCGGATAAAATTGAAAATCATTTTGTGGTTTTTGTAGGTATCAAATTGAGAAACATGAATTTAGTGAAGAGGGGGCATGAGTTTAGCAAGCTTAAAGGGGTTGTTTCTGTGGGGATAGTGACAGGTCAGTTTGACCTCATTTTGACTGTTCTATTAAACGATGATTTTAGCCTCCTCGATTTCTTGACAAAAGAAGTTTCGAAAATAAAAGATGTCTATTCCACCGAGACGTTTGTTGTTTATAAAACCTTCAACTTAAAGGTCCCCTACATATTGTAATTCTCAAAGGTCTTTATCACATTTTTCTCAACACCAGACCGATCATCAGTGCGTCGGCGAGGCGGTGGAGATCATTTCTCAACCTATCTTCCGATAGGGAGCGGGGAACCTCAAGATCGATGCCCATCTCAAAGAGAGGCGTTCCGCTCTCCGCAGAGATGGCCTCTTGGGCCTTTGGGGTCAGGCTTTGGATGTTTGGATTTTTGTGATGATTGTGATATGATGGCCCTATGGCACGTAAACCAAGGGTTCATTTTCCTGGTGCGTTGTACCATGTCATGCTGC
>Ga0194125_10005054_pt1 | contig 20276 bp, 13 predicted proteins | sample TA2KigC250mmetaG_FD_148626 | JGI IMG/M metagenome (GOLD analysis project Ga0194125, IMG submission 148626) | Freshwater microbial communities from Lake Tanganyika, Tanzania - TA2015034 Kigoma Deep Cast 250m | ecosystem: Environmental > Aquatic > Freshwater > Lake | place: Tanzania: Lake...
CGCGCTCAGGGCGTTGATCTTGGCGATGCGCGCCCGCACACGGTGCTCCTCGCCGAAGATGCGCACGGTCCGGTGCCCCTCGATGAGGTAGCGGCCCAGCGTGCTCTCGGCCTGGAAGCCGACGAACAGCACCGTGTTGTCGGCGTCGCTGATGGTGTTGCTCAGGTGGTGGAGGATGCGGCCCGCTTCGCACATGCCCGACGCCGAGATGATGACCATCGGCCCTGGCCTCGCGTTGAGAGCCTTGGACTCCTCGACGTCCGCGGTGAAGTGTAGCGCGGGGAAGGCGAAGGGGGAATCGCCTCGCCGAATCCGCGCGAGGGTCTCTTGGTCGAAGCACTCCGTGTGACGCTCATGCACCTCGGTCGCCCGCGTCGAGAGCGGGCTGTCCACGTACACGGGCAGCCGGCATATCTGCCCCGCGGCGTGGAGCGAGTCGAGGTAGTAGAGGAGCTGCTGGGTGCGGCCGACGCTGAAGGCAGGGATGACGAGCTTGGAGCGGAGCTTGCAGGTCTCGTTGACGAGCCCGGCGAGCTTGGCCCGCACGTCAGCCTCCGGCGGGTGGAGGCGGTTGCCGTAAGTGCTCTCCGTGATCAGCGTCTCGGCGCCGCGCACCACCACTGGGTCGCGCACGATGGGCATCCCGGGCCGGCCCAGGTCGCCCGTGAACAAGAGCTTGTGCGCCGCGCCGTTCTCGCGGGCCTCGATCTCCACGACCGCGGAGCCGAGGATGTGGCCGGCGTCGTGGAGAGCGACGGCGACGCCGGGGGCCACTTCCCGCGGCTCCTCGTAGCCGACGGGCGCGAACTGGGCCATGATGCCCTCCACGTCCTCGAGTTCGTAGAGGGGCTCGAAGAGCTTCTTCCCCTGCTGCTGGCGGCGCTTGTTGACGAACTCGAGGTCGCGCGTCTGGAGGTGGGCAGAGTCGCGCAGCATGATGTCACACAGGTCCACCGTGGCTGGGGTGGCGAAGACCGGCCCGCGGTAGCCGCGGCGGCGCAGGGTGGGCAGGTTGCCGCTGTGGTCTATGTGGGCGTGGGAGAGCACCACGGCGTCGAGCCGCGCCGCGTCGAACGGCAGGCTGCGGTTACGCTCGAACGCCTCCTTCCGCTTCCCCTGGAACAGCCCGCAGTCGAGCAGCACCCGCGCCCCGTTCACCGTGAGCAGGTGCATCGAGCCAGTCGTCGTTCGCACGGCGCCGAAGAAGCGAAGCTCCAAGAACCACTCCTCCTGAAGAGGACGCGAGGAGGGCCTGCGATCATTCTGGCGCCGGACCCGCGGCGCCTCCCCCTGCGACGAGCGCGCCGATGAGTGCGCCCACCAGCGTGCTCACGTAGGGGTTGCAGAACATCGGTCACCCGCCGCCGCGGGAGAAGCGCCCGATCGCAAACCCTACCACGGCGCCAATCGCTGTGCCAATCACGTAGCGCCATATCACGGCGCAACTCCCTTCCTTTGTCCCCATCTCACATTCTACTGGTGGGCGATTCCCAGTCAAGCCACGCTTGACGAGTATGAAGGGCGTGGCACGTGACCGGTCTTCCCCCTCTCCCCTGGGGAGAGGGTAGGGGTGAGGGTGCTTGTGCGCTGCTCCCGTGGAAAGCACCCTCACCCCCGCCCTCTCCCCGAGGGAGAGGGAGAAGAAGGTGTTGCACCGGGACCTGGGGCCACACTCGCCCTTGATCTTGCGCGGCGCGCGTTGGTATACTCCGGCCAGAAAGGAGAAGGCTCCTTGGAGGTCAGGCTGGCCAGGACGGCCGGCTTCTGCATGGGCGTGAAGCTGGCACACGACAAGGTGCTGTCGCTGACGCGACAGGGGCGCGGACCCGTCTATACGTATGGCCCGCTGATCCACAACCGCCAGGCCATCGAGAGCCTGGAGGCGAAGGGCATCCGGAACATCGAGGAATGCCCGGAGGCGGCGGAGGGGACGGTTGTGATCCGCGCCCACGGGGTGCCGCCGGCAGTGATGGAGGAGCTGGAGGGGCACGGGTTCGACGTGGTGGACGCGACGTGCCCGCACGTCGTGGCGTCCCAGCGCCACATCGAGCGGTGCGCGGCGGAAGGCTGCACGGTCGTGATCGCGGGGGACAAGGACCACGCGGAGGTGGAGGGCCTGAGGAGCCGCGCGGGGCCGCGCTGCCTCGTGGTGAGCACGCTGGAGGAGGCGCGAGCAGCCGAGGTCGAGCCGCCCGCCTGCCTGCTGGCGCAGACGACGTTCAGCGAACGCCTCTACGGCCAGATCGCCGCGGCCCTCCGCGAGCGCTGCCCCACCATCGAGGTCGTCCACAGCATCTGCCGGTCCACCCGCAGGCGGCAGCAGGAGGCGCTCCGGCTCGCACGGGAGGTTGACGCGATGGTGGTGGTGGGCGCGCGGCACAGTGCGAACACCTGCCGACTGGCCGAGCTGTGCCGGGAGGAGGGCAAGCCGACGTTCCACGTGGAGACGGCGGACGAGTTGGACCCGAAGGCCCTGTCGCAGTTCCGCGTCGTGGGCCTGACGGCGGGAGCGTCCACGCCCAACTGGGTCACGCGCAGCGTGCTCCAGGCCCTTGAGGATATCGGGGCGACAGGGCCGGGCGGCGCGCCACTCTGGCGCCTGGCGACCCTGCTCGCCCGCAGCAACGCGTACTCCGCTCTCGCCACGGTGGCCCTCACCTACGCCTCGTGCCAGTTGATGGGCATCGCCGCCCCCTCCCCTATCTTCCTGCTGTCGGCGTTCTGCTATGTGTTTGCGGTGACGACGCTGAACCGGCTGTCGCCCGGGGACGGGCCGGAGCCTGTGCCGCCGCCGCGGGTGGCGTTCTACCGCCGGCACGCGGGGCCGTTGCTGGCGGCCAGCGTGCTGATCGCCCTGGGGTCCTTCGCCGCGCTGGCCATCAGCAGGGCGTGGGGGCCGCTCCTGCTTCTGTTGGTGGCCTACGGGCTGGGCGTGGCCTACAGCGTGCGGCTGGTGCCGCGAAAGTTGCTGCCGCTCGCGCGCATCGCGCGGCTGAAGGACGTGCCGGCGTCGAAGGACATCTTCATCGCTATAGGGTGGCTGGTCGTGTGCGTGCTCGTGCCCTGGGTGGGCCACGGCGCCGGCGCTCTGCCCGCCTTCGCTGCCGCCTGCGTGTTCACCTTCGGCCTGACGTTTGTGAAGGCGAACGTGGTGGACCTGCGGGACATGCAGGAGGACCGGCTGCTTGGGCGCGAGACGCTGCCGATCCTCCTGGGCGCGAAGAGCACGCGGCGCGTGATGTCGGGCCTGACTCTGGGCGTGGCCGCGGCCCTCGCGTTGGCAGCGGCCGTGGGCTGGGCACCCCCCGTGGCGTGGCCGCTCCTGGCCGCGCCGCTCTGCCTTCTGGCCTACCTCCTCTGGAGCAAGCGCTCCCCGCAGGCCTCCGACGTGGCCTGCACCCTGATTGCCGACGGCGCGCTCCTCCTCGCTGGCCTCCTCGCCCTCGCCTGGCGAGCCGTGGTGCCCAGTTGACCACAGTGTATTGACCTCTGCGGAAGTAACGTTCACCACACGGTAGTCCCAAGCTCTGGTTGGCAGCCCACGAAGTGGGCGAGCCAGCCGTAGCCCAGGGCGACCGAAGGGAGCCCTGGGAACCGAGGCCACCCCCATGCATGAGCCCCTGAAAGGGGCGATTCACGGTCATCTGAATCGCCCCCGTTCGGGGGCTCCCCCGTGGAGGGCGGCCCACCCAGGGCTCCCTTCGGTCGCCCTGGGCTACGGCTGGGTCGCCCCCATTCGGGGGCTACATGGCGAACATTACTTCCGCAGAGGTCAGTAAGTCATGCCAGCAGGTGGCCGAGGGGGATGGCGAAGAGCTTGGCATCCAACTGCGCCGCCTGGCGGCCGTTGTACGCCAGGATGGCGGCCTCACAGGCAGAGGTGCGGGCCACGAACGCGCGCAGGCCGGCCAGGTCGCTCTCTGTCCAGCGCGTGCCGGCTTTCACCTCGATGGCGAACACCCTGCGGCCGGCCTCGATGACAAAGTCCACCTCGTGCCGTCCCTGCTCGTGCCAGTAGCTCAGTTGCGCATCGGGCAGGTGGGCTTCCAGAAGGGCGGCGAGGTTGTGCGCGGTGTAGGTCTCGAGCAATGCCCCGCGCAAGAGGTCGTCGCGGCCTGGCTCGAAGTGGTCCACGCCGGCCAGGTGCGCCGCCAGCCCGCTGTCGGTGATGTGGAGCTTGGGGGACTTGATCAGGCGTGAGCTGCGGTTCTTGAGGAACGGAGGCAGCCGGCGGACGAGGAACGAGGCCTCCAGGAGGTGGAGGTAGCGCGCCGCGGTGGCAGCCGTGAGCTTGGCGTCGCGTGCGAGGGTGCTGACGACGAGCACCTGCCCCGTGCGCAAGGCGGCCAGTTGGGCCAGAGTGCGGAAGGCCACGAGGTCCGCCACCTGAGCGAGCTGCCGCACGTCGCGCTCCACGTAGGTCTGCGCGTATCCCCGGAACCACTCGGCCACGGCGTCGGGCGGCCCGAGGCAGGCCGGGGGCAAGCCGCCGGCCAGGACCTCCTGGTCTGTCACCGGCTCGGCGGCGCCGCGTGGCAGCGCCAGGTCGCGAAGGAACTCGATGAGGAATGGTGGCTTCGCCATCGCGCCGCGCGCCTCGCGGCGGGTCATTGGGTGGAGGGTAAAGTAGGCGGCACGGCCGGCGAGCGTCTCGGAAACGTGGCCCAGCAGGGCCAGGTTCGCTGAGCCGGAGAGGATGAATCGGCCGGGGCGCCGCAGCTCATCCACGCTCCGCTTGATGGCCAGGAGGAGGTCCGGGCAGCGCTGCACCTCGTCGAAAATGGCGGCGTCGCCCAGCAACGCCTCTGGATTGGCCCGGGCCGCGGCCAGAGTTGGGAAGTCGTCGAGCGTGCGGTAGACCCGGCCTGCGGCCAGGGACTCCTCGCGCTGGAGCAGCGTGCTCTTGCCGGTCTGCCGCAGGCCCGATAGGACGACGACGGGCAGCCGGTGAAGGGCTTTGGCCAGACGCTGCGTGAGTTCACGGGGCAGGTAGTGTGTCATGTTCGATCACATTATAGCGGCAAAATGACATGGGCGCAAGGCCGCCTCGCAAGCTCGCCGGGGTCGCGCTGGGGTCACTGGCCGGGGCGTTCGGCGTAGAGTTCGAGTTCCCACAGGCGGGCGATGCCGCCCGGGGCGGCGGCGATGTGGAGGCGCAGGCGCTTCGCGCGCACAGGCTCGAAGGACCAGGCCCGGTACGGGTCGGCATTGTCCTTCACCGCTGAGCCGGGGACGTCGCGCCACTCCTTGCCGTCGTGCCACTGGAGGGCAAAGTCAATGATCGGGTCGCCGACCTGGCCATCCGAGAGCCAGCCGGAGACGATGCGGGCCGAGGCGACGGCCTTCTCGTCGGTCCAGGCGAGCTCGACCCAGGAGGGGGAGCCCGTGGCGCTGACCCAGCGCCCGGCGTTGGTCGTGGTGTCGGCCTTGCCGTCGTTGACGGCCGACGGCGGGTACATCTTGGGGTCCTTGTCGGACGAGGTCGTGACCCTGGCGGAGCGGGCAAGGTTCTCGCCTGGGGCCTTGAACGGCGGGGCGGGCTTCGGCGGGCGGGACGGGGACGGCAGCGGGACCTTGCTGAGGGCCGTGGCGAACAGCTCCTTCAGCTCGTCGAAGTGCTTCTCGTAGAGGGCGCGGGGCGTGGCGTCGTGCTTCTTGCACAGGGCGGCGGCCCGGCCGACCACCTCGCCCATCATGCCGCCCGTGCCCATCACGCGGGTGGTGCCCAGGGCCTCGTGGGTCACGCTGATGTCGCGGCCAGCCATCATCAGGTTCTCGATGTTCCGCGAGTAGAGGCAGCGGTAGGGCAGCAGGTACGGCCCCTTGAAGTGGGTGAACTTGGCGACGGAGATGAACTCGTCGCCCTCGAAGTACTTGGCCAGCCTCGGCTCGGGCACGTGGAGGTCAATTGACCACGTGCAGGGCACGCAGCCGTCGGGGTATTCCTTGCCGCCGAGCACGTCCTCCTTCGTGAGGATGACGTCGCCGAGGAGGCGGCGGGACTCGCGTTTGCCAAAGATGTAGGCGGCCCACTCCAGCTTGTGGTTGGGGTGCTGGCCCATGTGGTTCTTCAGGGCGTCCCAGGCGCCGTACATGCCGCGGAAATTATTGTCGCGCGCCCGCTCGACCTCTTTGAGGGGACAGCGGTCGAAGCCGCTCTCCCAGAACCAGTGGCCGAGCTGGTCGAGCTTGGAGGGGAAGGGCTTGCCCTTCAGGTCGTGCGCCCAGGGGCACGAGGGGAAGGGCGAGGGCTTGCCGGTGTCCACGACCCGCCACATGTTGCTGCCGCCCATATGGCCCTTCTCGGTGATGTCGTGGTCGGCGCCGGCCAGGAAGCCGATGGTGCCGTCGCCCGTGCAGTCGGCGAAGAGGCGCCCCTCGAAGCGCACCTCCTGGCTGGTGGCGACGTGGCGGGCGACGACGGCGGTGACGCGCTTGCCGGCCATCTCGACCTTGTGGGCGTAGTGGTTGAGGAAGAGGCGGAGGGACTTCTCGGCCTGGACGACGGCCAGCTTCACGTCGTCGCCGAGGGCCTCCTTGGTGTCGGGGCTGCGGCGCGGCGGACGGGGGTTGAGTTCGCGGACGATTTCGCCGAGGCGTGGGTAGGGGCCGAGGTTGGTGCGCCCCTGAATCCACACGCGGACCTCGGAGCTTGAGTTGCCGCCGAGGACGGGGCGGTCCTGGATGAGCGCGACGTCGAGGCCCAGCCGCGCGGCGGCCACGGCGGCGCAGGTGCCGGCGACGCCGCCGCCGATGACCACAAGGTCGAAGCGGCCCGCCTCCGCCGGCTTGTCGGGGATCCCAAGGGCCTTTCGCCGGAACTCGGCCAGTTCCTTGGGGCCGTTGGGCGGGGTGAAGCCCGCCTCCGTTGTGAAGAGGATGGCGTCGCAGCGCCCCTCGAAGCCGGTCAGGTCGTGGAGGGCAATGGGCACCTCGCGCTTGGCGATGGCCACGGTGCCGCCGTCGTGCCAGGCCCACTCGGCACCCTTGGTGCCGAAGGTCTCGTCGAGCGGCTTGCCGTCCACCAACACCCGGAAGCGCCCCGGCGCCCCCGGCGCGCCGAACTTCGCCACCCAGTCCACCGTGCGCACCCACACGCGGTAGTCGCCGGTCGCGGGGAAGGGGACGGTGGTCTTGGCGTCGGCCACGGGCTCGCCCAGGCCGTGGGCGAGGAGGTAGGGCGAGCCCATTTCGGGGATGAACTGCTGGTCGAGCACCCAGCCGCCCGTGTCGGCGAAGCTCTCGGCCTCGACGAGGACGGTGCCGGCGTGGGCCGCGGAAGCGAGGACTAGGAGGAGCGGGAACGGCAGCTTGTGCATCGAAGGGCCTCCAGATTACAATTCATTACAATTGAGAGCGGCATATTTTCCGTGGGCAATGCCTTTGTAAGGGTGGAGGGGAGAAGGCTCGACGCGCGCAACTCCGGGCCTTGTCCCCTCGTAGGAGTGGCCCTCCGAGGCGTGCCCAAGTAGCGCTCCGTCATCGTCGCGAAGCGGCCGCCGCACCTGTTCTTTGACAAGTCGAACCCAGGGAACCCTTGCCACAGAGGCGCAGAGAGGGCTCGGCGCGCTCTGTGTCTCTGTGGCAAGGCCGTTCCCCGTGCGATGATGCACGGTCTGACACCCATTTCCGGCGCAAGCCGGGGGGATTCCATGCCCTGAGGTGGCGCAATGTTCATCGCGCGTGCTCAGCCAGAGCGGCTTCTCCCCCTCCCCCTTGGGGGGAGGGCCGGGGTGAGGGTGCCTTCCACGACACTGGCGAGCACACAAGCACCCTCACCCCCACCCTCTCCCCGAGGGAGAGGGGGCAAGCGCTCGCCTGGCTAAATAACTCGCCACGATTCTGAGTCAAAGGCTCAGGAAGGAACGTGTGCCGGAATTGCGCAGGCCTGTGGGCGGGGCGTCTCTGCCCCGCGCAGGGTGGCGCGGGGCGCAGAGGCCCCGCCCACATTGATTCAGAATCGTGGCGAGTTATTTAGACAGGCACTGTTGATCGTTCCGCCTGCAAGTGTGCACGCCCTACACGCCGGGCGGCGGCTCGGCCACGGGCTCGGCCCAGACTTGGATGCGGTCGCGCCCCCCCTCGCGGGCGGCCTGGAGGGCCTGGCCGGCGCGTTCGAGGAGGGGCTCGATGCCGCGCATGTCCTCGTCGAACTCAGCGACGCCGCCGCTGACGGTGATGAGGATGGCCTGGCCGTCGTCGGCTGGCGTGCGGCTCTCGCGCGCGATGCGGCGGAGCCGCTCGGCGGCCGAGCGCGCCCGGTCCATCTCGGTGTTCGGCAGCAGAATGGCGAAACCGTCCGAGCCGCGGCGGTAGACGCTGTCGGCGTCGCGGACGTTGAGCCGTATCAGCGACGCAAGCGCCCGCAGGATGCGGCCGGCCGCGGCTGCCCCGAACGTGTTGTTGAGCATCCCGAACTGGTCCACGCCCAGCAGCACGAGCGACAGCGGCTCGCCATAGCGTCGGGAGATGCTGGCCGCCTCGGCCAGGCGATTCCTCAGATGCCGTTCCGAGTAGGCCCCCGAGACGGGGTCGAGCACGGCCTGCTCGTATTCGCTCACGGCGCCGATGGTGCGGACGAAGTGCGCCGCGAGCTGGGCCAGCCCGGCGCCAATCCGCCGCGAGGCATCGCCCCCCTCCCCCCACTGCGAGGCGGGGATGGCGAACCGGAGCACGCCCAGGCACCCCTCGCCGTCCACAAGTGGCAGGAGGATGCGGCCCCCGTCCTCACCCGTCGCCTCCAGCGGCGTTCGGCATTCGGCAGCCTCCTGGAGCTCCTCCGCGATGGCGGGCTCGGGCTCGCCGTGGCCGTGGAGGCTCACCGCGTCCCCCGCAAAGTCGGCCCGCAGGCGAAACGCCTCGCCCTCGCCGGTGAGCCAGAGCGAGACCTCGGATGCCTTGGCGAAGCCGGCCATAACCCGGGTCGCCCCCTCGACCGCTGCGTCGGGGCTTTTCGCGCCGTTCGCAATCTCCTCCAGAGCGTGGATCGCCTCTATCAGCTCCTGTTCCGCCGCCGAGGGCCGGCCCTCAGCCTGCGGCACGCCCCCCGTGGCGCCCTCGTCGTACTCCATTCTATCGGCGCGGTCCCCGCGCCGGGGCAGGTTGCGCGCCCAGTCGAGCACTGTGATGCAGATGAGCGCCGTGGCCACGGCGACGGCGGGCGCCGCCAGGTCGAGTGGCGTGGCCGCCACAGAGAAGCTCTTTGCGAGCTGCCACCCGCCCAGCGCAAGGCTGGCCGCGGCAATGAGGGCAGCGACGCCGATGAGGATCGGATGGGGCTTCACTTCCTGACCTTCCCCTCCTCCTCGCCTTCGACGTCAGGGGTCACTAACCCCTTCAGCCGCGCGACGACGGCTCGGTTGAGCCCGGGAACCAGGGCCAAGCACTCGCCGGTCTTGAAGGGGCCGTGCTCGCCCCGGAACTGGAGGATTCGCGCTGCCTTCTTAGGGCCGATCCCCGGCAGGAGGTCCAACTCCTCCGCCGTGGCCTCGTTGAGGTCCACGCGGTAGCTGATGTGCTCGTGACCTGCGTGCGTCTGCGTATCCCTCGCGGGCGCCCAGCGACGCCAGGCGTAGCGGCCCGCCGCAACGAGGAGCATCAACGTGCAAAGCGCGTAGAGGACAAGCTGCTCACGCGCGAGCAGGCGCCAGGGAGCCTTGCTCGGAGATTCGGCGCTCATCGCGGCTGCCTCCACTGCGGTCGCCACCGACATCGAGCGAGAGCTCGTAGTGCGGCCTTCAGGCCCTATCTTCCTGCACAGGTACGGGCTGAAGCCCGCACTCCGAACTCCGGGTACGGGCTGAAGCCCGCACTCCGAACTCCGGGTACGGGCTGAAGCCCGCACTCCGAACTCCTTGCGGATTATAGCCCGCTCGGCGAAGCCCGTCAAGGCGATGCGCGACCCCGGGTGCAATAGCGGACTTGCGCGCTCCCCATCTTGGTTCGTAGTTCGGCGTTTACGCGGTTCTGCTCTCCGCCGTTGCAGCACCCAAGACCGCCTGAAGGCCGAACTACGAACAGGAACGCCCCATCGCGCGCGCAAGTGCGCTATTGCACCCCTCGACCCCGGGCGCTGCGCGCGCGCGGCCGGAAGTCGAGGCGGATGGGGACCTCGCGGAATGGCAGGCGGTCGCGGAGGGCATTGGCAAGGTAGCGGCGGTAGACCGGGCTGATAAGAGCCGGGTCGTTGACGAAGACGACGAGGGTGGGGGGCGCCACGTCGGTCTGTGTCGCGTAGAAGAGCTTGGCGACGCGGCCGCCGCGCGGCTCGGGGCTTCGCGCCCGCACGGCGTCGCGCAGGGCGCGGTTCACCACGCCGGTCGTCACCCGCTGGTGGGCCTGCTTGAAGAGCTGCTGCGCCAGCTCGATGGTCGGCCACACGCGCCGCCCCTGCGTGGCCGTGGTGAAGGTGAGCGGGGCGTAGGCCAGGCCAGGCAGCGCCCGCGTCAGGTACTCGCCGTACTCGTCCGTGCTCATCTGGCCCTTCGCCAGGTCCCACTTGTTCGCCACGAGGACACACGGCTTCAGGTGGTCGGCGATCTCCGCCGCCAGGTGCTTCTCCACGTCCACGATGCGCGACCGCACGTCGAGGAGGAGGAGCACGACGTCGGCCCGGGCAATGGAGTGGCGGGCGCGGACAAGGCTGTAGAACTCGACGGACGAGCGGAGGTGGCGCTCCTTGTGGACGCCCGCCGTGTCTATCACCAGAAAGGTCTTGCCGTCCTTCTCGAACACCACGTCCACCGCGTCGCGCGTGGTGCCGGGCACCTCGCTGACGATGACCCGCTCCTCGCCGGCGATGGCGTTGACGAGTGTGGACTTGCCGACGTTTCGGCGGCCGACGATGGCCACCTTCATGGCCACCTCGGGCACCTCGCGCCGCAGTTCGGGCGGGAGCGCGGCGGCGAGGGCGTCGAGGAGCCTCACCAGGCCCTTCGCGTGGGCGGCGGCGACGGCCAATGGCTCGCCGAGGCCGAGCGCGGAGAACTCGGCCACCCCGGCCTCGTCGGCAGGGCTGTCCACCTTGTTCACCGCGAGAATGAGGGGCTTCTGAAGCTGGCGGAGGCTTGCGGCGATGCGCAGGTCGTCGGGGAGCACGCCGGCCCGCACGTCGCTCACGAGGAGCACGGCGTCGGCCTGCTCGAGCGCCAGCTCGATCTGCCGCTCGACCTGCGCGCTCAGCCCGTCGGCGTCGGCCACGCCCATCCCACCAGTGTCCACCAGGTCGAAGGCCACGCCTGCGTGATTCACCGTGGCGGCCACGCGGTCGCGGGTCACGCCGGGCGTGGGCTCCACGATGGCCACGCGGCGACCGACAAGCGCGTTGAAGAGGGTGGACTTGCCGACGTTGGGCCGCCCGACGATGGCGATGCAGGGCAAGGGGGCGTGAGAGGGCCGCTTCCGCTTCTCGGTCACGCCGGCGCCCCTCTCAGGTCTGTGGTGGCGGCGTCGGGGGCACCAGCCGCTCGCGGTCCCGTGGCTCGAGGTGCACCTCGCTGAGCGGCGTGCCGTCGGCGCGGTGGCGCAGGAGCATGTAGGCAATGGACTGCGACGTGAAGAGGTAGCCGGCCACGAAGGCGAGGAAGACGAGGTCGAGAAGGATGTGGTCGAGGATGAGGAACCAGGTGAGGAGCGGCTCGCAGGCCTGGCCGCCGAGCAGGATGGCGCCGGTGGACAAGGGGAGGAACGCCACGCCCTCGAGCCCGAGCCTGACGAAGTAGACGAACGCCAGGCAGGCGGCGCCGTGCGCCAGGCCCACGAGGGCGTAGGCCGCGTAGCGCCACGGGTGCATGAACAGGTAGTGGAACGAGCGGCTCCAGGCATCGAAGGCCCCCACGTCGCTCGTGGCCACCGTGCCGGCCATCAGCGGGAGGCCGAAGACCAGCCACACAAGGAGCACCACGGCTACGAATCCCCCCACGAGCGCCAGCGGCGAGAGGAGGCCAAGGACCACCTCGCCCACGTAGGGCACGCGCCAGCCCATTGCCACGATGAGCGCCAGGACCGCCACGAGGACGCAGAACCCAACCGCGCAAGCGGCCAGGCCCTTCGCCGCCGACCGCGTCCTGTCCCGCACGATGGACGCTCCCACCCCAATCGCCAGGAGCCCGACAAAGGCCAGGAACACGACCAACACGTTCCAGACCAGGAGGCCCATGAGCGTCGTGAGCGCGGCGATGAGGAACACGGCAATGGCAAGCCCGAGCGGGGGGCCATAGAAGGACTGGTGCTTGCGCCGCGTGTAGGCCTTGGCGCTCCGCAGCTCGATGCGGTCCCCCAGCGCGTACTCGATGCCGGCGAGCCGCATGATCGCCGCTCCGTAGTACGACCAGACGAAGAGGAGCACGAAGGCGACGAGCAGGCCCAGGGCAACAAGCGTCATGAGGGCCTGGCAGCTCCAGAGGGCCATCACCTTCTCCAGAGGACCCTGGCCGCGCCGGGCGCAGACGGCCTGGAACTCCTCGGCGGCCTTAGCGACGAGGCCAACGGCAAAGGCCCGCGTGGCCCGCACGGCATCGCCAAGCCGGCCGGCCCGGACAGCCTCCACCACGTCGGGTTCCTGTGCGGCCGCCGCGCCTCCCGCCGGAGCCTGCCCCTCCAGGGCATCGGGAGTGACCAGGGACGTGGCAGGAGCACCCGTGAGGCTGTGGAGTGACGCGAAGAGCGCCAGGAGCAGGCCAACGAGGACCACGGATAGCACGATGCCCTCGAAGGCCAGCCAGAGCTTGCGCGGGTCCAGGAGCATGCGGAAGGCGAGAAAGAGGTCCGTCCAGTCGCCCTTTGGCTTCCTCATGGTGTGCCCTCGGAAGGGGGTTCGCCATCGGGAGCCCCGCTCCCCGCGGGGCCTCCCTCCCCTCCCTCTCGGAGGGAGGGGGAAGGGGGAGGGTGGACCGCCGTGGCCAGGCTCTCACCCTCTCCCCACCCTCTCCCTTCAAGGGAGAGGGGGTCAATCGGCAGCTCGATGCGGTACTGGCCGCCCAGCCACCGCCCCAAGTCTATCAGCTTGCACCGTTCGGAGCAAAAGGGAAAGCCCGCCGCGTCCCGCGCCACTGGCCGGCGGCAGATGGGGCAGGCGGCGCCTGGCCGGCCGGGGCGCGGCGCCGCGTCACTTGGTGGCCTTGGCTCCATCCTTGTGCGCGGCCCCCTTCTTGAGGGGCTCCTTGGGCGAGGCCTCGGGCTTGGCACCGCCCGAGGGGGCGGAGCCGCTTTCGGCTTTCGCCTTGGCCTGGTAGTCCGAGCTGCGGTAGTCGGTGATGTAGAAGCCTGAGCCGCGGAAGAGGAGGCCCCCGCCGGCGCCGATGAGGCGCCGGACCTTGGCCCGGCGGCACTCGGGGCAGCGGCGAACCGGCTCCGCGGTGATGGGCTGGAAGCGCTCGAACGTGACGCCACAGGCTTCGCACTCGTATTCATAGGTCGGCATGTCAGTCACCTGTCTCAGACGTTGGCCGGGTTGTCGGGAGGCTTGGGGCCTTTGGAGACCACGACGCGCGCGGCGCGCAGCACCCTGTCGCCCTGGAGGTAGCCCCTCCGAAGCTCCTCGACCACCGTGCGGTCGGGCACGCCGGGCTTCTCAACCTGGACGACCGCCTCGTGGAAGGCGGGGTCGTAGGGCTTGCCCAGGGCCTCGAAGGGGACGAACCCTGCCTCGCGCAACGCCGTCAGAAGCTTGTCCCGGATGAGCTCCACGCCGCGGAGCAGCGCCGCGGCGTCTGGGCCGCCCTGGGCAGCCGCGAGCGCCAGGTCCAGGTCGTCCAGCGCCGGCAGGATGCGCAGGGCGAGGGTGCGACGGGCCTCGTCGTTCGACCGCTCGCGGTCGCGCTCCTGGCGCTTCTGGTAGTTGATGAACTCGGCCTTGGTGCGCTGGAGCCTGTCGAGAAAGTCGTCGCGTTCTGCGGCGCGGGCGCGCAGCTCCTCGACCTCCTGGGCCAGGACCTCCATGGTGGCGAGCTCGCTGGCCTGGGTGTCGGTGGCGGCCTGCTCCTGCTCCTCGGTGGGCACCTCCTCATCGAGGTGCTCGGAGCTCTCCGTGTCCGGCTCGGCTGCCGAAGGCTTCTCCGTCGCGTCGTCCGCCATGGGCTCTGCCTTCATTCCTCCGTGAAGAAGTCCCTGAGCTTCGTGAAGAAGCTCGTCCGCTCGGGCGTCACGTTCCTGTCCTCCACTTCGGCCAACTGGCGCAGCAGTTCCTTCTGGCGCTCGCTGACCTTCTTGGGCACTTCGATGGCCACGACGATCAGCTCGTCGCCCCTGCCCCGCCCATTGAGGCGTGGCACGCCCAGGCCGGGCAGCACCAGGCTCTCGCCGCTCTGGGTGCCAGGGGGCACGCGGAGCATGGCCGTCCGCCCCTCGATTGTCGGCACCGCCACGTCCGCCCCCAGGACTGCCTGGCTGTAGGTGATGGGCACCCGGCAGACCAGGTCGTCGCCGCGGCGGACGAAGAACTGGTCGGGCTGGACGTGGACGTAGCAGTAGAGGTTGCCACGGTCCTGATGGTCGTCGCCCAGCTCGCCCTGGTCCGGCACGCGGAGGCGGACGCCATCCTCGATGCCGGCGGGGATGCGGATGGGGATGGGGACGCGCACCGCTGACCGCCCGGCGCCGGAGCACTCGGGGCACGGCTTGTCAATCACCTGCCCGCTCCCGCGGCAGCTCGGGCAGGGGGTGCGGACGGCGAAGAAGCCCTGGACGCGCTCGACCTGTCCCACGCCGCGGCAGGTGGGGCACCGGCGCGGCGCCGTGCCGTGCCGCGCGCCGGTGCCGCCGCAGGCCGCACACGGCTCGCGCCGCGTGACCTCGATGGTCCGCGTGACGCCGAAGCAGGCCTCGCGCAGCGTGAGGTTCAGGTCATGCTCGATGTCGTAGCCGCGCCGCCGGCGCCGCCCGCCGCCGGAGCCGAAGAAGCCCATCTCCTCAAGGATGCCTGCGAAGAGGCTGGAGCCGAACACATCGTCCATGCTCCTGAAGTGCTGGAAGCCCGTGCCCTGGAGGCCGTCGTGGCCGAACTGGTCGTATCGGCGCCGCTTCTCCGGGTCGCCGACCACCTCGTAGGCTTCCGCGATCTGCCGGAACTGCTCCTCGGCCTCCTTGCGGCCCTCGGGGTTGCGGTCCGGGTGGTGCTTCAGGGCCAGCTTCTTGAAGGCCCGCCGCACCTCGTCGGGCGAGGCATCCCTGGCAACGCCCAGGACCTCGTAGTAGTCGCGCTTGGCCATCGCAAGGGGACCTATCCCGGCCCGGCGACGCGGCCAGGCGCTTCGGGGCGCCCCCGGCCCGTCGCGAGCGGGCCTACTCCTTCTCTTTGGCCGCCTTGCGCTTCCGGCGCCACTGCTTTTCCCAGACGTCGAGCGCCTGCTTCCGCTCTTCGTCGGTGGCGCCTTGCACGATGGTCAGGCCCCCGCCCGCCACCAGCCGCAGGGCGAACACCGCGGCCCGCCACCCCCGCTCGTCCGGGTCCTCCTTCGCCACCTCCAGGAGCGGCTCCACCACCTCCTCGCGGTCGAGGTTCGTGAGACGGAGCGCGTCGCATCCCGCCATGCGGATCTCGAGGTCCTTGTCCTTCAGCAGCGGCACCAGGAGCGGCACCACCTGGTCCACCAGCCCGGGGCCGCGCCAGGCGCCCAGGGCCCGCGCCACCGCCATGCGGACCAGGGGGTCCGAGCCTGCACCCAGGCCCTTCTCCTTCAGCAGCGGCAGCACGCCGGGGTCCTGGAGGCTGGCCAGGCCAACCGCCGCCCAGAGGCGGAGTGCGGCGTCAGGCCCCTTGGCCGCTCCCTTCTCCTCCTTCGGGGGCTCGCCGGGGTCGAACCACTTGGTGAGGAGCTCGACGGCCGCCTTCGTGTGGGAGGGCGGGACGATGCTCTTGCCGAAGCGCGTCTGGGCGAGGAGGAAGGCCACGTCGAACCGCACGCGGTCATTCGTCGTCTCGCGCCCGAGCTGGAGGACGCGGTCGAGCGCGGCCACGTCGCCCCGGGCCATGAGGAGGAAGAGCTGGTGGCGGGCGGCGGCGCGCTGCCCATCCGGGCTCGTCATGGCCTGGAGCGCTCGCACGTGGCCCTCGACGGCCTCGCCGGCCGTTGTCCCCGGATAGGCGCGCGCCGGGGCCAGCAACAGGCCGCCCAACAACGCCAGGCTCAGTGGCGCTCGCATGACGACGGCTCCTCTCCCGCCAGAGGCGGCTAGCCCGCATCTCTCACCAGCGGCCGGTGAGAGATGCGGGCCAAAGGGTTCAGTGCACGCTTCCCTCGACCAGGGCCTTCTCCTTCTTCTTCTCGTCGAAGTCGGTCACCAGGGTCTCCGTCGTGAGCATCACGGCGGCGATGCTGGCGGCGTTCTGGAGGGCGCACCGCACGACCTTCGCCGGGTCAACGATGCCGGCGTCGAACATGTCCACGCACTCGCGCGTGTTGCCATCGAAGCCCATGTTGGGCTTGGCCTCCTCCACCTCGGCGGCGACCACGGAGCCGTCGGCACCGCTGTTCGCCGCGATCAGCTTCAGCGGGACCGCGAGGGCGTCTGCGACGACGCCGGCCCCGAGCTTCTCGTCGCCTCGGAGTTTGCCCTTCAGCTTCTCGACGGCCGGCTTAGCCCGCAGCAGGGCCACGCCGCCGCCGGGCACGATGCCCTCCTCGATGGCCGCGCGGGTCGCGTGCAAGGCGTCCTCGATGCGCGCCTTCTTCTCCTTCACCTCGGCCTCGGTGGCCCCGCCGGCCTTCACGATGGCCACGCCGCCGGTGAGCTTGGCGAGCCGCTCCTCGAGCTTCTCGCGGTCGTAGTCGCTCGTCGTGGTCTCGATCTGGTAGCGGATCTGGGCGATGCGCTTCTTCACCTCCTCGGTGGCCCCGCCGCCGCCGATGAGGGTCGTCTTGTCCTTGGTCACGGTGACCTTCTTGGCCTTGCCGAGGTGCTGGACCCTGACGTGTTCGAGCTTGACGCCGAGGTCTTCGCAGATGAGGGTGCCGCCGGTGAGGATGGCCATGTCCTCGAGGAGCGCCCTGCGGCGGTTGCCGAAGCCTGGGGCCTTGACCGCGACGCAGGGGAGCACGCCGCGCATGCGGTTGATCACAAGGGCGGCCAGGGCCTCGCCCTCGATGTCCTCAGCCACCACGAGGAGCGGCTTGCCCACTTGGGCAACGCCCTCCAGGAGCGGCAAGAGGTCAGGGAGGCTCGACAGCTTCTTCTCGTGCAGCAGCACCAGACAGTCCTCGTACACCGTCTCCATTGTCTCGGGGTTCGTGACAAAGTAAGGGCTGAGGTAGCCGCGGTCGAACTGGAGGCCTTCGAGGAACTCCAGCCCCGTCTCCACGGTCTTGCCCTCTTCGACAGTGACCACGCCATCCTTGCCAACGCGCTCAACGGCGTCGGCGACGAGGCCCGCGACGAAGGCGTCGTTGTTGGCCGAGATGGCGGCCACCTGGGCCACCTCGTCCTTCGACTTCACTGGGCGTGATAGCTTGCCCACCTCGTCGAGGGCGGCGTCAACTGCCTTCTCGATGCCGCGCCGCAGTGCGAGGGGGTCAGCCCCGGCCATCACGGCCTTGAGGCCCTCGCCGTAGATCGCCTCGGCGAGCACGGTGGCCGTGGTCGTGCCGTCGCCCGCCACGTCGCTGGTCTTCGAGGCCACCTCGCGGGCCATCTTCGCGCCCATGTTCTCGAAGGGGTCCTCCAGCTCGATCTCCTTGGCCACGGTCACGCCGTCCTTGGTGACGGTGGGGCCGCCATAGGTCTTCTGGAGGAGGACGTTCCGCCCGGTCGGCCCGAGGGTGACGGCCACGGGGCGCGCCAGCTTGCGAATCCCGTCGAGCACCTTCATCCGGGCATCCATGTCGTACAGAAGCTGCTTCGGCATCGTCTTCGACTCCCGCAACTGTTCTTCGTTGTTCCCTGTAGGGTGTGCATGCCTGCACACCACCGTTGCTCGTTCTGCCCCCTCTCCCTCGGGGAGAGGGTTGGGGTGAGGGTGCTTCGGGCGCGGCGGGCGCTACGAAGCCACCCTCACCCGCCCGCCCTTGGGCGGGCGACCTCTCCCCGAGGGAGAGGTGGAGTCCTGCTCGTTCCGCGTGCACGTATGCACGCCCTACCGAGGCACCGAGCGGGGCGGCGGCATCACTCGCCGTGCGCGTGCGCGTGCTCCTCCTCGTCCTTCTCGATCTCCATCACCACAAGGCAGTCGCTCATCAGGAGCATGGCGGCGGCGCTGGCGGCGTTCTTCAGGGCGGCCTTGGTCACTTTGGCGGGGTCAATGACCCCGGCCTCGATGAGATCGCAGTACTTCTCGGCCACGACGTCGAAGCCTACCGTCTCCTTCTCGGAGGCGAGCTTGCGGAGGACGACGGGGCCTTCGAAGCCGGCGTTCTTCACGATCTGCTTGAGCGGGGCCGCCAGGGCGTCGCGGAGCACCTGGACGCCCACTTGCTCGTCGGCGGGGGCCTTCAGGTCGTCGAGGGCCTTCGCGGCGCGGACAAGTGCGACGCCGCCGCCGGGCAGGATGCCCTCCTCGATGGCGGCCCGCGTGGCGCTGTGGGCGCTCTCGAAGCGGGCCTTCTTCTCCTTCATCTCGCTCTCGGTCGCCGCGGCCACGCGTATCTCGGCCACGCCGCCCGCCAGCTTCGCAAGGCGCTCCTGGAGCTTCTCGCGGTCGTAGTCGCTCGCCTTGCCCTCCAGCTCCTTGCGTATCTGCTTGCAGCGGCCGCTCAGCTCCGCCGCGTCGCCCGCGCCCTCGATGAGCGTCGTGTTGTCCTGGTCCACGACCACCTTCTTGGCACGGCCGAGGTCCTTGACGCCGACTGTTTCGAGCTTGAGGCCGAACTCCTTGAAGATGGCCTTGCCGCCGGTCAGGATGGCGATGTCCTGGAGCATGGCCTTCCGGCGGTCGCCATAGGCAGGGGCTTTCACGGCCACGCAGGGCAGGATGCCGCGCATCTTGTTCACCACCAGAGTCGCCAGCGCGTCCCCCTCCACCTCCTCGGCGATGACGAGCAGCGGCCGCCTGGCCTCCGCCAGCTTCTCGAGGAGCGGCACGAGGTCGCGCGCCGCGGCTATCTTCTCCTCGTGGATAAGGATGCACGGGTCCTCGAGTTCGCACTCCATCATCTCGGGGTCGGTGACGAAGTGGGGCGAGAGGTAGCCACGGTCGAATTGCATGCCCTGGACCACCTCGACGGTGGTCTCGAGTCCCTTGCCTTCCTCGATGGTGATGACGCCGTCCTTGCCGACCTTGCGGATGGCGTCGGCGATGGTCTTGCCAATCTCCGCGTCCTGGTTGGCCGCGACGGTGGCGATGCGCCCGATCTCGTCGTCCTTGATGGGACGGCTCATCGAGCCCAGCCGCTCGAGAATGGCGTCCACGCCGCGCTGGATGCCCCGGACGACCGCGATGGCGGGATGGCCGGCGATGACCATCTTCAGGCCACCGAGGAAGATGGCCTCGGCGAGCACGGTCGAGGTGGTCGTGCCGTCGCCCGCGTCGTCGTGCGTCTTCGTCGCCGCCTCGCGGAGCAGGCGCGCCGCCAGGTTCTCGAAGCGGTCGGCGAGGTCAATCTCCTCCGCCACGGTCGCGCCGTCCCGGGTCACTTTCGGGCTGCCCCAGCCCTTGTCGAGCAGGGCGTTGCGCCCGCGCGGGCCGAGGGTGGACTTCACGGCGCGGGCCAGCTTCTCCACCCCCGCACGGAGCCGAGTCCGTGAATCCTCCTCGAACGCAAGCAACTTCGCCATTCAGCATCTCCTCCTTGCCACCCAAGCAGTAGCACGCAGGCATTATAGCGGAAGGCGCCGGGCTCTGCAACCGCGGTGCTTCCGGATCACGCACACACCCTCGCGCCTACCACAACAAATTCCGTACCAATGCCGCACAGCGACGGCGCACATGCCGTAAGCTCTTGCGGGGATTGGCTTTGAGTAAGCCCCCACGGCGTGGGCAGGCCGCCCTCCTGCCAAACTGGCAGCCCCTCCCCTCCCCTCCCCAGCCGTGCGGTTGTCATTGTGGCAGGACCGAGGCGGGTTTAGCCGGCGGCAGCGGCAGTCTGCGACGGAGCGCGCCGCTGGTCCACGAAGGTCTGCATCGGGCACTTCTCGACCGCCGCAGCAGGGTCCGTCCACTTTTCGTAGTCGATCTTCGGCAGGTTGTCGCCCCAAGTCACGGCGCCCGAAGTGGTCGCCTTCACGCAGAGCCGGCACTTGATGCAGCCGCGGGAACACATGGCCTTCACCGCCGGCCCACGAGCCGCCGGGTTCGAGCAGCCCAGGAACACGCGGTCCTTGCTCGGCAGGATCGAGATGATCCCCAC
>Ga0194125_10005057_pt1 | contig 20268 bp, 21 predicted proteins | sample TA2KigC250mmetaG_FD_148626 | JGI IMG/M metagenome (GOLD analysis project Ga0194125, IMG submission 148626) | Freshwater microbial communities from Lake Tanganyika, Tanzania - TA2015034 Kigoma Deep Cast 250m | ecosystem: Environmental > Aquatic > Freshwater > Lake | place: Tanzania: Lake...
TTCTTGTTGCTCTTTGCTTAAAATCAACTTGGCTTTCTGGCTCATTCGTGGCATATTGGTTTCCTCCTTTATTTTTAGAAACCTTTATACCACAAATAAATTTAAATGTAAATATATTAATGAAACTTTCTACTAGAAAATAGAAATATCCCGTTTTGTTCGCTAAGGAAATTTAATTTATTAACGGTCTCAAAATAGTATTTACATTGATGCCATTGGCCCAAGATTTCATAACCCCTCCTGACCTCCCCTTGTCTTAAGGGGAGGGATATGCACCCTTCTTAGGTTAAGAGGGGGGAGGGGGAGTTACTTCTATCGATTGCAACCCTAAGTTTGTAGGAAGAGTGTCTATTCTATTATGAGACTGTTAATAAGAAGAGGTTATCCACAACCTACCTTTTCTTATTCGTTTTCCCCTTAAGCTTTTTTAGGTGCCTGGGTGCTGCTTTCTGGATAATTTTCTTCTGTGCTTCAAGATTTAAGAGGGGGAAAAGTATCTGCGGATTTCTCTTGGGGTCCATCAATTCTAATAAGAAATTTTTCTACTCAGAAAGTACCTCCAGAAGATTCATTATTGAATTTATCGAATCCTTTTTTTTGTAAATCTTGACATCCAGGAAGGCAAAGAGGGACATATGGAAGTAATCTTCAAACTGTGATAATGCCTTTGCGCAAGGCATATTTAACTAAATCAGTGCGATTGTGAATATCTAGTTTAGACATGAGGTTAGTCTTATGCCCTTCTACTGTTTTAACACTGATTACCAGCATATCAGCTATTTCACGTGTGGTGTATCCTTCTGCTAAAAGCTTGAATATTTCCCTTTCCCGGTCTGTCAGTTGTTTGTAAGGATCTTGTTCTTTCCTTAGATTGGCTTCCAGCTGATAATCTTCAACCAAGATTCTGGCTGCAGATGGAGATAAAAAGGAATCTCCACGGTAAACAGAGCGAATTCCGGAAACGAGCTCGGAGGAAGCAGCTGTTTTGCTAATAAATCCACTGGCTCCAGCTTCAATGGCCCAAAATACATGTTCCTTATCATCATATTGGGTGAGGACCAATACCTTTACCTGAGGAAATTCCTTGCGTATGTGACGTGTGGCTTCCAACCCATTCATGTTGGGCATTGCGATATCTATAAGCATTACATCGGGAATAAATTTTCTGACCATCTCCAATGCTTCCCTTCCATTGGCAGCCTCAGCCACTACCTCGATATCCCCTGCTAATCGCAGCAAGGCGCAAATGCCATCACGCACGATAGTGTGGTCATCTACTACCAGCACCTTTATTTTCGGCATACTAGCGCTCCTGACCAGCTGGGACCTTAGCGATGGCTTTCGTCCCTTTTCCAGGCTGAGACTCAACATAAGCCTCGCCACCCACCGCCGCTACCCTTTCTCTCACACCAAACAGACCTGCACCACGGCCATCTTTCTCAATGTGTGTGATCTCGCTGACATTGAATCCTTTTCCATCATCCTCAATACATAAGATGCACTCATTGGAGTTGCATTCTAAGCGGATCATAGCTTTTTTTGCCTCAGAATGCCTCACAATATTGCTCATGGTTTCCTGTGCAACGCGGAAAAGAGTCAGTTCAGCTTCATGAGATATACGACGTTGCTCCATTCCTTTAAATTCTGTAGTAACATTGATGCCTCTGGAAGCGAGATTCGTCTCAGCGAGATTGCGAATGGCAGCAGGCAGTCCTAATGTATCTAATAAAGTAGGGCGGAGTTCCTTTATAAGTCTGACAACTTCAGCACTTGCCTGAACCGCTATATTATGAATCCTTTTTAACATTGCCTTGATCTCAGTGTCTTTGACGTCCCCCATTTCCATCATTTCAGTAAGCGCCTGCAGATTAAGCGCCAAGGCGGTAAGCTGTTGACTGGTTTCATCATGCAGCTCTCTGGCAATCCTTTTTCTCTCCTCTTCCTGAATAGTAATCATTTGCCTCAGAAGAGTTTGGTATCTTTTCCGAGAATCATCTAACCTCTTATACAGCTTTGCCTGCTCGATGGCTATGCCAAGCTGGTCTCCAATCGACCCCAGAAGGTACATGTCATCTTTGGTGAAGTGCCGCGCCATAGTGCTAGCGACATTCATCACCCCGAGGATCTTGTCTTTTGCCCGAAGAGGAACGCTGAGGAATGCTTTCAAACCCTCCGTCTTTATTAGATCAGGGCGGGAAGCACTTGGCTCGCGGGAAATATCCTCTAACAGTATGGCCCTGCCATTTTGAGCTACCTTTCCAGCAATTCCCTCACCAAGTCTCATACGCATCTCCTCGGCGTAAGTGGCAGAAAGACCATGGTGGACAAAGTAGGAAAGGGTCTTTGTTTGCTCATCTAAAAGCATGATTCCCCCGATAACACCTTTCATAATCTCAATGACACTATCCAAGCCGACCTTAAGAATAGCTTCCAGATCCCAGAGACCGCTGATCGCTGCCGAGACACGGCTCAGAGCTATAAGCTCATCGTCTCTAATCTTAGCCTCGCTCTCTGAATCATTGATGTTTTCGGATTCCATTCTTGATCCTCCATTATGGAAATCGCTTTCTTAACTTAGGAATACCATTATTAAAATTAAGCATATATGAGATCCTATTTTATGTCAATGAACTCGTTCATTCTGTAAATAATCATCCCGTAGGAATAGGAATTAAGGCTTTATGACGAAGAACTCTTTAAAGGATTGATATTTCTTTTCTCCGACCCCTTTCACATTTTTCAGTTCTTCAACTGACCGAAACCCTCTTCTTCTTTCTCGATAAGTCACAATATCCCGAGCCAAGGATTCTCCGATTCCTGGAATCAAACAAAGGTCCTCCACCGAGACTCGATTGAGGTCAAGAGGAATGGAAAAGACAAGGAGCTTGTTTGCTTCCATCCTTTCCAATTTTACTTTGATCTCCTGGTAAGATTCTTTCTTGGTGATGAGCAGGGTTCCTGTTTCTAAAACTTCTGATGATGAATCCTTTTCGAAAATAGCAGATTCCTTTAACCCCCCTGCCTTCTCGATCGCTTCCATTAATGTCGGAGGATTTTTAAAAATGAAGATTCCTGGGTTCCGAACCTCTCCCGAGACTTCGATCACAAATTCTTTAGGGATTTCTACAAGGGGGGGAGAGTGAGGATGATAGTAAAAGCGGAAATAGAGAAGGCCGAAAATGAAAAGAGCGAAAACAAAGAGGATTCGTTGTTGACTAAGGGATAGGTATCTAATCGAATGTGGAATGTAGATTGGGGATTGCGGATTAAAAAGGGAAAAGAAAGATTTTAGCTTCTGTTTTCCAAATTCCGAAATCCGCATTCCGAAATCCGAAATTGTGTTTATTCGTTTTCTTCTTTTAGAAGTTTATAGTCGATGGAATCGACAAGAGCCTGCCAACTTGCCTGGATGATATTTTCAGAAACCCCAACCGTTCCCCATTTCGACTCTCCATCTCCGGATTCGATGAGAACCCTTGTCTTTGCCGCGGTTCCATCTTTGGTGGAGAGAATCCTGACTTTATAGTCCAGGAGTTTGACTTCTTTCAATTCGGGATAGAACTTCTCCAGAGCCTTCCGGATGGCATTGTCCAGAGCATTGACCGGACCATTTCCCACTGCTGCGGTATGTTCCACTTGATCGCCTACGCGAACCATAATGGTGGCTTCCGAGAGGAGAAGGCCCTCTTCTTCCCCCTTCTCTACGATCACACGGAATCCCATCAGTTCAAAAAATTTTTTATGTTGACCAAGAGCCTTCTTGATTAAAATCTCAAAAGAGCCTTCAGCGCCTTCAAATTGAAAACCCTGGTTTTCCAACTGCTTCAGGGTATCAAGGATTCCCCTTACATTTGGATCATTGCTCTCGATATCGATTTTGAATTCTGCAGCCTTATAGAGGATATTTGACTCACCAGAGAGATCAGAAATCAGGACCCTCCGGCGATTTCCTACCTGTTCAGGCTGGACATGTTCGTAAGTGAACCCACTTTTTCGGATGGCGCTGACATGAACACCCCCCTTATGGGCAAAGGCGCTGTCACCGACATAGGGAAGGTATTTATGGTGGGGGAGGTTGGCCAACTCTGAGACGAAACGAGAGATCTCCGTAATCTTTTTCAATTGAGCATCTGAGATACAATCAATCCCCATCTTCAACTTGAGGTTGGGGATGATGGAACAGAGATTGGCATTACCGCATCGTTCGCCATAACCATTGATCGTCCCCTGAACCAAGGCAATCCCTTCCTTCACTGCAAGAAGAGTATTGGCCACGGCCATCTCTGTATCATTGTGGACATGGATGCCTAAAGGTACAGTGATCTCCTTCTTCACCTCCTTAACGATGGATTGAACCTCATCAGGGAAAGTGCCACCATTGGTGTCGCAGAGAACAATCCAATCGGCCTCTGCTTCTTGAGCCACCCGAAGCGTTGCGAGTGCGTATTGAGGGTTGCTCTTAAATCCATCGAAGAAGTGTTCCGCATCGAAGATGACCTCTGAGACACGATCCTTTAAAAAACAAATGGATTGATGGATCAATTCAAGATTCTGATCGAGAGTGATATTTAGGGCCTCAAGGGGATGAATATCCCAAGACTTTCCAAAGATGGTCACGACTTCCGTGCCGGCATCGGTCAAGGCTTGGATGTTGGGATCGTCTTGGGGTAAAACTCCTACTCGACAGGTACTTCCAAAGGCCGCTATCTTTGTCTGGGAGAAAGGAATCGATTTGATCTCTTGAAAGAACTGAAGGTCTTTAGGGTTAGAACCAGGCCAGCCCCCTTCGATATAATGGATCCCCAGTTCATCCAGCCTTTGAGCAATCCGGACTTTATCTTCCACGGAAAAGGCGATGTTCTCAGCCTGAGTCCCATCTCGGAGTGTTGTATCGTAGATTTTAACTTTACTCAAAGTGGTTGCTCTTTCAATGGAAAAATCAATGATCAATTGTTAATTTTCAATGAACAATGGTCATTGGTTACTGATCATTGACCATTGATTATTTCTCTTCTGTGATGACCGGCTTATCCAGCTCAAAGGCGTCGTGGAGGGCTCGAACCGCCAACTCGGTATATCTGGAATCGATGATGCAGGAGATTTTGATCTCTGAAGTTGAGATCATTTGAATATTAATCCTTTCCTTGGCCAATGCGGAAAACATCTGCGTAGCCACATTGGAATGACTCCTCATCCCAACACCCACAATTGATACCTTAGCGATATTTTCATCAGAGATAACCTCTTTTCCGCCGATTTCCTTAATGGTATCTTTTACAATCTGGAGGGTTTTGGTGAAATCGGATTTGGGAACAGTGAAAGCAACATCCGCATAGCCTTTATCAGTACTAGATGTCTGGATGATCATGTCCACAACGATATTGGCATCGGCGATGGGCTTGAATAATTTAGCAGCCACACCGGGGACATCGGGGACGCGCATGATTTCAATCTTTGCCTCATTCTTGTTGTAGGTGACACCCGAAACAACAACCTTTTCCATCTCTTCGTCCTCCTTGCAGACAATTGTCCCAGGATTATCATTGAAAGATGATCTCACATGGATGGGAACATTATATTTTTTAGCAAACTCAACAGAACGGATCTGTAATACCTTGGCACCCAGACTGGCCATTTCGAGCATCTCGTCATAAGATACCTTGGATAACTTTCTCGCTTTAGGATAGACATTGGGATCGGTAGTATAGACTCCATCGACATCTGTGTAGATTTCGCAGACATCTGCTTTTAAGGCTGCGGCTACAGCAACAGCCGTTGTGTCGGACCCCCCTCGACCGAGGGTGGTAATATTTTCTGCCTCATCTACGCCCTGAAACCCTGCTACGACCACAATCCGTCCGTTTTTTAAATCCTCAAGCATCTTCTCCGATTCAATGCCTGTAATACGGGCTTTGCCAAAGGTACTGTCCGTAGCGATTTTGATTTGGAATCCCAAGTAAGATTTTGCATCACAACCCATGGCTTTAAGTGCAATGGCCAGTAGAGCAATGGAAACCTGCTCTCCTGTGGAGACCAACACATCCAATTCCCTTTCATCAGGGTCTGAGGTAACCTGTTGGGCTAAGCGAATAAGTTTATCCGTCTCCCCAGCCATTGCCGAGACAACCACCACCACTTCATGACCTTGATTTTTGGCTTTGAGGACTCGTCCGGCCACATTTTTTATCCGCTCAATGTCACCTACAGAGGTGCCCCCATATTTTTGAACAACCAATGCCATTCAAAACCTCCCAATCAATTTCGGATTGCAGAATGCGGAATGAAAAGTCAATAATCCGAAGTCAAGAAATTCCGAAATCCGAAATCCGCAATCTATTCATCAGCTCCTCGTATCGTTTTCCCTTCACAAAGATTTCTAAGGATCGGGTATTCTTCCCAGTATAATGGATATGGATCCAGAGTATCTCTTTTGGAAGTAAGGATGGGATTTTATCTGCCCATTCGATGGCTGTAACCCCTCCGCCATGAAAATATTCTTCCAGACCCAGTTCCTCTGCCTCGTTCTCCCCCTTCAACCGGAAAAGGTCGATGTGGTAAAAAGGTATCCTTCCTGGATATTCATTAATCAGTGTAAAAGAGGGGCTTGAAATATAAATTGGTTTACCGAAGCCCATCCCTTGAGCCAGTCCTTTAATGAATTGTGTCTTTCCCGCCCCTAACTCACCTGATAGGGCTAAAACATCCCCTGGCAAAAGACGGGTCCCAATTTTCTTTCCTATCCGAATAGTCTCTGAAGTATTCTTGGTCTGAAGAACCATCTATATTCTAAATCCCAAATTACAAATAATTTCTAAACCCAAATAACCTCCAAAGAAATCTCCCCCTCCCCTCGTGGGAGGGGATAAAGGGGAGGGGGGACTGAACCGTTTTGTCCACCCCCACCTTTGTCCTCCCCCATCGAAGGGGGAGGATATTAAATTGGGGGAATTTCAAATATTTTTGGCTAGAATTTATTTTTTACTTGGTGCTTATCATCCCATCGGGATGATTATGCTTTATATTTAAAGTCATCTGGATTGAGGTTTTCTAACCATTCCTTCAATTGATCCCCTTCCTTTTCCAAGTCGATGGTTCGCGCCTTCTCGATCACTTGTTCAGAAACGAAGATAGGAGCATCCACAGCGAGGGCGACGGCGATGGCATCGCTTGGACGAGAATCAATGACAATATCTTCTCCTTTTCGGTTGAGGTGGATCAATGCATAGTAGGTATTCTCTTTCAGATCATTGACCACGATCTTGATCACCTGAGATTCAAGAGACTTCAAGATATTGTGTATCAGATCGTGGGTCATCGGTCGATGGGATACGATCTTCTTCAATTTCATGGCGATGGCATTGGCTTCGAAAGGTCCGATCCAAATGGGGAGTCCTGTTTTATTTGATAGATCCATCAGAAGTACGACGAAACCATTTGATGTAGAATCAAAAGTCAAAAACTTTACTTTCATTTCGACATACATTCTACCTCTCCTTTCATAATAAACCCCAAAAGGAAATCCTTCTCCTAACGGGGCGAACGAAACCTTAAAGAAGCCCCCACGCCATCGTTCTTTTTCAAGATCGCATTCTCCTTGGCGTATTTGACCTCTCCATCTTGTCGGAGAACAGATCTCATCATCTCCTCTCCAAGGTTAATGATCTTGTTCTCCCCCTTGCAAAGTGGACAAGGGATGACCATGTCCCTCTGGGGATGAATAGGTATGAGAAAACCACAACGACGACACTTTCCGCCTGTAATGGAAAAAGATGACAGGAGATAAAGAGTTTGGACCTGCCCTTTATTCACAGCCTCCAATGTCCCATTGAGACCTAAGGTTGCCAATCCCCCTTGTGGGGTTTTTTCTTTCAACTCTTGGATCTGACGGGATATCTCTTCGCTTTCTTTTTGGAAGAGACGTTCGAAAATTCGTCTTACGACTTTTGATCGTTCTTCTGAGAAATCCATTGAGAAGACATCATGGATCTGTTGTTTGATCCGTTCAGGAAGGAAGTTCTTGAAGTTGGTAATGATTCGATCCTGACCGATAAGGATAAGCCTCTTCCACTTTCCTGTATCAAAGAGTCCAGTGAGTTGCTCAGCCACTTCCTTATGATGTTTATTCATATGGTCCTTGATATGACGTTGATATCTCATCTGGGCCCAGCCGCCTTGGTCATGACGGCCTGGGACATAACTCTCAATCGAAGATTCAACAACCTGACCTTCCAACGATATTTCAAGCAATTTGGCTGAATCTGTCTCCACCATGACGGCAAGGGTGTTTTGATATTGGGAAGAGAGTCGAACAAGAGGTTGAAGAGCGGGAAGATTTGAGAGAAAGAATTCGTTTTCGAAGGAAATGATCGAGGGATAGGAAAGGAATGTTTTTAAACCACTACAGCAGAAGATGGCAAACCCATTGACCCCCTCCTCATAAGTTCGGCGGACCAACCCTTCCACATATCTTTCGATCAGTTTTTGATCTTCAACAAAAATCTTTCTCCGGTCTTCTTGTCCTTTGAGCTGATCATAACCCTTCTTTAACTGATTTTTGGTAAAGAGACGAATGCGCTGCCGCTGTTGCTCATCGTCCCATTTTGTATTTAGATAGAGAGAGCAGAAAGGATAAGGGCCCTCTTCAATACGGGCTAATTTCTTAATCTCAGTTCTCATATCCATATTTGAATCAAATCCCATATTCGTGATATTAATTTTTTTTAGATTAACTACTCAATGACACCCTTCACCTATTATCAATAATAAGTTAACCGATGTCGTTTTTAATATTAAATGAAGAAAAGATTAAAATCAAATCCGTCCCTGGAGAAGCGAGGGGATCTTTTTAATGATATCTGTCGCCACCAAGGATTTTTCCCCCAATTCTTTGGCCACCCCGTCTCCGGCCAATCCGTGAAGATAGACGGAGATCTGGAGAGATGTGAGAATGTCAAAGCCTTGGCAGATCAAACCCCCGATCATCCCGGTCAGCACATCCCCTGTTCCTCCTGATGCCATCCCTGGGTTGCCTGTCGGGTTGATAAAGATCTCACCCTTCGGGCTAGCGATCAAGGTTCGATATCCTTTAAGGACAAGATAGACATGATGGGATTGAGAGAAATTTCTACTGATGCTGATGCGATCTTCTTGGACTTCTTTAGCAGTAGATTGTAGAAACCTCGCCATCTCTCCAGGATGGGGGGTGAGGATGAGAGAACGATTCGTGGCAGGAAGAGTTTTGGGCTGCATTGCCAGAGCGGTTAGGCCATCGGCATCAATGATGATCGGGATATCCAAAGTTCTGATCAGTTTGAGGATGAGCATTTGGGTTTCCTTAAATGTTCCAACGCCTGGTCCGATAATGACAGCCCTTTTGTTTTTACAGAGATGGAGGATGGAATTGAAGGCCCTGAGGCTAAGCGTCTGTTTGGGGGTTTCGGGAAGAGGTTCGGTCATCACCTCCGTCAGTTTCATCTCCATGATGGCATTCAAGCTCTTTGGGATCGCCAGAGTGACCAGACCTGCTCCCATTCTGAGTGCAGCTTCACATGCCATAGCGCCTGCTCCGGTTTTGCCGACCGATCCGGCGATGACCAACAGGTGTCCGTAATCTCCTTTATGGGTATCTGGACGTCGGGGTATGGAAAGCCATTTCCTGATCTCTTCCTCCTCTAAAAGGTAGGTCTGGATCTTTTCCTCTTCTACCAAATTTTTTGGGATACCGATATCAATGACTTTCAACACTCCTACATAATCGAGCCCTGGAGAAATCAGATGTCCAACCTTCGGCAGACCGAAAGTGATAGTGAGGGAGGCCCGGATCGCAGTGCCGAGAGGTTTTCCGGTATTGGCATCTAAGCCAGAGGGGATGTCGATGGCGACGATAGGTTTTTGGAGAGTGTTGAGGTGATCGATGACCTCTCTGTAATAACCCCTGACCTCTGCATCGAGCCCTGTGCCAAAAATGCCATCGATGAGAAGATCAACCTTCTCCAAATCCTTCTTCACCTTTTGATAATCTTTAGAGGAAGGGACAGAAATTACTTCCCCTCTCATGCGATGGAAGATTTGGAAATTGGTCTCCGCATCTCCTCGGAGTGCCTTTGGGTCAGTAAGCAGGAAGACCTTCACGGATACACCATGGTTCAGAAGGTGTCGAGCGATGACGAAGCCATCTCCCCCATTATTCCCCTTTCCGGCAATGATGGCCACCTTTTTCTTCTGAATGTCAGGGAAGGTGCTGAAGATCACATCTGTGGCTCCTCTTCCTGCATTTTCCATAAGTACAATCCCAGGAATTCGGTATGTTTCAATAGCCTTTCGATCCAATTCTTGCATCTGTTCAGCGGTTGCTACCTTCATCATTTCTTCCCTCTAATAGGACATAGGCCACGGCATAGGGTTGATCGTGGGAAAGGGTGAGAAAAGCCTTCTCGATCCGTTGGGTTTCGAGGGCCTCCTTTGCCTTTCGATGAAGAGAAAGCAAAGGTTTCCCCATGGGATCTTTCTCCACCTCGATATCCGTCCATTGAATGCCATTTCGAAGTCCTGATCCGATTGCTTTGAGAAAAGCCTCCTTTGCTGCGAACCGGATGGCAAAACATTCTGAAGGGTTTGGTCTCTGTTGACACCAGGAGATTTCTCTATCTGTATAGATTCGACTGAGGAAAAGGCTTCCCCATCGAGCCACCACACGTTCAATCCGTTCGATATTCACAATGTCGATGCCTATTCCAACGATCATCACTCAAACCTTCCCCTCCCCTGGTGGGAGGGGATGGAGGGGAGGGGGTCCATATTACACTGCTCACCCCCACCCTCACCCTCCCCCTCCCCCATCTGAGGGGGAGGGGAATAAAGCGAGGATTCATTTGATAAGCGCGATCATCTCCCGTACAGCTCGATCTAAGCCCACAAGGACTGCCCGGGCGATAATGCTGTGACCAATATTGAGCTCTTCAATATCCTTGATTTCTGCAATCCGTTTGATATTGACATAGTTGAGACCATGTCCTGCGGCGATCCGGAGGTTTCGATGTTTGGCCTCTCCGACTGCATCGAGGATCTTCTTCAGTTCCTCATCTGCGTGGGCAATGGTCTTTGCCTCGCAGTAGTGGCCTGTATGAATTTCGATCGCATTGGCCTCGACCCCTTCAGAGGCTTTGATCTGATCGCCACTGGGGTCTATGAAGAGACTTACAGGAATTCCTCCTTTTTTGAGACGGTGAATCGCCTTTTTGAGGGAATGAAATGATTTGATCACATCGAGTCCTCCCTCTGTTGTCAACTCTTCTCTCTTCTCAGGAACGAGGGTGACGATATCAGGTTTGATAGCCAAGGCTATGCGGACCATTTCCTCTGTAGCCGCCATTTCCAAATTCAATCGAGTTTGAATGACCTCTCTGAGAAGCTTAAGATCCCGATCCTGGATGTGGCGACGATCCTCCCTGAGGTGACACACAATCCCATCTGCTCCAGCCAATTCTATTACTGCGGCAGCTGTGACAGGATCTGGATAAGCCACTCCTCGGGCTTGTCTCACCGTGGCCACATGGTCGATATTGACACCCAGTCTCGGCATAATTCCCCACTATCTTAGGAGAGCCCTGTAGGGAACGGTTTAAAACCGTTCCCTACTATTATTTCCCTGCCACCCGAATTGCATCGGCTACTGTAACCGCCTTTTTCGCTTGGAGCACGTCGTGGCATCGAATGATGTTTGCCCCATTCAGAACACTAATGGCAATGCTTGATAGTGTCCCCTCAAGTCGGTCTTTGACTTCTGCATTGAGTATCTTTCCAATGAAACTTTTCCGAGATGTTCCCAACATGATAGGTTTTCCAAGTATACGAAATTCTGAGAGATTTTTTATGATGAGAAGGTTATTCTCTACAGTTTTTCCAAATCCAATACCAGGATCGATAATGATCTTCGTGGGGTTAACTCCTGCAGATTCTGCTCGTTGAATAGAATCTCTAAGATATTGAATTATTTCAGAAAAAAGAGATTCATAATGGACATCAATTTGCATTGTCTCAGGAGTTCCACGGATGTGCATAAGAGCAAGAGGGATATCCTCATTGGCCGCCACTTTTGCAAGGATAGGGTCATAATGTAATCCACTGGTATCATTTATCATTTCAGCCCCTACCTCAATAGCTCTCTTTGCAACGGCTGATTTATAAGTATCGATTGATATTGGGGTATCCACCTCTTTTGTAAGAGATTCGATCACGGGAATGACCCTTCGAAGCTCCTCCTCCAATTCAAGGGGTTTTGAACCTGGTCTGGTCGATTCTCCCCCAATGTCTAAAATATCTGCTCCCTCTTCAACCATCCTCAATCCATGGGCAATGGCCTTTTCTTTATTGAAGTAGAGGCCGCCATCTGAAAAGGAGTCTGGGGTTATATTTAAGACCCCCATTAGAAGCGTTCTTTTTCCCAATGTGAATTTCCGCTTTCGAAATAGTAGAGTGTAATGGGTCTTAGAAATATTTTTAAGCGTTTCCTTTAATGACTGACCAATGGATTGAAGAATGGGATAGGATTCCAATTTGAGGATCAATTTTTCGAATTGTTTTTGAGTGCCCATGAGAATAGCATCTGTCCAATTGGTACTGCAATCGAGACCCCTTCCATCGAGAGCAGCATCTCCACCTAATGCAAGCATCTCTTGCTTGAGGAGGTTTGCCGTTCGAGGATCAATGCCTTCTACCTTGAGGTTAAAATGGAGGGTTTTCCCTTTCATCAACTTTATGCCAGTGGCATCAACCCCCACTTTCCCCATTTGATGGATGGCCTCTCTGACATCAGTGATGTGAAGGCATCGAATCAAATTCATCTCGACTAAGTCAACCACCCCTTATAATCTGATCAATCTGGAGACCGTCAAGAACCTCTTTTTCAAGAAGGGTATTGGCTAATTGATGGAGTGTTGTTATGTTCTTCTGGATGATCGCTTTTGCCTTTTCATAACCCTGAGTGACAATGGCTCTAATCTCATTATCGATCAACCGGGCTGTCTCTTCGCTATAGTCTCGGTGCTGAGCAAATTCTCTTCCCAAAAAAATCTGTTCCTCTTTTTGACCAAAAGCCAATGGGCCAAGATTTTCGCTCATTCCCCATTCACACACCATTTTTCTGGCAATCTCGGTGGATCGTTCGATGTCATTTCCTGCCCCAGTTGTTTGGCGATTCAATACCAATTCCTCTGCTACCCTTCCTCCCATCATGACTGCAATATTGTTAAGCAGGTAGTCTTTTGGATAGGTATGCTTCTCATCGATTGGAAGCTGCTGGGTAATTCCAAGAGCTCGCCCTCTTGGGATGATCGTTACCTTGTGGATTGGGTCAGTTCCGGGAATCATCTTAGCCACTAAGGTATGGCCGGCCTCGTGAAAGGCTGTAATTCTCCGTTCTTCCAGAGGGATGATCATCGATTTTCTTTCCACACCCATCAGGACTTTATCCTTGGCCTGTTCGAAGTCGGACATATCCACCCGTTCCTTTCCTAATCGAGCAGCAAGGAGGGCGGCTTCGTTTACTAAGTTTTCCAGATCGGCCCCAGTAAACCCAGGGGTTCCCCTAGCCAGGAGGGTGAGATTGACATCGTCGGCCAAAGGTGTCCGTTGGGAGTGGACCCTTAGAATTTCCTCTCTTCCTTTCACATCAGGGACGGGTACGACCACCTGACGGTCGAATCGGCCTGGCCTGAGCAGGGCAGGGTCTAAAACATCTGGTCGGTTTGTCGCAGCGATTAAGATCACACCTTCATTGGATTCAAAACCGTCCATTTCAACTAACAATTGGTTTAGAGTCTGTTCCCTTTCATCATGGCCTCCACCCAGACCTGCTCCTCGATGTCTTCCTACGGCATCAATCTCGTCAATAAAGATAATGCAAGGGGCATTCCGTTTTCCCTGTAGGAAAAGGTCACGGACTCGGGAGGCCCCGACTCCTACAAACATTTCAACGAAATCAGAACCACTAATGCTGAAGAAAGGTACATCCGCTTCGCCTGCAATGGCTCTAGCCAAGAGTGTCTTTCCCGTTCCAGGGGCACCGATGAGAAGAACACCCTTCGGTATTCTCCCCCCCAATTTAGTGAATTTTTTGGGATCCTTGAGAAAGGCGATGATCTCCTCCAATTCATCTTTTGCCTCATCAATCCCAGCCACATTTTCGAATGTGACATGGTGATGCTCTTTCGTTAGAATTTTGGCCTTACTCTTTCCAAAAGAGAGGGCCTTTCCACCACCGATCTGCATTTGTCTCATGAAAAAGAGCCAGACACCGATCAGAAGGATCATCGGAAACCACGAGATCAGAATATTCTGCCAGAAAGGAGATTCGTCTTCTTTCTTTGCTTTGATTACAATCTTCTTTTCCCTAAGAATTTTTATCATCTCAGGGTCTTCAGGTGCATAGGTCTTATAACGCTTGCCATCTTTATCTCTCCAAATCAAATTTCTACCCTGGGCCTCAACTTCAAGAACCTGATCTTTCTCCACCTCGGAGATGAATTCAGAATAATTTTTGTCTAAAACTGTTTGTCGTGGTTTGCTGAAAATATTGAAGAGGAGGATCATAATGATGATGATGATCGACCAGAAGACAAGGTTTTTATAAAGGGAATTCAAATAATTTTCCTCCTATGATTATCTAAACTCAAATTAACATAATCTCCCCATTATTTCAATATCCTATATTCCATCAGAATTGGTAAAAAACATAAAATAGAAGTTAGTAATCTGAGGTGATAGCTTAGGATTTAATGCCTATCTATTTGAAATTATTGAAGAAACTTTTTGTGGGAAATGAGTCAATCTTTTTTCTTGAAAAAAAGGGAAGAAAACTGTAGGGTTATGGGTGAAAAAATTAATATGTATACCGACCTTTTAAAAAGATGCCCACTCTTTGCAGGGTTAAAAGATGAAGACCTAAAGAGGATTAGGTCTATTGCCTCTTTTAAGCAGGTTAGGAAAAAAGAGATCCTATTTTCTGATGGGGAAGAGGCAAAGGGATTTTATGTTATCCTCTCTGGGAAAGCAAAGCTTTACAAAATTTCACCAGAGGGTAGGGAACAGATCCTACATGTGGTTTCTGCACCGGATGCCTTTGCTGAAGCAGCCCTCTTTCTTGAAGGGAGTTACCCCGCCTTTGCAGAAGCCTTGAGTGACTCTCAACTCCTTTTTTTCCCGAAAAGGGGTTTTATTCAGTTGATTGAAAAGAATCCCCAACTCAGCATCAATATGATCGTCTCCCTTTCCCAGTTTTTAAAGAGATTTGCCTTACTTATAGAGGAACTTTCTCTTAAAGAAGTCTCTTCCAGATTTGCTAAATATTTGATCGACCTCTCATTGAAATCTTCAAGAGAAGGTAAAAGTCAGATGGAAGTTGAACTCGATTTGAGTAAATCTCAACTGGCTTTAAAACTTGGAACAATCAGCGAGACACTTTCAAGGACCTTGGCAAAGATGAAAGCCAGAGGGATCATTGATGTGAAGAAAAATAAAATTCTTATCTTTAACAGGGAGGCATTAGAAGAATTAGCTTCAGGTTTTAAAATATGAAATTGGTATTAGGTTCCAATATTCAGGTAATTCCTCAATGAATAGGGCCTATTCCCCAGATCCGCCAGGCTATAAGATTTTCTCGGACATCTCTGCCGGACCACTAAACTCCCAAGCTTCAGTGATGCATTACAAAGGTTTAGAGGATTAAACTTGAAACTATTTAATCTTAACTGTAGTTGAGCAAAAATTTATAACCTATTGAAATAAAAGAAAAATATTTCATAAGCCTTTTTTCACCCTGAACTTGTTTCAGGGTCTCATAGGTAGTTGATTTATAAGGTTTTTAGATGCCGAAACAAGTTCGGCATGACAATTTAGAACATAAAATTTGCTAAACTACAGTCATCTTAATACCGAAAAATAATGGTGGCGTCTACAGCCATTGGCTCTCCATCGATGATTAAGAGGGGATTGACATCAATCTCCTGGATTTTTTCGAAGGTGAGAGCAAGCCATCCCAATTTGATCAGCCACTCCGCGAGGCAGGCATTACTGCACGCAGGCGTGGGCTTCTGCGAAGGCGGATAAAAGTTGAGAGGAATTTAAAATGGAGATTAAAAAAGTGTGTGTGGTCGGTATGGGAACAATGGGAAGCCAGATTGGAATTGTCTGTGCCAGAAGTGGTTTCCAAACCATCATGGTGGATGTATCTAAGGAGATGATAGAGAAGGGATTAAATAGTATTAAATCTTTTCTAAGTATCCAAGTTAAAAAGGGAAAAATGAATGGGGAGGAGACGAATCAAATTCTTTCGCTCATTACCACAACAATAGATTTAACAAAAGCTCTATCCGAGGTGGAATTGGTCATTGAGGCTGTTTTTGAGGATATCGAGGTTAAAAAGGAGTTATTTAGAAGGATGGACAGTATCTGTCCAAAAGAAACCATTCTGGCCAGCAACACCTCCAGCCTTAGCATTACTGAATTGGGGGCAATCACTTCCCGTCCTGAAAAGTGTATAGGAACACATTTCTTGATTCCAGCTGCACTCACTCCATTGGTTGAATTGGCACGTGGGTTAGGGACCTCGGATGAGACACACAAAACAATTATTGATTTCTTTAAAAGATGTGGTAAAGAGACAGTTTCGGTATCGGACTCTCCAGGATTTGTTATAAACCGCCTTTACCTTCCAATGGTTAATGAAGCTTTTTATCTCTTGGAATCTTCTATTGCCAGTGCTGAAGAGATTGACCGATGCTGCATGAAAGGCCTTGGCTTTCCATTAGGCCCTTTGGCTGCGGCTGATGCCTTTGGACTTGATGTTCTTCTTAACTGTATGAACACTTTTCATAAAGAATTGGGTGAAAAATATAGACCTGCTCCGCTTCTCGTTAAATTGGTGAGGGCTGGACATTTAGGCCGGAAGAGTGGCCGAGGGGTATACAGCTATCAAAAGAAGGAATAACGAAATTTCTTTCCAATGGAGCCCCACGGGCAAGCCCGTGGTACCTCCATGAAATACCCGCCTACGCCCCTGGGGGCTACAGCATATCGGTGTTCAAATGCCAGGGCTTCGGCGGGTTATCCGCCAGTCAAGCGACATCCGCCGTAGCACTATCGCATTCATCCATGCTTAAACCCGTGGTCTTCTGCGAAGGCGGATAAATAGAGAATCCCCAACAAAAAAGTTATTTTTCCTACATTTCATTTATTAATTCCTTTCCTTGACCCATTCGACGGCGCCAAGCCCCACTTTTGAAGGCGGAGTAGAGAAGCGCCGCTCAGAGTCAACCCTGAGCAAGCCCTGGCCTTCAGGCCAAGGAGTCGAAGGGTTGACTTAGGTCAAAGAATTATTTCCGATCTAATGCTATATATAATTCAGGGCGTAAAGAGAAAAAAGGATTGGAGAGATGTTAAAAAAGGGTAAATTTTCGGAGAAAGAGAAAGCCGATATTAAGACATTAATTAAGTTTGTAGGAATTTATTGTAAGGAGAATCATAACGGAGAGAAGAAAACCTTCCATTTCAAACTCCTTGATATTAAGGAGATCGAGAAGAAGGAGGTTTCCCTTTGTCCGGAGTGTACAAGGCTTCTTACTTATGGCCTGACGATGAGGCTCAGATGCCCTCATGAGGTAAAACCTATGTGTAAGAAATGTGAAACCCAGTGCTACCACGGTGAATATAAGGCAAAGATTCGAGAGGTGATGAAATTTTCTGGAATGTATATGATCAAACATGGTAGGGTGGACATGCTTTACCACTATTTTATCTAATCCCCTCCAACCCCCCCTTTATCAAAAAGGGGGAGGGGGGAGGAGAAGAAAATGGCTGAGAAAAAGTTTAATAAGGATATGGTCATAGGGGATGTGTTGAAAGCCAACCCTTCGGCGATCAAGGTGATCGAGAAATATTTTGGTCAAGGATGCTTCACCTGTCCGGGGATGAAAATGGAATCTATCTCCTTCGGAGCCTTAATGCACAATATCAATCCAGAAGTGCTTGTCAAAGAATTGAATGATTTGGAATGAATGATGAAAATTATTTTTAGGTTAAGGCTAAGAAGTTAGTCGTGCACCTTTAATCGTTGATATATCATTCTATGATTTCAAATTTGTCATTCCTGCGTAGGCAGGAATCCAGAACCCATTGTTTTTACTGGATTCCCGTTTTCGCGGGAATGACGGGTATTGTATCAAATGCATTTGTCAACAATTAAAGGGTTACTACTAAGAAGTCCGTGACGAAACTGGCATCCATGCCTGCGGTAGGCAGGGTAACCATTACCTTTTGGCCAAAAACTTCTATTTAAGAAAGGAAGCTTTATGGAACCCATTCATCTTTTTGAGAAAGCTGAATTCTCAAAGGAGAATTTCGTACCCAAACAACTTCATATTGGAGATGCTGGTGCAGCAGTCCTCCTCTGTTTCGAGCCTGGTCAAACAATGCCCCTCCATCCTCATCCAGGTGCCCTGGAGGTTATATTTTACTGTATAGAAGGGGAGGGGGTCCTGGCGGTAGGTGAAAAGGAGAAACCATTTAAGAAAGGTGATCTGATCTTTTGTAAAGGAGAAGATCCTATCGGTCCCAAAAATACGGGGAAGGACAGGTTCATTGTTCTGGTTATTCTTGTTTTAAAGCAGTTGGTTTCTAAAGCAACTTGATCCCCTCACACTTCCCCTCTCCCCTTGGAGGAGAGGGATGGGGTGAGGGGTGTTTGAATTGTACCATCCAGATTAAGCTTCCTGTAAAGGAGACCATATCTCACGCCATGGCAACTGATCAAGGCTGAGGGACAGTTGAGCTCTTCCATTGTCATATAGAGAATTGTACTACCCCCCAGAATGACATCCGCCCTTCCTGAAGGAAGCCCGGGTATCTTTCTTCTCTCATCAATCGTTTTGGATCGGTAAAGAAGAAGTTGCTTTTTTAGAGCTTCTTTTTTCAAGACAAAATGGTGGATCTTTTCAGGTATAAATTCTTCTAATCCTTGTTCAACAGAGGCTAACGTTGTAGCTGTTCCTCCAACGGCTACCATTAATAAGGGCTCCTGTGAATGAGGGATATTGACAAGCAATTCTCGAATTTTCTTCTCCATCTTCCGCCATTCTTCTTCTTGAACAGGATCTGATAGGAGGAATTGTTCTGTAAAACGGACGGATCCAATCGGAAGACTTATCCATTGACTGATCTGTTTCTCTTTGCCCAGAATAAATTCTGTACTTCCTCCCCCTACATCCACAACAAGGATTGACTTATTCAACTCTTCGAGATCCCTGGCCACTGCCAGAAAAGATAACTTTGCTTCTTCTTCTCCAGAAACGACTTCGATAGAGAGATTGAGTTTTTCTTTGGCCAATTTTAGGAAATCCTCAGAATTTTTGGATTCCCTGAGTGGGCTCGTCCCGACGGCAAAGATTTTTTCTACCCCCATCTCATTGCACCGCTTTAAATATTGAGCCAATGTTTGAAGGCCCCTATCTATAGCTTCTTTTAAAAGGATTCCATTTTTTTGAACGCCTTCACCCAATCGAGCTACGGTTTCTTTCTCAAAGAGGGGGTGAATTTTCCCACCCTCCACCTTTGCGATGAGGAGGAGGATCGTATTGGTACCAATGTCAATAGAAGCCAATCGTTCCATATGGTCTTTCATTAAGGAAAAGGGCGGAAGGTTCAAATTAGATTCTTTGTAGTAGTAAATACTACAATTGTAGTAAAAAAATCTACAAAATTTTTAAGAAATTAAGCAAACCAAATCCCCCAATCTCTATTCAGTTAAAATTTGATCTTTTGGGGTATTTTTGGTAGATTAGACCAAACTTTGAATTCTCCTATTATAGAATCGCATCGAGCTCCTGGGCAGTTGCAATGACTTTGGAATCTGAAGACTCAATGGGAATATGATCTTTTAACCGAAGAACCCTGTATCCGACATCTTGAAGTTCTTGAATGATGGAATTGGGGATACAGTGATCAGCAAAGAATCTTAAAGGCATCAAATGGCAACCTCAAATTCCGACAAATCTCGAGCATAATCCAGGCAGGCTGCGATTTGCTCTCTGGTAATGTCAGGGAACTCTTTAATGATTTCATCGAAAGAATTTCCGGCTGCCAGGTATCCAAGGATGAGGCTAACGGGTATTCGGGTTCCACTAATTCGAGGCTTACCTTTGAGGATGTCAGGCGTGCTGACGATGTAGTCTTTCCAATTTACTTGCATCATCGACTCCTTTTTCGATAATTTCTGTT
>Ga0194125_10005059_pt1 | contig 20267 bp, 16 predicted proteins | sample TA2KigC250mmetaG_FD_148626 | JGI IMG/M metagenome (GOLD analysis project Ga0194125, IMG submission 148626) | Freshwater microbial communities from Lake Tanganyika, Tanzania - TA2015034 Kigoma Deep Cast 250m | ecosystem: Environmental > Aquatic > Freshwater > Lake | place: Tanzania: Lake...
CATTTTAGATTTTGCAGATAAAGATGATTTAGTATATTTTGATCCACCGTATCTTCCTATAAGTGATACATCTAATTTTACATCGTACTCGTCAAATGGATTTAGTTGGGATGATCAGCTGAGGCTTAAAGAAGTGTGTCAAAAATTATGTGAAAAAGGTGTTTATTTCGTTTTAAGTAATTCTTATGTTGAGCAACTTTTAGCAATTTATATGGAAATCGAATCTTTTAGAGTTGAAATTGTTACTGCTAATCGGGCTATTAACTCTAAAGCATCTAATAGAGGAGCAGTTAAAGAATTGCTGATAACAAATATACCTGAAAATTAAAGTATTGGATTAGTAAAAGTCATCCGAAATGATATTTTTAATTTTTATTTTAGTGGCTTAGTAATAATATATAGTAAAACTGTAGAAAAAATAGAATCATTAGCAAAATAAATGGCATATTTATCATATTTTTAATTCAAGTATTTTGATAAATATACTTGATAATTCGTGGAATTGAGGATAAAACCTACGATTAGTTAATTTAAGGGAGTTCAGATACCTTTATTTACCATTTTGGGATTTAATTATCTAGTGGTAAAATGGCAGTTATTGTTGAGTCTGATGATAGTGGAAGAATAGTGATCCCTAAAAAGATCAGAGAAGAGTTAGGCATCACAGGCAAAACACAATTCATCTTAACAAAAAATAACAGAGGTCAGATACTGATTCAGAAGCTTGAGGTGGAGGAGATTGCGAAGAGGTTAAGAGAAGAACTGAAAGACACTCCTGTCGAGGATTTAGCGAAAGGCATCAGGGAAGAGATTAATGAAAGAGTCAAGAAAACCTATCCGTCTATTACTTGATAATAACGTCTTTGTAGCTGCAGTTAAGAATCCAACTGCAAAAAGTATCAGTCTTCAACTCATTCTAAAAATAATTAAGGATTCAGACATTCAACTTGTGGGCAACATGTTTCTTCTAGAGGAGATGGCTAAGTATGCTGAGGTCTTCAAATCTCCTACTGTGGCTCTGATTCTTGAGGCGTTGGTTTCGAAAATGGATGTGATAGAGATAAAGGAGAGTTTCATTAAGCTTGTCAAAGGCTACTTCACGATGAGTGAATTAGTGGATGCTGTTCACGCTGCAACTTGTCTGCAGGCTGAGGCTATCTTGGTTACTAATGATAAGCATTTTAGTAAAATGAAAGAATCAGAAATTATTATTGTGTGGAGTATCTCGGAAGCTCTTAAGGAGTTAGGTATTAGGAGCTAATATACAAAAAATAAATCAGTAGTTGATTAAAAAGCCCAATTAACTGAATAATCAACCATGAAGCTCAACACTCAAATCAGTTAAATTGGATATAACCCATTTGAAATAATATTAACATAACATTAGGGCTATGATTATGTCACTGAAATGGATGAAGTTAAACTATTCAGGAAACCTGAAACCACGTAAAAGTTCGCAGATGAATATAAGAGTGGGTTCGGTGAGATTGGATCCTACCCCAATGTGGAGACATTACCCGCAATCCCCTTTTTTTTCATTGAGTTGATTTTAATTGAGGATTAGCTTTAAAAAACTCGTCATACATTCTCCCCCTCTCAACGAAATCCTTCTGGTTTGTTGGAAAAGTCCACTTCAGCGTTGGATAGCGCTTCTTCGCTTCAGCATACAAGTACTTGTAACCATAATACGACATAGGATCATAGATTACCCCATTCGCTTGGATGCCCTGGGTTCTTATGATGAGTTCATACTTTTCATATATTTGAATAACAGTCGATGGATTATAGAGCTGGAACAGCAGGTCAGCGTCAATTAATCCTTCTTTTAGTAGTATGCCCAAATTGTTGAATTGGTTTATTACATAGAATATTTTCGTGATCACGCCAGGGTTAACATATTGGCCATATTTTCTTCTAAACTCCTCAACTGATTTGAAGTCAGAGTAATTGTACATTATATCAAAGAATGTGTCATACCATTGATTCATGTTTGTCTGCAGCCTCTGGAATACCTGGTCTCTTCTTCGGATCTTATCGTTTGCTCTGAGAATCGTTACATAGTAGTATGCTGCGAAGCATACTCCAGTTGCAGTAGCAACATTGGATATTAAGGGAATAATTTGAATTTAGTCTAATTCCACCATTCAACATCTACCTGAAAATAATCTAGTATGAACTGAGGATAAAACCTACGATTTAAAATTAGATTAAAAAGTAGCCCGGGAGTACTATATAGTATAACTGTTGAATAAATAGAGCTATTAGCTAAATATTTAGTATATTTAACATAATTTAATACCAATCAACCATAGGTTTTAGATATAGGATGTAATAAACAGAGAATATAATTTATAATGAAAAATATTAAAAATGGTTCTAATAATGATATTCTAATTAGAAAACGGTGATTTATTGTATTTAAAATCGGTTCTGAAATGGATATTATTTTTTTGTTTATTGTTTAGTAATTTAAATATTTTAAAAATTGATCAAGTTAGTGGGGAAAATAAAATTGTTGATTCCCCTTTATTATGGTCACTTTATTCAGATAATCCTAATGATGTATGTATCTCCTCAGATGGAAAAATAATTGTTGTATGTACAGGGCAAGGCTTTAAAATTTTTAAAGATATACTAAAAACACCATCTTGGGATTATAATTTTAATAGTCAATTAGTATCAACTTCTCTCTCACTAGATGGAAATTTTATGGTATGTGGAGTTGATCCAGGTATTCTTTATTTATTTAATATAAATACTCCAAAACCACTTTGGAGTTGTAAGTTAGATAGTAGAATTGCTGAAGTATCTATTGATAGGAATGGTGAAAATATTGTAGTTACTACACAGAAAAAGATTGATGGATTAACTGCAAAAATTTACTTGTTTTCAAGAAATAGTAACGCTCCAATCTGGTTTTTTGAGCTAGATGCAGCAGGCTCGATGTATCGTCCAGTCGCTATCTCCGCAGATGGAAAATATATTATTGCTGGGGGGGACTCTATCCCATGTTTACACCTTTTTACACCATCAACTAATATTCCTTTATGGATTTATGAACCAAATTATACTCCTTGGTTATCAGCAGTTGCAATTTCAGAAGATGGCAGTTATATTGTTGCTGCAAATAACCAAGCAGGTGCTATACAATGCTTCTCGAAGGATAACAATAAACCTCTTTGGACTTATTTCAGTGGTCAAGACATTTATCAAATTGCTATGTCAGTAGACGGTGAATACATTGTTGCAGGTGGAATAAAATCTACTTTATACTTATTCTCAAAAAAAGATGGTTTAATATGGAGTTACAAAGTAGGTGGCTCCATTAACTCAGTATCAATTTCAGGCGATGGAAAATATATCGTCGTTGGTAGTCAAGATAACCATATTTATCTATTATCAAGAGAGGATAAAACACCTATCTGGAGTTATAGAACAAATGGTGGGGTGTTTTCAACAGCAATATCCTCCAACGGAGATTACATTATTGTGGAAAGTCGAGATAAGTACGTGTATTTTTTTAAAACTTTAATAAATGGTGAGCGAAAATCAACCACTTTTAAGATCAACTCACCAAAACTCGAATTAAATAATAGTGAACCTATTCTGTTACACTTCAAATTGACATCCCAGAACAAGCCAATATCAGATAAATTAATTACTTGGGATTCAGAGGATGGAGAATTTGAGTACGAATGTGGTTTTACTGATTCAAATGGTGAAGTCTCTATTATGTACACAACACCAATTATCGATAATCAGTCTAAAATTTCAATCACTGCAAATTTTGCTGGAGACGAATTTTATTATCCCACTAATAATAATTTATCATTAATAATAAATTCTTTAACAACATGGAAACTACATCCTACAATAAAAATTAAAGGTGATTTAGAATTTACCTTAGACAAAGGTGTTATTGGAGGAAGTGGCGTTAAAGAAGATCCATTTATTATTGAAGGATGGGAGATTAATAGTGAGAAAAATTGTGGGATATTTATAGAAAATACAAATAAATATGTAATTATTAGAAATATGCATATTTTTGGGGAGTATTCCTCTTCCCCCACAAATTGTATACAACTTGGGAATGTACAAAATATTGTTATTGAAAATTCGGTTTTTGAGAAAAGTAGTAATTTTGGAATTTATATTGATACAGCTTCTAATATTAATGTAAATCATAATGTTATAAGGAATAATGCAAGACAAGGCATTTCAGTATTGAAAGCAAGTTATATTACAATTAGTGATAATATTATTAACAATAACGGTGATTTAGGATTTGAATCCTTTTTTACTTCAAATGGATTGATAATAAATAATGTTGTTAATAGTAATAGTAAACATGGTATTGGTATTTATTATACTAATTATACAAAAATTAGTAACAACACTGCATTTTGTAATGGTTGGACTGGAGTAAGCATATCCTATGATTCAAATAATAACCTTTTAACAGATACTAATATCCAAAAAAATGGGTTATGTCCATGGAGTGTTGGTGGTATACAATTAAAAGAAAATTCTAATAACAATGTTATTAAAAATAATGATATAGAAAATAATTTAACATTTGGTATAAATGTTATCAATAAATCAGTAAATACAACAATAGAAAATAATAAAATATCAAATAATAATGCGTTAGCAATTAATTTAATATTGATAAATAATGCAATTATCAAAAACAATGTTATAAGTAATAATGAGCAAATTGGAATAGCTTTATGGGATTCATATGAAAATAAAATAATAAATAATACAATAAAAGAAAATAAGCAGGGCGGATTATTTTTTAGTCAATCATTTGACAACATTATTTATAAAAATAATTTCATTAATAATCAGCCACAACTATGTAATTCTGAAATTAGTAATAATGAATTAAAATTAGGTGGAGAGGGAAATTATTGGAATGATTATAAAGGCAATGATCTAAACTTTGATGGTATCGGTGATACTTCTTACCAAAATTTAGATCCATATCCCTTCATAAATGAGAATGGCTGGCTAACCCAGTTCAATTTAACCGTGAAAACCAATTTCCCATTAATACCATTCAAAATTGAAAACCTAGCATATAACACAGAGAATAATGGCATAAAAACGATAAATTTGGGATACATTAAAAGCTATAAAATTAGCTTCCCCGAAGAGATCAAAGCCACAGATAATACTAGATTGAAATTCAGGAAATGGGAAGACTCATCAATAAACTCTACAAGGATAATCAACATATCATCACACACTACCATCCAAGCTTCTTATGTTGAACAAGCCCACGTGAATGTTGTATCACAATATGGTGAAGTTTCTGGTGGAGGTTGGTATGACGTAGGATCTGAAACAACAATCACCCTAAAACAGACAATAATCTCCAATAATATGACTAAAGCTGTTTTCAGTGGATGGGCAGGCAACTACTCTAGCTCAAACCCCACAATCACTTTTATCGTTTCTGATCCAGTCAACCTTGAAGCTAGTTTCATGAAACAATACTATTTGAAGGTGGAATCAGAGTTTAGTCAGACATTGGGTTCAGGGTGGTATAATGAAGGAACTAAGGCATCTTATTCAATTCAGGAGACAAAGCTCTCCTCAAATCTCTTCATATCAAAAGTCTTCAAAGGATGGTCTGGAGATTCTGCATCTGTGTCTCAAACTAATGTAATTGTAGTCGATAAGCCAATAACAATTAAAGCAATTTGGGTTGATGATTTCACAGCCATATATATAATTGGAGGAGCCTTTCTAGCCATAATTTTGGTATTATTCTTAATTAAACGAAAATAATCTTATAATTTATTAAAATATTCTTAATTGTTCGGGAGTACTATATAGTATAACTATCGAATAAACAGAGCTATTAGCTAAAATATTATTATATTTAACATATTTTAATACCGTGCTAATCAGGGGTTATTAAATAAAAATTATGTTAAGTAGAGGGTAAAATCATGATGACTGAAATAATTATTTTGATGAGAGTTTAGTCAATGTATTCAAAAACCAGTCAAATGCTTTATCCAAATCCTGCCTAGTCGTCCTATGATTAGTAATACACAATCGTATAGCCTGTTTACCATTCACAACAGTGCTAGTTGGAATAAAATCAGGCAACTCCTCATACCATTTAGAAAGAGTTAATCCCCTCAAACGCTTAATTTCATCTTCATCAAGACCAATCCCCTTATACCTGAAACAAACAATATTAGAAACAACTGGAGCCAGCAACTCAAACCCAGCTGTTTCCTCAACTCTCTTCCCAAAATACTTAGCCTGCTCAATATTCTGCTCAATCAAAGCAGCATACTTCTTCACACCATGCTCCTTAAGGCTCATCCAAGCCTTCAATGAACGGAATGGCCGAGAAAGCTCAACAGTAAAATCAACAAGTGATCTATCATGCTTAATATAATCAGCCTCATGAGCGAAACTCCTGTAATGTGCATCAGCATCCCTCACCAAAACGCAGCCAATCCCATATGGCATGTACATCCACTTATGAAGATCAAATGTAAGTGAATCCGCCTTCTCCATACCTTTCACAAGATGCTTATACTTTGGTGATAACTGCACCCACGCACCAAAGGCGCCATCCACATGGAACCATAAATCCTCTTCACGGCATAACTCTGCTAGGGCTTCAAGATCATCGAACGAACCAGTGTTAGTTGTTCCAGCACATCCCACCACACAAACTGGCTTAAGACCAGCAATTTTATCCTCCTTAATCTTTTTACGCAACTCATCAACGTTTACTCGAAATTGATCATCAACACTTATCTTTCTCAGATTATTTGAACCAACTCCAAGAACCTCAAGATCCCTGTCGATGCTGTAATGCATCTCATTTGAACCATAGAAAACGAGCTTACCGTTACCGCCCTCTTTTTTGATGTCGTATCCTGCTTTCGTGTTTCGTGCAACTGTTAGAGCAAGCAAGTTGCTCATTGATCCTCCACTAACGAGTACACCCGATGCTTCCAGGGGGTAGCTTAGCATCTCTTTGAACCATTCGATGACTTGAAGCTCCACGTAACTAGAAAACATTGTATTGGTTGTTGATAGGCTGTTTAAACCAGACATCCACATGTCAGCTAAGGCGCCAAAGGTGGTTCCAGTACCAATTACAGTATTCCAGCAACCTGGAGAGCATGCAGATGCTCCATGATTTTTTAATATCTTACTCTTGAACTGTTTGTATGTTTCTTCTGATCCAAGAGGATCCAGTGGTAGTGATTCTTTTATTTCTTCAATTATTTGTTTTGTTGGAGGAATGAATGGTTTAACATCACGTATGTTCTGGTGATAACTCACCATATCGGTAGCCATTTTTTGGGCTAGAATTTTCATTTTCTCCCAATCTTCAGGATCCAAGGTAAGTTCAAACAATAAAAACACCGAAAATAAATATGTTGAATAAAGGATAAATCTTACGATTAATTTAACATAAAAATAGACCTAAGAGACCTAAACTTGAATTATAGTAGAGACATTGCCAGTAATCACAGTTTATTTTATTGATCTGGAATATATGTTCCAAATGTTTCAGGTATTTTATATGTTGGGTCAATGCTTCTCTGTATTTTCCACATTTCAGTAGCTAGGAATTCAAAATTTGTTAAAAAAGATTCTCCATTGTAACGTTTCCTGTGCTCTTTTATTATTGATTCCCACTTTGTCCATTGATATAGGGAAGCTAGCCCGAGTAATGACCAGAGGTCATAAGCATCAATCATTTTATTCCGAAGCATGTAACCAAGAAATTCAAATTTCCCCCACATTACATACATTTTAGAGTCTGTGTCAACGTTATTATCTGAGTAATACTTTTTCTCAAAATCATCATAATCTTTCCAATTCATATTAAGTAACTCAAAATGGTCTTTCATACCATTAATTTCTACTAAATAGTTTGCTGTTGAGGATAGTAGTTGAATTCTCCGATTTTTCTCTGCCGTTCTAAGAGTGATCACATAATATGTTGCTGCAATACATACTCCTATTGCAGTAGCAATCTGGGAAACCATCTGAACAATCTGAGTTAACTCATACTCTACCATTCATTATTCACCTGTGAATAAGCTAGTATGAACTGAGGATAAAACCTACGATAAAATATTCATTAGAAGTGGGCTCAGTGGTATTTGAGCCTCACCTTATAATGGAGACATCACCCGCAACACACCCTATTTTTTATTTATCTTGAACAAATTTAGCATATCTCTCAGGAATTCTATAATTGGGATCCTTCTGCAACTTCATCTTCAACATCTCATCAGCAAGATACTCAAACCCGTCCCATGCATCACTCCCAAAAGACCTCCTCCTATACTCCTCAATAACAGACCTGAACTTCGTCCATGTCCAAACCACACCAGATGGACCAATCTGATAGATGGTCTCACGGTCAAGGAAACCTGCCTTAAGCTGTCTACCAATAATGTTGTAAATATTCCAAATTGCCAGCCTATTCGCATGGTTGTCGATATTATTATCTGAGCCATACTTTTCCTCAAATTCATCATAGCTACTCCATTTCATGTTCAATAACTCTGATAATCTCATAATATTTTCTGGCGATGTTTGTTGTTGGAGGAGATTATTTGTCATGTTTATTCGAAGTGCCCTCTGGTTAATTCTGAGGGTAACCACATAGTATGTTGCTGCTATGCATACTCCTAATGCAGTAGCTACTGCGGAGACTGCTTGAAGGGTCCATAAAAACTCTTGATCAACCATTTATTATCATCCTGAATTAATCTAGTATGAACTGAGGATAAAACCTACGATTAGAATAAGAAAAAAAGGGAGTCTATTCATTACACAAACAAAACAATTTCATTACTTCCCATTAAATCAGGTTTTTTAGCAGTATTTTTTAACCACAAATCAAAACTATCTGTCTCAAAAAATGCTGCACGGTCCCAGCCAATTGATAGGGAATAAAATCCCATAAGTTTAACGCCTTTTACTTTATCCCATCTTTCCTTTGCTTCTTTTTCATACGCTTGTCTTTCTTCTCTTGTACCTTTCCACTGGAAATAGAATAATATAATCAACCTCAACCATCCCCTCTTTTATCTTCACCTTTTATGGTTTCACCACAGTTTAACTGATAGTAAAACCTGAAAAGAGGTTAATGAAAGAATTATAAAAATATGCCGATAAGGGTAAAATAAAGTTGAAAAGTAAGCTCGTTGGGATTTAAACCTCACCCATAATGGAGACATCACCCGCAATCCCACTTTTTTTTGTTCAGTAAATTAATGAATCAGTTGGTTTGCTTCATCTTCTCCGCTGCCATCTTCGTCTTCTCAAGAGTCAGGCCAGCGCGTGCGAAAAAAGTATTTTGAACCAAGCATGCGCACACGCTTCAGATGCATAATGAATGTATTTTACCTTAATCGTGCATTGCACATGCGCGCGCGGAAGTACATACCTCGGAGTTACTTGGGTATTTCTCCTTGGAATATCTTCACCAGTTTATCGATATCAATATTGCCGCCAGATACTATGCAAACGACTTTTCCAGATCCAGCCTTACCCGACAGAGCAGCTGCAACTGGCACTGCACCAGCTCCCTCAGCGATTACTCGATTTCGTTCAGCTAACAAATATATAGCATCACATATCTCCCTCATACTAGAAACAGTTGCACCATCAAGTAGCCGTTTAGCTAAATCCCACATCTCGGGCAAAATAAATGGAACACCAATGCCCGATATAAAACTAGGAACAAACTCAACATCAACAGGTTTACCCGCTTTAAACGTAGAAGTCAATACAGGCACGGTTTCTGCGTCACATCCATACAGTTTTGTATCAGGTTTTACAGCTTTTATCGCAGAAGCTACTCCACAACTTAAACCACCACCGCCAAATGGGATTAACACAGCGTCCACCTCAGGAAGGTCCTCAATTATCTCAAGTCCAATTGTCCCTTGTCCCGCCATAACCGTTGGATCACTAAATGGATGTACACATAATCCTTCTTCATCATAGAAAGCTGGATTAAATATTTGTTTAAGTTCATCCATACTTGCGAGTGGAGGAATCATCTTTATTTTTGCTCCCATTTTTTTCATTGCTTCTATTTTTGTTTTCGCTGCAGTACTGAAAGCATGTATGGTGCATGGCACACCGAGTTTTCTTGCGTTCCATGCCACTCCTTGTCCATGATTTCCAGCACTCATTGTCCAGACTCCTTTTTTCAGGGTTTCTGGGTCTGCCATTTTCATAGCGTTACTTGCGCCTCGTATTTTGAACGAGCCAATCGGTTGAAGGTTTTCTAGTTTTAGATATATTTCCGCAGGGGCATCTTCAACGTTTAGTTTAACTAATGGAGTTCGTATGGCTGAGTCTGAGATTCGTTTTTGTGCTGCTTTGATTTCTTCTATTGGAATAGGATCATATTTTTTCAATCTTTTAATCTCCTGAAACAGATATCAATTTAGTTACGTTGAAGTGTGGATAAAATGCTCGATACTAGGTTGCTAGCTCGTATAACGCGTTTCAAGGCATCATTTTATAGTGTTTGTGTGTTATTGTTTATTGTTATGAGAATCTATGTTGCTCTGCTCCTTGTGGCTTGTCTAACCCTAAGAATAGGCATGTAGCCCTGTTTTTATAACAGTTTTCGATGGTAGCCCGGGAGAGATTCGAACTCTCGTCAGAGGCTCCAGAGGCCCCGATCCTTGACCACTAGACGACCGGGCTGCTGACGATTCATAGGCTTTGAGGGGTAATATAAGAATTTCACTTGCGTGGTTAATGTTTTTTGATTGATGATTTTTAATTATTTTTTCGTGTTTGATTTTTTTGGTGGATTGTTGGTGTTTTGTGAAAATGATGTTTTTGTATCATTTTTTGGTTGTTTTATGGTTTTTTTGTTCTGTTTCTTGTAGTTTTTATTAATAGGAAAACTTATATATTCATACTTTAGCGAAAGCTAAATGCTCCATGTGAACAGGCTCAGTCTCCTTGGAGAATGATTCTGGGAAGGGGCTTAACCTAGACAGTGGTTGATATGTTAAGCCAAAAAAAAGTGTTGGATAATCCTAATGGGGATTCATGCCCAGAATGTGGTAGTAAGAATCTTATTAGTGATGAAGATACTGGCGAGATTATTTGTGGTAACTGTGGTTTAGTTCTTAAAGAGTCAATAATCAATTCTGGACCGGAGTGGAGGGCTTTTACTCCCAGTGAAAAGGAGAGTCGTAGCAGGGTTGGGGTGCCTATCTCCTTTTCAGTTCATGATAAGGGGTTAACAACAGTCATCGGCAGAATTGCTAAAGATGCTTTTGGTAGAAATATTCCCCTGAATACACGTCTTCAGATGCTTCGGATGAGGAAGTGGCAGATTAGATCTCGAGTGCATAGCTCTGAAGATAGAAACCTTGCTCAAGCTATGGCTGAACTTGATAGGTTATCAGATAAACTTCACATTCCTCAAAGCATTAAAGAGAATGCTGCTCTGATTTATCGTAAAGCCCTTGAGAAGGGGCTCGTTCGAGGTAGATCAATCTCTGCAATTGCAGCTGCATCTCTTTACGCTGCATGCAGAATAACTCAGACTCCCCGAACTTTAAGAGAGATCACCAAGCAGAGTCCTATTGATAAGAAAGATGTTGCTAGATGCTACAGGTTGATGCTCAGGGAATTAGATCTGCAGATGCCTAAACCTGATGCTCAACTGAGGGTGCCAAAAATTGCTGCCAAAATTGGGTTAGGAGAGAAGACTCAGAGGAAGGCTGTTGATATTTTGAAGAGGGCTGAGAAACTTAAGACGACTGCTGGTAAAGATCCCATGGGTTTGGCTGCTGCTGCACTCTATATTGCGTGTGTTCTTACTGAGGAAAAGCGTACTCAGAAGATGATAGCTGATGCTGCTGGTGTCACTGAGGTGACAATTCGTAACCGTTACAAGGGGCTTAAAGAATCCCTTAAGCTTGATATTTAGAAAACTTTTTTTTCCAAGTATAAATTATATCATCGAACTGTATTAGGATATTTGGGGCGGTGTGCTATGTCTGAAGAAAAAATCCGTACACTAATTCTTTGTGTGGATAAAGACGATGACATTGGCAAGAAGGCGAACGTTGTCACCCCCATCATTGGTAAAGATGATAATGTGAAGGCAGCGACTGCGTTAGCGATTGCTGATCCAGAAGAAGCAGATTCTAATGCCATGTTTGGCGCTATAAAAATTTTTAATGACTTAATAATTAAATTTCCTGAAGAAGAGTATCAGGTTGCTACAATAACTGGCGCATCAGTTGGAGGATATGAAGCTGACAGGAAAATTGTTAAAGAGTTAAGTGAAGTCACTTCATATTTTAAAGCAACACATATCATTCTCGTGACTGATGGATTCTCAGATGCAGATATTACCCCAATAATAGAAAGCAGGATACCCATCACTTCTATTAGACATATTGTAGTAAAGCATAGTGAAAGAATTGAAGAAACATACGCAGTTTTTTTCAAATACTTGAAGATGCTTGTTGATGATCCATATTACTCAAGATTAGCATTAGGCGTTCCTGGGTTACTTTTATTGATATTTGGGTTCTTAATGGCATTAAACCAACTGCAGGTAGCAGGCATTGCAGTAACGCTAGTTCTTGGCTTTGTATTTGTTATAAAGGGATTTGGATATTATGACAAGCTAACAATGATGAGGCCAAGATTACCACCACCAGAAAGACAACTGATATTTACATCAAGGTTAGTTGGTGCAATCGTAGTCTTAATTGGGTGTTATTTAGGGATTAAAGGTGTACAATTAAAATTCCCCATACTTCCAGACCCATTTACTGATTTTAGTTTCTATATTGGTAATTTCCCTGTATTAACAGCATATTTCGTAATATCTGGGGTAAACATCATCATTTTTGGTGTCATGGTTGCTTTAGCTGGAGGAGCAATCAACTCTTATCTTCGTAAAGATGAAGAATTTTGGCAAAGCATAATTAGCTTAATAGTCTCTTTCTGGCTTTGGCTAATAGCTATTGAAGCAGCAGGAATCCTACTTGAGCCATCAGCACCTATCAACCTCTTCTCCCCAATTGTATTATACACAATAGCCAGTGTTCTCTCAACCGTTTTTGCAGTTGCTTTAGTCTATAGGAGATACAAGAAACGTCCCTTCTCTTAAAGAGTCAATTAATATTACAACAAAGTTTATCTTCAGAGCATAAGGTTAAGGCTTAAGGATACGTTTTGCTAAGGGGCTTTCTGAATACTATCGGAGTATACAAAATATATCACAAGTGGCTTCTAAACCAAATCAAAACAGGAGAAATGCCCAACCATATCGGAGTAATCCTCGATGGCAATCGAAGATGGGCAGTTCAACGAGAGAAAGTACCCTGGGAAGGACACTACGCTGGCGGAGAAAATGTAAAAGAATTTCTCAAATGGTGCTTAAACCTAAAAATTAAAACCGTCACTCTTTACGCGTTATCAACTGAGAACTTCAATCGTTCACCACGCGAACTTGAAGAATTAATGAGCATGTATGAAAAAGCACTGGAAGAAGTGATTGCTTCAGACATTCTAAACAAATACCAGGTTCGAGCCCATGTTATTGGAAGAACCTCTTTACTTCCCAAAACTCTTCAAGAGTTAATCAAAGACGTTGAGAAAAAAACTGAGAATCATGATCAATTCTATCTGAATGTCGCTCTTGCTTATGGGGGAAGAAGTGAAATAGTTGACGCGACAAAAGAAATCGCTGCTCTAATTAAATCAGGTAAAGTAGAGCCTGAGGAGATTAATGAGAAGTTAATTGAAAAACACCTTTACACATCACATCTTCCTCAACCTGACCCCGATTTAATTATCAGGACTGGTTCGGAGTCAAGGTTAAGTAATTTCTTATTATGGCAAGCAGCATATAGTGAATTATTCATTGTAGATGTATATTGGCCAGATTTTAGGGAAATCGACCTTGAGAGAGTAATACGTGATTATCAAAAAAGACATCGTAGATATGGAAAATAATTCTCTTCTTTTATTCAAAACTTTCCGCTAATTCTTAGCTACTTTTTCACCAAATAAAATTTAATTATGCTTCTATATCATTTTTTAAATGTTAACAATGAATATTCATAATTAGTAATTATGAATCTACATACTTGAAAAAAATGCATTCTCTATAGGGAAGATTTAAAAAAGGAATTAGAGTATTATTGCTCTCATCAAATGAGAGTAACTACAACAGAGACGAACTGGATAACCCATAATCCCACTATAATACGTAATAATACTGCCTACAATCATCGTATCTCGAACGTAGATTTTGAATTATTTAAAGGAGAATGGTAACTAACCGCGTCCGTCTACCCGAAGTTGCCTCATTAAAGCAAAAACCGGGAAGGAGATTAACCAAATGGAGGGAACACTAACATAGTCTACATAAGCAAAATTCTCATCCGTAATTTCAAATCATTTGGAGGACAAATAAAGCTCAACTTTCAATCAGGATTTAATATAATTACCGGTCCGAATGGAAGTGGTAAAAGCAACATCATCGATGCTATCCAATTTGTTTTAGGTGAATTGGCTTCTAAACGTATGAGGGTTCCTGACTTTGGTGGTCTCATTTATGATGGCGCTGGGGAACAAGATGTTGGTAAATCTCAGATAGCGCAGGTGACAATTTATTTCGATAACTCTGATAGGGGCTTATCTTCTGATCGAAGTCAAGTCAGCGTTGGTAGAAAAGTTGATAGAGACGGAAAAAGTGATTATTATCTTAACGGAAAAAGGACTTCACGTAAAATAGTTTTAGATTTACTACAATTAGCAGGCATAACTCCAGGAGGTTACAATATTGTGCTCCAGGGTACTGCAACACGTCTAAGTGATTTAACGCCATCAGAACGCATGAGTGCTCTTGAAGATTTAATTGGAATAAAAGAGTATGATGAGAAAAAGTCTGAAGCAAAAATACGTTTAACCGAAGCTGAAAGAAAAATTGAAGTAGCTTCAGCGAGAATAGATGAAGTTAGAAAAAGAGTCGCTGAACTTGAGCGACAAAGAAATGATGCTTTAAGATATAATCATCTTAACCGAGAAGAAAAACGTCTTACCGCACTAAAATTAAGTTACCAAATAAATCAGCTTGAAGAAAAATTAAGTGGATTAATGCAACAATTTAGAGAACATGAAGTAGAAGTAACAAAACTAGAGGAAGAAAAGAAGCAACTTAGAGAAGAACGTGATATTGCAAGGAATAGAGTTGAAGAATTTAACAGAGAAGCTTCAGAGAGAGGAAACACTAGATTACCTCTACTAAAATCAGATCTTGTTGGTAAGAAAACACTTAGAGATAATGTTTCAACTAGATTAAAGGAAATTACTTCTCGTCGAAATTATTTAGAAAAAGCAATAATTGATAAACAGAATGAGTTAACCCAATCTGAAGACGAGGTAGCAGAACGTAGAGGACAACTTAACAACCTGAATGAAAGATACAAAGAATTGACTTATTCATTACAGATTAAAAAGGATGAATTTAATCATATTATTGGAGTCTTACAAGTTTCACGAAACACTGCTTCACAGAATCAGAAACGACTGGAGGATCAGACTGAAAATTTAGTTCCAATCCAAGAAACACTGAGCGGTCTTGAAATTGAAATCAATGCATACAAGAATGCCATTAATAACCTTGAAGAAAAAATTCATGAACAAGAAAATAAAAAAGACGATTATGAAAAAACAATTGATAATTTAAAAGAAAAATTAAACGAGTATGCTAGTCTGAAGAATCAAGAAGCTGTAAACCTTGAAGCCATGCTCACAAATTTGGAGAACCAGATCGAGAGGCAAAAAAACTTACGCAGCACAATTGAGAACGCTAATATTTTAGCTAAACAAGCAGAGACTTCGATCACGGAATTTTCTGCTAAACGCGATTTATGGAGACAATTAGTAGTCGAAGAAAAAGCGCTTGAACGAATAAGAGAGATTGGGGAAGCAGGTGCGCTTGATGGTTATCATGGCCCAGTTAAATCTCTGATTAAAGTGGATATTCAAAATCAGAGGGCCATTTACTCTTCAGCTTTAGGCTGGATGAATGCCATCGTTGTTGATGATCTTGGTGTAGCAATCAACTGCATTGAGAGGCTTAAAAAAACTAAGTTAGGGATGACCAAGTTTATTCCCCTTGATCAATTAAAGAAGGCAGAGCCTTTACCAAAGTTAACAATTGATGGCGTTATAGGGCCTCTTATTGATGTAATTAACTGTGATGATGTCTATCTCCCTATTGCTGAAATGATTTGGGGAGATACTTACCTGGTAAAAGACTCAGACACTGCAACAAAGGTGGTTTCAACTGGTTATAGAGCAGTGACAACCTCAGGAGATGTTTATGAGCCAAATGGAGGAATAATTGGTGGCTATTATAGAAGACCTCCAGATTACTCAAAACTTGTACCGACAGAAGAGTCTATTGACACACTATCAAAGACCATCAAAACATTAAGACAGAAACTTAAAACAAGAATGACTGATTTAAAGGCAAGCGGAGGAAACCTCCGTGGATTCTCAACATATATGGATGAATCTAAGAAACGAATGACTAGAATTGACACAGAAGTTCTTGAAACCAACGAAAGAATTGAACGGCTTGAAAAAACTTTAGCAACTACAATTGAAGGCATTGATAAATTTAGAAAAGGTAAAGAACGTCAAGAGCAATTATCTGTAACCCTATTAGAGCGTAAACAAAGGGTTATTCAACAAATTGATGAAATTAAGCAATCAATTTCACAGCTTAAGGAATTTAAGCCATCTGATTTAACAGAGCTTGAGATAAAACGTTCTAGTCTTGACTCTGAGATAAGTAATTTACAGAATTTAATAAGAGACGTTGAGAATGCTCAATCAGTTCAGAGTGGTTTTGTTGAAAGAGTTCTTTCCATCAGAATCACTGAAGCATCTGAACAGAGTAAAAAAATGACTGAAGAAAGCTTAACCTTAGAACATGAATACACCCAGAACCAAGAACAACTAATTGACATTAATAGAGAGATCGAAATCATCGAACTCGATTTAAGCAGTCTAACAGGTGAAGTTGAAGCAACAACAAATGTCATAGAACAACAGCAGAAAACCCTCCGAATGATAAACCAGAGAATGGAGGACCTTGAGCGTCGAAGAGAATCCGCAGATAAACGGCTGAACCAAATTACATTAGATATTGAGAAACTCAAATTCCAGAGTGAGCAGAAACTTGACGAATTAGCCACAAATGGGTACGAAGACAAACTTAACATAACTGGTCTAGAAATTGAATTACTTGAATCAAGAATCCAACAAGTACGTTCTGAACGTGGTAATATTGGCGCAATCAACCAGCTAGCCTTAGAACAATATAATGATTACATGACGAATTACAAGAGTCAGAGTACAAGAATAAATGAACTTGAAGAAGAGAAAGCAGGAATACTGAAATTCATTGAGCAGGTTGAAAGAGAGAAAACCGACCACTTCATGACTGCTTTCAACGAAGTCTGTGAAAACTTCAGCACAATATTTGGTAAAATCACTGGTGGTGGGGATGGTAGACTCGAACTTCAGAAACCTGAAGAACCCTTCTCAGGAGGAGTTGATCTATACCTCCAATTCCCAGGGAAACCCATGCGGTTAGGCAGTGGGGCATCCGGAGGAGAACGATCCGTTGCTGCCATCGCTTACTTGTTAGCAATACAAAAATTCCTTAGAGCACCCTTCTACGTCTTCGACGAAGTTGATGCACATCTCGATGATCTTAATACCAGCAGATTAAGTGAAGTACTGAAAGAAAGTGCAGTTGATTCACAGTTTTTGATGATCAGCCTAAAAGATGTGATGGTCCACAACGCTGACCGAATATATGGTGTATTCTCTCAAGGCGGAAAAAGCAGAGTGTTAGCGCTTCCCATGAAAAATAAGGTGGAGACTGTTATATGACTGATAAATTTGAGAAACCCTACTACCTCCGCCAGCCATGGGACATTCTATTCCGTGAAAATAAACTTGAAAAAATTAGTCCTTGGAGTATTAATTTAGTAGAATTGTTATCAAGCCTGCTTAAGGAGATGGAACGAGTTGGCATTGATTTTAGGATAGCAGGCACAGCAGTTAACAGCTCAGTTTTAATCTACCTGAAAAAAGCAGAGCTATTACTCGCGATGGAAGAAGCTCCCCAACCTCAGATAGATGATGCTGGAGAAGTCTATTTACCACCAGCTGTTCCACTTCCCTTCAGGTTTGAGTTTACTACAACAAGCATACAAGATCTGATTAATGCTTTAGAAAAAACATTAAATGAAGAGGCAAATAAAAGCGACATTCCCAGGTTACCTACTTTACCTTTACCAATCCCTAATTTTCTAGACATAGAGCAATATCTTGTAGAAATCGAGTCAAGAGCAGAAGAGCTACTTGAAAAAATTAAAAACCAGATTGTTTCTGGTAATGAATTAAGATTTATTATTATGATCGAAGGCTTACCTCGCTTTGAATCTGTCAGACTGTTCATGATGCTTCTCTTCCTTGCACAGAGAATGGATATTGATCTGATTCAAGATGAGGAAGAAACGGATATTCAAATCGTTTTAAGGGTGAAAAAAGAATGATTTCAGATTCGTTAAAAAATAAGACAAAGCTAACTGCATTAGAAGCAGCGTTGTACGCTGCAGGTCATCCACTAGGTATTGAAGAATTAATGCATGTTGTTAGCAGTAAATCAGAAAAAGTAGTAATAGGTTTAATAAATGAGTTAATTCACAAATTCGAATCCCGTAACGGTGCTCTCGAAATTAAAATCCTTCCTGGAAATAGAGTGGTAATGCAGCTGAAATCTACATATAATTCACTTGTCAGAGAGTTCACACACAAACCTCTATTGAAAACAAGTTCTCTAAAGACATTAGGTTATATTGCATATTATCAGCCAATCGAGCAGGGACAAGTTATTGAAAGCCGTGGAGGACACATTTACTCCCAGTTACGTCATATGGAAGAACTTGGATTAATCATTCGGGAAAGAGTAGACGAAAAAAGATTCGTTATAAAAACCACCCCCTTCTTTGGCGATTACTTTGGCATTGGCGCTAATCCAGAGAACTCAAAAATGCAATTCAAACAAATTTTTGAACACGTGAAAGTGCCTGAAATCAAAGTACAGGAACCAGTCATTAGTGTACCCTTAACAGACTCTAGGGATGGGCTCGCCGATGGGCTTCCTCAATATCCTCGTCCCGCCAACTAAAGTCTTCATCAGAACCATTCCTGGATGATCTTTTTTAACTTCACCCACGATTTTCGCGTCTTTTCCATGCTCAGTATTCCTAATTGCTGCCAGTACATTTTCAGCCACTTTCTCTTCAACAATTAAAACTGCCTTACCTTCGCATGTTACCTCATATGGGTCAAGTCCCAGCATATCTGAGGCAGATTTCACACTCTGTTTAACTGGAATACTACCATCCTCTAACCATATGCTTACATTAGATTTTTCAGCAATGTCATTTAGTGCAGAGGATAAACCTCCACGCGTCAAATCTTTCATTGCATGAACACCGCCAATACTCAAAGCTGCTTTTATCGTATCCCAAATTGGCCCAACATCAGATTTCAATTCTGTTTTAAATGACAAACCTTCTCTAACAGACATCAAAGCTATCCCATGATCACCGACTGTCCCTGTTATGATGACTTTATCCCCTACCTTTGCTTGACTATCTAATATTCTAGGACCTTTCAAAACTCCTATGCCTGCGGTAGATATTACAATACCATCAAGTGATCCTTTTGGCATTACCTTAAAATCTCCACTAATTATAGCAACCCCCGCTTCAACTGCAGCTAAATCCATTGATTTCACCAATTTTCGAAGATCCTCAATGAGGTAACCTTCCTCAACGATTATTGAGTCTAAGATAGCTATTGGTTCTGCTCCCATTACAGCAGTGTCATTAACTGCTCCAGATACTGCTAATCGACCCAGGTCTCCGCCTGGAAAGAAAATTGGCTTAACTGTATGACCATCCATCGTAAGAATAATTTCGTTTCCACATAATCTAATGGAGGCGCCATCATCCATTGCATCTAAACCAATGCCATCCTTAACCTCTCGTTTCGTAAAGCCTTTAATGAATAATTCTTTGATGAGTTCATCCATTGCAGAGCCTCCTGCGCCATGGTTTAACTTGATGAAGTCTTCGGTTGCCATCTGTTATCCTCAAAACAAAATACTTTAT
>Ga0194125_10005060_pt1 | contig 20253 bp, 18 predicted proteins | sample TA2KigC250mmetaG_FD_148626 | JGI IMG/M metagenome (GOLD analysis project Ga0194125, IMG submission 148626) | Freshwater microbial communities from Lake Tanganyika, Tanzania - TA2015034 Kigoma Deep Cast 250m | ecosystem: Environmental > Aquatic > Freshwater > Lake | place: Tanzania: Lake...
TCGCAAGGCGGCCTCGTCCCTCACCGACGCCTATCTTATTTGCTCCGCCGCGGGATTACAATAGAAATCTGGCCATCTTCTCAGCAATTCCCGGGCCGACTAAATCGACAGGCCGTGAAGGCGGAACTACGAACGAGGCGCTACTGGGTCTTGGCTCGTTCGAGGAAGGCGAGGCTGTCGGCCAGGCTGCTGCCGCCGTGGACCATCATGCCGATTGCGCGGACGATGGCCTGGGGGTCGTCGTGCTGGAAGGCGTTGCGGCCGATGGAGACGCCCGCCGCGCCCGCCTTGAGCGCGCCGTCCACCATCGCCAGCACCTGCTCATCAGTGTCCATCTTCTCGCCGCCGGCGATGACGACGGGCACGGGGGAGCCGTCCACGACTTCCGCGAACGACTGCGGGTCGCCCGTGTAGACGCATTTCACCACGTCGGCGCCCAGCTCGGCGCCCACGCGGGCCGCATGCTTGACGTGTTTGACGTCGAACTGGTTTTCGATCTTCGGCCCGCGCGTGTACATCATCGCCACAAGGGGCAGGCCCCAGCGATAGCAGTCACGCGCCACGTCGGCCAGGTGCCGGAGCATATCGGCGTCGGTGCTGGCGCCGAGGTTGATGTGGATCGAGACGGCATCGCAGCCCAGGCAGATGGCCTCCTCGACCGTGCACACGGCCACCTTGGCGTTGGGGTCGGGGCTCATCGAGGTGGAGCCTGAGAGGTGGATGATGAGCCCCACGTCCTTGCCGCTGCGGCGGTGGCCGTTGGCCACGATGCCCTTGTGGATGATGATGGCATTGGCCCCGCCCTCGACCACCTTGTTTATTGTGTCGCGCATGCACTCCAGGCCGCGGATGGGACCCATCGTCACCCCGTGGTCCATCGGCACGATCACCGTGCGGTTCGAGTTGCGGTCAATGATGCGCTCCAGTCGGATGGCCTTGCCGATCATGGCTCGTCTCCTCGTGTCGCGGTGTGCCCAGGCATCGTCTGAGGTATTATAGCGCAGCGCCCCGTCGGTGCAAGCTTGCCCCGCGGCCCCCGCTGGAGTAGGATGCTGCTCCAGAAGGCCAAGACTGCCTGAAGGCAGGACTCCGAACAAGGAGAAGGCGCGTTCGGAGTCCTGGCTTTAGCCAGTCTTTCATGCGAGGACTCGCCGTGAAGCGCGCGTGGAAGTGGGGACAGCGCATCCTGATCGCCTCGGCGATTGTCGTGGGCCTCGCCTTGGTCGCGTGGGTGACCGTGGTGCCTGGCCTCGTGCGGCGCATCGCCACGGCGGAGCTTCGGCGGATGGGGCTGCGGAACGTGGCCCTCCAGATTCGCGGCGTGTCGCTCCGCCACGTGCAGATGGCCAACGTGGCCGCGGGCGAGAGTGAGCGGCTGCGGGTCGGCGCGGTGGGCGTCGGCTTCACCATCGGCGGCCTCCTGGCGGGCCGCCTGCGCGTGATCGAGCTGACGGGGCTGGAGACCGAGATTCGGTTCCGCGATGGCAAGCTCGACCTCGGCCCGCTCGCCGAACTGGGCGCCGGCGGCGAGGGCGAGAACCCCTTCACCCAGGTCCAGCTCCGCTCCTCCGCCATCCTCCTTGACCTCGAGGGCCAGCGCCTGCGAATCCCCATTGAGGGCACGGTCGCCGACGCAGGGAAGGGCCGGTTGGAGCTTGATCTTCGCGCCAGCGCGGAAGGCGCGGACCTTCGCGTGCGTGGAACGTTGAACGCCAACACGAGCGACTTTTCTCTGACGTTGGACGGGGAGGTGCGGGAAGTCGCCTCCTGGCGTGCGGCCCTGCCGCCTCGATGGGCGCACGCGGCCCCTCACGTTTCCGGCCCCGTTGATTTCAAGGCGTCGTGCTACGGCGGGAGGGACACGTGGGTCCTGAAGGCGGAAGCGGATGCCTACGCCCTGAAAGTGGCTGCGGCGTTTTCCGGCCATCGCTTCTCGGCAGAGCAACTGGACCTGTCTGGCAAGGTGACGTTGCGCAACGGCCAGTTGGAGGGGTTCACGGGCAATGCCTCAGCTTTCGGGCTCGACATAGACGGGCTGAGGCTCACCAGAGCGGGCGTCTATGGGGGCATGCTGGGCAAGGAGGCGGGCTTTGAGGCGCAGTTGCGCGGCGATGGGTGGTCGCTGGACGCCATGATGGGCGGGGTCACGGGTCTGTCGGAGGCCCTGGACGGCACGCCGGCCGAGGTGGCTATCGAGAGCGCCTGGTGGACGTGCTCGCTGGACCCTCAGCGCCTCGTGGCGATAGTCCCGGCGCTGCGCGATTCGCTCCAGATCGCCTCGCCCAAGCCGGCCTCCATCGAGGGGGAGAAGGCGGTCCTGCGGCTCATTCCCCCTGGCACTGGCTCCAAGACCACCTGGACTTGGGCCTTGGACGTGCCGAAGGCGGAAGCCGCCTGGCGCGTGGCGGAACTCAGGCTTCCGGCCTCCGCCATCGAGTTCAGGGGCGTGGAGGCGAAGCTCCCGGCAACGTTCCAAGTCACCCCGGAGCAAGCCACGCTCCGGTTGGCGGCCGGCGCTCGCCTCACGGCATCCGAGGCCAAGCTTCCCTGGCTCGAGCTCCGCAGGACGACTCAGGAACCGCTGCTGACACTGGAACTCGGCGGGAAGGGCCTGGAGGCCAATGTGCCGTTCGGCGGCGAGGAGCCGAAGTGGTCGCTCGACATCCCCGAGCTCGTCGTGAAGCTGGCCGAGGCGGACCTTGTGCTGCCCGACGGGCTGGGCAAGGTCGAGGGCTACCGCGGGGAATTCGCGTTCTCCATCGGGGCCGACCCGAAGCAGGCATGGCTGGTGCTTCCCAGGCCGTTCGTGGCGTCGTGCAGGTCGGCTCAGGCCAACCTGGGCAGCGAGGCGCTTCGTCTGGGGCCTTTGGACTTGCGTTGCAAGCCGAGGGAACTCGCCCGTGGCGGGGGCGTGGAACTCGACCGGATGGCACCGGTGTGGGGCCAGGCGGACCTCAACATCCAAGTCAGTGGGCCGGCGTCTGCCTCATTCGGGCAGGGCGACAGCGTCACGATTCCAGGTGGCGACATCTGGGTGGCCGCGCACTGGTCGCGGGCGGACGGCGGGTTCCTCTATGCCTCCCTGTTCTCCCCCGGTTGTGAGGCGGGCTTCGAGCGGAAGCTCGGCGATCACGTGTTCAAGGCCCACTGGCCCGAGGTGGACACGATGGCCTATGTCTTGGTGCCGTTACCTGCCCAGCGCAAGGCGCGGGAAGCCATCCTGGGGGGCTTCCTTCACACCCCACGTGGGGGCAGTCCAGCCACGTTCTCGATTGCGGGGGCCGACGCAATGGTGGGGGAGGCCGACGTGAAGGGCAAGGTGATTCTCGGCGGCGGCGCGCCCGAGGTCGAGGCGAAGGTGTCGCTCGACAAGGTGGCCGTGACGCACAAGGCGTCGGGGTTGCGCGTCGCGGGCTGACTTCGAGCGCTTCCGCTGGCCGCGGCCGCAGGACGTGGATTACCGCGACATCGAGACGGCGGTCCGCGTCGCACCCGAAGGGTTGGGCATCGTGGGCCGGGTGTCGGGCGTCCTGGAGAACGCCATGTTCACCCTCGGCTTCGAGGGCATGTCGTACCTGCTCGCGGACGATCCGGAACTTGTCCACGACGTGGTGGATTCTGTGGGCAGCCTGATCCTGAACGTGGTGGAGACGCTGGCGGGGATGAAGGGGGTGGGGGCGGTGTTCTTCGGGGAGGACATGGGGTTCAAGACGGCGAGCATGCTCTCGCCTGGGGCGATGCGGGAGTTCATCTTCCCGTGGCACCGCCGCATCGTGGCCGCGGCACACGCGCGGGGCAAGCCGATCCTGCTCCACTCGTGCGGGAACCTGCGGGCGCTGATGGAGGACATTCTGGCGGTGGGGTGGGACGCGAAGCATTCGTTCGAGGACGTGATACAGCCGATTGCCGAGGCGAAGCGACTCTACGGCGGCCGCATCGCCGTGTTGGGCGGGATTGACATGGACCTGTTGAGCCGCGGGAGCGAGGCGGCGGTGCGACGGCGGGTGCGGGAGGTCCTTCGCGCGTGTGCGCCTGGGGGCGGCTTCGCCCTCGGCTCAGGCAACACCGTGGCCAACTACGTGCCGCTCGGCAACTATCTGGCCATGCTCGACGAAGGCTGGAGGCGGGGGCGATACCCGATCACGGAGTGAGGCGGAGCAAGGCCACAGAGCGTTCGCAGGTGGACAGGGTGGACATTGTGGACACTGTGGACACGGCGGAGGGTGTTCCGCGGTTACTTGTCCACGCAGTCCACCGTGTCCACACTGTCCACGGCGTCCACCCCATCAACTGCCTCGGCCACGCCGGTAGGCCAGGCACCCTGCGGCGAGTATCGCGTCGCCCAGGGCTGCGGCGGCGCGGAGGGCGGGGTCGCGGCGGAAGGGGGCGGCGAGAAGCTTCAGGGGCGAGAGGCACAGGCGCTTGAGGTGGGTGGGCCAGCCGCGGCGACCGTCGTGCTTGAGCCGGAAGTGGGCCTCGCCCCGCCCACGCTGCCAGCTCTGGCGCAGGAACGACTTCAGGCCGTAGTCGCGGAGGTGGATGACGGCGACGGGGACGTAGAGCAGGCATCCGCCCGCCTTCGTGATCCGCAGCTTGAGGTCGGCGTCCTCGCCCCAGACGCGGGGGGGAAAGCTCTCGTCGAAGCCGCCGATGTCGAGGAGGGCGGAGCGGCGGTACGACATGTTGTTGGTGCCGCCGGCCGGGCAGTCGAAGCCGCCGAGGGCCTCCTCGTCGCCCGCGCCGTAGACATGTCGCGCCACGTGGTCCTCGAGGTGGGCGATGGCGTGGGCGCGCAGCACGTCGGGGGGCGCAACGAGGCGGCCGCCGACGCCCACGACCTCGGGGTGGCGGGCGTAGCCGTCGGCGAGGCGCGCCAGCCAGTCGGGGGGGACGAGGCAATCGTCGTCGGTGAAGGCCACGACGTCGCCCGCGGCCTCGCGGATGCCGCGGTTGCGTGCGGAGGCGACGCCGCGGTTGGGCTGGCGGAGATAGCGCACGCCTGGCCGCTTCGCCAGTTCGGCGCAGAGCGCCTCCGTGCCGTCGGTCGAGCCGTCATCCACGATGAGCAGCTCATAGCGGTCGGGGGACAGGGTCTGGCCGAGGATCGCCTCGGCGACGCGCCCGAGCAGGCGGCAGCGGTTGTGGGTTGCGACGACTACGGAGAAGTTCACAGGCCCCTCGCTTGCGGCTCGGAGGGGATGCTACGGCCTACTCTTGCACCTCGCCTCGAATGGTGATGGCGACCCTGGCGAGGGCCTGCTTCTCCTGGTCGAAGAGCAGGTAGACCTTCAGCCAGCGGGTCATGAGTTTCGAGTGGGTGGGCAAGGTGTCCACGGTCGCCTCGAGGACGAGGCGGCGGGCGTCCTTGTGCACCGCGACGGGCCGGAACACCAGCTTGTCGAGAGGCGGGACGCGCTTGTAGCCTTCCATTTGCTTCTTCGCCCACTGGGCGGAGGAGAGTTCGCGGGCCTTGGCGGCGGTGAGCAGGCGGGCAATGGCGCGGCGCTGGGCCGCCCAGTCGGCGGCGGCCTTCGCGGCGTCGGCGGCGAAGTCGTCCGGCTTGCACGCCTCGCCGCCGTCGAAGCCGGGGAGCGGCTCCATCTCGGGCACCAGCGCCACAGGCACGGTGGGCCTGGGCGGCGTGATCCCGAGGAGCGCGCAGCCGCCGAGGCACATCGCAGCAGCCGCCAGGGCAATCTGGAATCTGGAATGTGGAATCTGGAATGCCTTCATGCCTCTTCCCCTTCTTAGGGCGCCAGGAGGAAGCGCAGCGCCCAGAAGCACGCGAGGACCACGTTGAAGAGCACGGCCATGCCGAACAGCCCCTGCCCCGCCCCGCGCGAGAGCACACGCCAGAGGCCGGCCAGCGCAGCCAGGCCCGACGCCCCGAGGGCCGCCAACTCGAAGCGCGACAGGTAGCGCACCAGCTCCACCTCCGAAGGCTTCGGCGAGCTGTCCTCCGGCTCCTTCATCAGCACGTACGCTGTCGCCAGGACGGCCACCGCCAGGCACACCCACACGAAGCCTTCGACCAGAGGCAGCTCCGCTTCGGCCCCGCCGTCCTTGCCTTTGCTCACCGCGCGTTCCCTATCCAGAGGGGACTGAACCGCCGCCCCCTATCATAGCGGAAGCGCGGTTGGTGTCAACCCCGGACAGTTCGCAGGAGCACGGCCCCCCAATCCTGGCGCCAGCGGCCCTCCCGAATCGTCGTCGTCGTCCTCGTCGTCGAAACCGGTAGGGCAAGAGCCTGGGGACTCGACGACGACGACGAGGACGGCGACGAGCACGAGGAGATGCCCGACGGGGCCTGCGCGAATACGGAAGTCACACTCCAGTTCGTAGTGCGGGCTTCAGCCCGTATCCGCTCATTCGGCTCGCAGCCGCTCGACGGCCTCAGTGACGGCGGCGGCGATGTACTCGTTCAGCTCCTCGGACATCAGGGGGTGGAGGGCGACGCAGAGGATGCGGCCGCCCAGCTCCTCGGAGCGGGGCAGCACTTGGCCGACGGTCCGCTCGCGGAGCCAGGCGTGGCCCGAATAGCTGGGTGGGTTGGCGACGACGGAGCCAACACCGTAGTCCTGGTCGAGCAGGGCCATTAGGCGGTCGCGCTTGGCTCCCGCCCACTCGCGCGGCGCGAGGAGGGTGTAGAGGTAGAACGTGTGGTCATAGCCCGGTGGCTCGAGGGGCAGGGTCAGCTCGGGCACGCCTTCGAGGAGAGCCGAGCGCTGGAGGGCCAGAGCCTTGCGGCGAGCGAGCATGGCGTCGAGGCGGCGCAGTTGCACAAGGCCCACGGCTGCCTGGGGCTTGGTGAGCTTGAAGCTGGAGCCCCAGCCCGCGCCGCCCCACTGGCGGAGGGCGCGGAGGCGGTCGGCCAGCGCCGCGTCGTCGGTCGTCACCATGCCGCCCTCGCCGAGGGTCGTCATCAGCTTCATCGTGTGGAAGCTGAAGACGGTGCACCAGCCGCGCTTGCCGATCTTGGTGCCCTTGTAGCCGCCGCCGCAGGCGCGGGCGGCGTCGCCGATCACCTTCGGCGGCCCGTGCCTCGGGTGCGGGTGCCGCTCGGCCACGGCCAGCAGCGCATCAATGTCCGCCGACAGCCCGTTCATGTGCGTGGGCAGGATAGCGCGGGTGCGGGACGTGATGCGGCGCTCCACGTCCTCCGGGTCGGCGCAGAAGGTCCGCTCGTCCACGTCGCAGAAGACCACGTTGCCGCCCTGGCCGAGGACTGCGAGCGCCGAGGCCTTGAAATTGACGGCCGGCACGACCACCTCGTCGCCAAGCTCGAGGTCGAGGCACTTCACCGTCAGGTCGAGGCCCACGCTCGCCGTCGAGAGCGACACGGCGAACTGCGTGCCGCAGTAGCGGGCGAATGCCTCCTCGAAGTCTGTGATCTCCTTTGTGATGAACCCGAAGCCGACGTTGGGGTCCATCGAATCGCGGATGGCCTTGACCGTGGCCTCGATCTCCTCCTCGGCGTAGTAGCCGCCGAGTTGCGGCTCGCCCTTCCAGGCCACGGCCGGCTTCCCCCGGCCCAGCACCTCCGCGCGGCGTGCGGCGTCAATCATGCTCATGGTCCGTTTCAGCCCGTGCCTCCGAGACCCTCGTTCTCCAGTGGGTCCCACGCCCAAGCTCTTGCTTGGGCGTGTTTTCCCCACGGTGGTGCTCACCCAGTCCTCTCACGCCCAAACAAGTTCGGGCGTGGCACCCGGCGAGCCGAGGCCCCTCTTGGTGGCGTCTCATCAGGAGTAAGGATACACATCGCGGGGGCGGCGCGCAACCCCGATTGGCGCGTCCGAACAGGTTACGAACTCGTTCGGAGTCCTGCCTTCAGGCAGAATGCCCTTATCTTCACGCCATTCGGCCTCCGCCCCTCTTGTGCTCCGCGACGCTGCGCCGGACCTGCCTGCCTGCGCGCAGGCAGGCAGGTGCCCCGTCGCTCCGCTGTCACCCCTTGGAGGGGAATCGCATCCCCTCCAAACCTCCCCGACCAGTCTCGGGAGCTTTGAGTTTCCGAGACTGGAGATTGTTCTTTAGCTTGGTCGGCCTTGTGAGCGGCGACAGGTCCGAAACCTTGGGGTAGCCGGAGAAGGTCAGGATTTTTTCTCACATCCCACTTGACATCGGGGCGTGATTTCGGTATTATGATACCAGAATAAGGCTTCTCCCGCGTCCCGAGCGCCTGACGAGGACCCGCTGTGCCAAAGCTCGTGAGGTTCCCAGAAGCCGCCTCCCTCGGCATCCACGCCGCGGTGATCCTGGCCGGCAAGCCAGACGTCCTGGTCTCGGCGCGAGAACTGGCCGAGCGGCTCGACGCCTCCGAGGCCCACCTGGCCAAGGTGATGCAGCGGCTGGGGCACACAGGCATTGTGGACTCGACGCGCGGGCCGAAAGGCGGCTTCGCCCTCGCCCGGCCCGCGGGGGAGGTGACGCTCCTCGAGGTCTATGAGGCCATCGAGGGCGCCGTCGAGCCCGCCCATTGCGTCTTCGGCACCCCCGTCTGCGGCAGGAAAACGTGCGTCTTCCGCGGCGTGACGGAGGAGCTCGACGCCCGCCTGAGGGCCTACCTGGCCGGCGCCACGCTCGCCGACCTGGCGGAAGAAGAGGAGACGACCGATGTCGGTGCGACAGATCATCCGAATTGACGAAGCGAAGTGCACGGGCTGCGGCGAGTGCATCCCAGGCTGCCCCGAAGGGGCGCTTCAGGTGATTGACGGCAAGGCGCGGCTGATCAGCGACTTGTTCTGCGACGGCCTGGGCGCCTGCATCGGCACCTGCCCCGTCGGCGCCATCACGGTCGAGGAGCGCGAGGCCGAGCCGTACGACGAGCGGCGGGTGATGGAGAACATCGTCCGCCAGGGGCCGAACACGATCAACGCCCACCTCGAGCACCTGCGCGAGCACGGAGAGTTCGAGCTGCTCAAGACCGCGCTCGACTTCCTCCGCGAGCGCGGCATCCGCGTGGCCCCGCCCTCCCCTCCCTCTCAGAGGGAGGGGGCAGGGGGAGGGTGTACCCACCGACCCGGCGCCGACCCTCACCCTGCCCTCTCCCTGGAAGGGAGAGGGGGTGGCGGCGGGTGCCCGGGCTCGCGGGCCGTGAAGCTCGAAGAGCCGCCCGCTGCCGCGGCGCCCTCACCCCTGCCCCTCTCCCCAGGGGAGAGGGGGGAGGGGGTGAGGGTGCTTTCGCGCCTGCGCCAGTGGCCGGTCCAGATCACCCTCGTGCCGCCCCAGGCGCCCTATCTGAAGGGCGCCGACGTGGCACTCATCGCCGATTGCGTGCCCTTCGCCTACGCGAACACACACGAGGATTTCATCAAGGGGCGCGTAGTCCTCGTCGGCTGCCCCAAGCTCGACGACGTGGACGCCTATCGCAAGAAGCTGGCCGAGGTCTTCCGCCAGAACGACATCAAGTCCATCGCCGTCGTCCACATGGAAGTCCCCTGCTGCTTCGGCCTCGTCCACGTCCTCCGCCAGGCCCTCGGCGACGCGGGGAAGGAGATCCCCGTGGCCGAGACCACCATCAGCATCCGGGGCGAGGTGATTGGCAAGGCGCCCCTGAAGGCCACGTGAAGCGGAGAAAGCCCGTGAAGGCCATCCTCAAGCGCCTGAAGGCCCGGGTCCAGAGCTTGTGGAAGTCCAAGGCCGTCCGCATCTTCGCGTTCGGCTTCGCCGCAGGCGTTCTCGCCGTGGCCATCGGCGCTATTGGGGTCGCCTTGACCTCGTCGAATGCCTTCTGCATGTCGTGCCACGAGATGCGCGTGGTGGCGGAGCAGGGCTGGATGCACTCGAAGCACTACAACAACCGCGGCGGCGTGGTGGCAGGGTGCTCGGACTGCCACGTCCCGCCCTCGCTCTTCCCCAAGCTGTGGGTGAAGACCCGCGACGGCCTGAAGGACGTGTGGGTCCACTTCTTCGGCCAGAGCGACCCGACGAAGATGGACTGGGAGGCGCTGGCGAAGAGCGCGCGGAGCAAAATCTACCAGTCGTCGTGCGAAAAGTGCCATCAGAACCTCGAGCCCGAAGGGGCCTCGCTCAAGGCACTGGTCGCCCACCGCGAGAACAAGCGGGCCGAGAAGCCCCAGTCGTGCCTCGAATGCCACGTCGAGGAGTTCCACGGCCGCTTCAAGCAGTTCCTCACTGGACCTGCCACACAAGACTGATGGGGGAAAAAGATGATCGGACTGATCGGACTGATCCGACGGATCGGACGGATCGCAGCCACCCTGGCAGCCGCGGCCCTCGCCGCGAGCGCCGCCGAGCCCGAGAAGGGGCCGCTGCCCCACGTCCCCAGGGAGATCATCATCGAGCGCGGCCTCACCGAACTCGAAAAGTCCTGCATCGAATGCCACTCAAAGCAGGAGCCGGGCAAGGTCCACGACTGGGAGCAAAGCCCCCACGCCCGCGCGAACGTCACCTGTCTCGACTGCCATCGCGCCCGGGGCACGGACAAGGACGCGATGGACTGCCCTGGGACGAAGGGCAAGCCCGACGTGAAGATCACCCCCATCGTCTCCCCCGCCAAGTGCGCCCGCTGCCACCCCCGCGAGGGCCAGGAGTTCGCAAAGAGCAAGCACGCCCGCACGTGGGACATCATGACGAAGGAGATCAAGGACCCGTGGCTGCGCGGGATGAACAACGAGATCGAGCGGGCGACAGGGTGCCTCTCGTGCCACGGGTCGGACATTTCGGACGGCAAGCTCACGGCTGAGAACTGGCCGAACCAGGGAGTTGGCCGCCTCAACCCGGATGGCTCGAAGGGCTCCTGCGTCGCCTGCCACACCACCCACCGCTTCGATATCGCCGAGGCCCGAAAGCCCGAGAACTGCGGCCAGTGCCACATGGGACCCGACCACCCGCAGGACGAAATCTACTTCGAGTCGAAGCACGGCAAGATCTACCTGGCCGAGAAGGACAAGTGGAACTTCGAGGCGGCGCCCGACGCCTGGGAGCCGCACAAGGACTTCCGCGCGCCCACCTGCGCCGCCTGCCACATGAGCGGCCTGGGGCCGCTGGCCACGACGCATGACGTCGGCGAGCGACTCAAGTGGGAGGCCCAGCTCCCAGCCCTCGTGAAGAACAAGGACCACGACCCCGACGCCGCCCGCAAGAAGATGGCCACAGTGTGCGTCCAGTGCCACAGCCCCCGCTGGGCCAACAACTACCTCGCCCGCTACGACAAGGCGATGGACAACTACGGCGAGAACTACTTCAAGCCCGCCAAGGCCACGATGGACGACCTCTACGCCAAGAAGCTCCTCACCGCCTGGCCGATCTTCGACGAGGAGATAGAGTTCGTCTATTATGAGCTTTGGCACAACGAGGGCCGCCGTGCGCGCATGGGCGCGGCCATGATGGGGCCGGACTTCGCCTGGTGGCACGGCTTCTACGAGCTGAAGAAGCACTACAACAAATTCGTCCACCTCGCCGAGAAGGTGAAGAAGGACGGCCACGGCAGCCCGGTGTTTGTGCCGGGCGCCGGGGGCAAGAACCTCACGCCGGCCGAAAGCGCCCCATTCCCCGAGGCTTGGCAGCCGATCAAGGGCTTGCTCGGCGTGCCGGCAGCGAAGTGAAAGGCTCCGAAATGCGCGGCGCCCCACTGTTGTGTCATGCTGAGCGAAGCGAAGCATCTTCCCCCGGGGGCAGCCCAAGAGAGATTCCTCGACTTCGCTTCGCTCCGCTCGGAATGACACCTGTCCCTTGGGTCCCTTTCGTCCCTTAGGTCCCCTTCCTTTAGGCCACTTGCCGTGCCCAAGCTCGCCTGGGAACCCGAAGCCGAAACCGCCCTCTCGCGGGCGCCGTTCTTCGTGCGGCCGCTGGCGCGCCGAAAGGTGGAAGAGCGCGTGCGCGCACGCGGCGGCAACCGCGTGACGCTCGCCGACGTGCGCGAGGGCGAAGCACGCTTCAAGGCTATCGCGGGCGACAAGCCCCAGGCCGAGCTCCAGCGGATGATGCCCCAGCCGAACCAGCCTGGCGCCGAGATGCTCGCCATCGAGGTCTGCCACTGCGAGCTGAGCGGCTGCCCGAACGTCCTCATCAAGCCCGCCGACTGGAAGCAGGCCATCGAGGACTGGGCGAGGGCCGCCGACGTCTCCGAGCGGCTGCGGCGACGGGTCGAGGGTGACCGCATCCTGTGTCATCACAAGCTGCGGGTAGCCATCGCGGGGTGCCCCAACGGCTGCTCGCGTCCGCAGATTGCCGACATCGGCCTCGTGGGCTTCGTGCAGCCCCAGGTTGACCCCGAGAAGTGCATCGCCTGCCGCGCCTGCGAAGCCGCCTGCCCTGACGCCGCTATTGCCATATCCCCGGTCATTCCGAGCGAAGGCCGCCCCCTAGCGACCTACCCCCCTGTCATTCCGAGGGGCGGTCGCCTCGCTGCGGCCCCCCCCTCTGTCATTCCGAGCGGAGGCCGCCTCCCGGCGGCCGAAGTCGAGGAACCTTTCAAGGGAGATCCGCCGGCCACCGGGCCCGGCTCCATGGCGTCGGCTAGCTCCCCTGAAAGGTCCCTCGACAAGCTCGGGATGACAGAAAGGGTGCAGAGCCGCGCCCCCCGCTTCGACCTCGCCGCCTGCCAGGGCTGTACGCGCTGCCGCGACATCTGCCCGCCCGAGGCCATCACGCTCTCGGCCCCCGCCGTGCGCATCCTGATGGGCGGCAAGCTGGGCCGCCACCCGCACCTCGCCGAAGCCGTCGGCACGGCGGCCAGCCCCGCCGAGGCCGTCCGAATCATCGCCGAGGCGGCGGAGCGCTTCCTCGCCGAAGCGCTGCCGGGCGAGCGCTTTGCAGAACACTGGCTGCGCGCGAAGGGGGACGCACGGTGAGCAAGATCGTTTGCCCTGGGCAGGATACGCGCTTCTGGGACAAGGGCGACATCTTCGACATCGAGTGCGCGCACTGCGGTTACGCGATCGAGTTCTTCCGCGACGACGGCAGCCGGCGCTGCCCCCGCTGCGGGCACCGCGTGGCCAATCCGCGCCTGAGCCTCGGCTGCGCCCAGTGGTGCGAGCAGGCCGAGAAGTGTCTCGGCTTCGACCCTAAGAAGGTCAAGCTCGTCGAATACGCCGAGGAATCCCTCGCTGACCAGCTCATCGAGGCCGTCAAGGCACAGTTCGGCGACGACCAGAAGCGCATCACCCACGCCCTGCGCGTGCTCGAGAACGCCCAGGAGCTCCTGCGGCACGAGGCGGCCAACCCCCGCATCGCCGTCGCTGCCGCACTGCTCCACGACATCGGCATCCAGGAGGCCGAGCGGCGGCACGGCTCGACCGCGCCCCAGTTCCAGGAGCTGGAGGGGCCGCCCATCGCCCGCCGCATCCTGGAGGGCCTGGGCTTCGCCGAGGCCGACATCCAGCACATCTGCCGCATCGTCGGCAGCCACCACACCGGCCGCGACATTGACACCCCCGAGTTCCGCATCGTGTGGGACGCCGATTGGCTGGTCAACCTCCCCGAGCACTGCGCGAGGGCGGATGCCGGGTGCACGCGGGAGTTCATCGAGACCACGCTTCGCACCGCGACGGGGCGCGCCCTCGCCATCGAGCGGCTCCTCAGCCCCGCCGCACACAACCCTTTGAAGGAGGAAAGATGATGGTCACCGAACTGAAGCCAGGCGTTTACTGGGTCGGCGTGGTGGACTGGGCGCTCCGCCGCTTCCACGGCGTCGAGCTGTCCACCCACCGCGGCTCCGCCTACAACGCCTACCTGATCGTGGACGAGAAGGTGGCCCTGGTGGACACCGTGTGGTCGCCCTTCCAGGACCAACTGCTCGCCAACATCCGCGAGGTCGTGGACCCCGCGAAGATTGACTACGTGGTGGCCAACCACGCCGAGGTGGACCACTCGGGCGGCCTGCCCGCCGTGATGCGCGAGGCCCCCAACGCCACGCTCGTCGTCTCCAAGCGCGGCCTGGAGAGCGTCGAGGGGCACTATCACCAGCCCTGGAACTTCAAGGCCGTCGGCACCGGCGACTCCATCAGCCTCGGCAAGAACAGCCTGGTCTTCGTCGAGGCCCCGCTGCTCCACTGGCCCGACTCGATGTTCACCTACCTCACGGGCCACAACGTCCTGATGCCCAACGACGCCTTCGGCCAGCACTACGCCACCGACGCCCGCTTCAACGACCAGGTGAACCAGGAGGAACTCTACGAGGAGGCCCTCAAGTACTACGCCAACATCCTCACCCCCTTCAGCCACCTGGTCACGAAGAAGATCGAGGAGGTGGTCGCCCTCAACCTGCCCGTGGACCTCATCTGCCCCAGCCACGGCGTCCTCTGGCGCAAGGACCCCCTCCAGATCGTCCACAAATACCTCGAATGGGCCGCCCAGAGGCCCGAGCCGCGGGCCGTCATCCTCTACGACACGATGTGGAACGGCACGCTGCGCATGGCCGAGGCCATCGGCGACGGGCTGGCCGACGCCGGCGTGCCCTACAAGCTCATCTACGCGGCCGGCACCGACCGCAACGACGCTCTGGTCGAGGTGTTCAAGGCCCGCACGCTCCTCATCGGCTCGCCCACGATGAACAACGGGTTGCTGCCCAGCCTCGAGCCGATCCTCGGCGAGATCAAGGGCCTGAAGTTCAAGAACAAAATCGGCGCCGCCTTCGGCTGCTACGGCTGGAGCGGCGAGTGCGTGAAGCTCATCGAGCACCACCTCGAGGAGAGCAAGATACCCGTCATCCGCCCCGGCATCCGCGCCAAGTGGCAGCCGAAGCCGGCCGACCTGGCGGCCTGCCGCGCCTTCGGCCGCGAGATTGGCGAGGCGACCAAGAGGCCCCTGGAATAGTGCGCCGCTCCCCCACACGATCTGTCGGATCCGTCGGATCCGACTGATCCGACCGATCAACGAAGGAGACCCCCAATGCCCCCATCACCCCCCAAGCGCCGCCGCATCGCCGCCGCCAAGGCACACGACCTGGCGGCACTCGTGGACTACTCCGAAGGCTCGATCGTGAGCCGCACCCTCGCCGAGAACAAGGCCGGCACCCTCACGCTCTTCGCCTTCGACGCCGACCAGGGCCTCAGCGAACACTCGGCGCCCTACGACGCCGCCGTCCAGGTGCTCGACGGCGAGGCCGACCTCATCATCGGCGGCAAGCCCGTGCGGGCCGCCGCGGGCCAGCTTGTGGTCATGCCCGCGAACATCCCGCACGCTGTCAAAGCCATCACCCGCTTCAAGATGCTGCTGACCATGCTACGAGCCAAGCCGTAGAAAGGAGAGAGGATGAGTGGATGAATGGATGGGTGGATGGGTGCAGGAATGGATGAGTTGATTGCTGGGTCCTTCTGGCATTCATCCATTCATCCAACCATCCATTCATCCTCCTGTGAGTTGATGGCAACCGCTTGTGCAGTCTGAGCCATTTCAGAAAGGAGAACGGCTCATGTCAATGTTCTGTTATCAGTGCGAGCAAACGGCCAAGGGCACAGGCTGCACGGCGCAAGGGGTGTGCGGCAAGGACCCCGAGGTGGCCGGGCTCCAGGACCTCCTGGTCGAGGCCGTGAAGGGCATCGCCCGCTACGCCCACTGCGCCCGACAGCAGGGCGCGAAGGACCCCGCGATTGACGGCTTCGTGCTCGAGGCCCTCTTCGCCACGCTCACCAACGTGAACTTCGATGCGTCCCGCTTCCAGGAGTACGCCGGCCAGGCCCCCGTCATCCGCGACAAGGCCCAGGCCCTCTGCGCCGCCGCCTGCCAGAAGGCCGGCAAGACCTGCGCCGACCTCGGCAGCCCCGCCCGCACGCCTGAAGAAGCGAGCATCCAGAAGCGCATCGCCGCCAACGGCGACACCGTGACCGGCCTCCAGGAACTGATCATCTACGGCGTCAAGGGCGCCGCCGCCTACGCCTATCACGCGCGCGTCCTCGGCAAGGAATCCGACGCCTTCTACGCCCTCCTCTACCAGATCCTCGACTTCGTGGCCCAGAACCCGGCCGACGTGAACGCCCTCGTCGGCAACGCCCTGAGGACGGGCGAGCTGAACCTCAAGGCGATGGAACTCCTCGACGCGGCCAACACCTCCACCTACGGCCACCCCGAGCCCACCCAGGTCCGGGTCACACCAGTCAAGGGCAAGGCCATCCTCGTCTCAGGCCACGACATCAAGGACCTCGAGGAACTCCTCAAGCAGACCGAGGGGAAGGGGATCAACGTCTACACCCACGGCGAGATGCTCCCCTGCCACGCCTATCCCGCGCTCAAGAAGTTCAAGCACCTCGTCGGCAACTACGGCTCCGCCTGGCAGAACCAGCGCGCCGAGTTCGAGGCCTTCCCCGGCGCCATCGTGCTCACGACCAACTGCCTGATGCCGCCCCGCGACAGCTACAAGGCCCGCGTCTTCACCTGCGGCCCGGTCGGCTTCAGCGGCGTCGCCCGCATCCAGGGCCACGACTTCGGCCCCGCCATCGCCGCCGCCCTGGCCGCTCCCGGCTTCGCCGCCGACGAGCCCGACCAGAAGATCACCATCGGCTTCGGCCGCAACACCGTCCTCAGCGTCGCAGGCGCCGTCATTGACGCCGTCAAGAAGGGCGCCATCAAGCACTTCTTCCTCGTCGGCGGCTGCGACGGCGCCAAGCCTGGCCGCAACTACTACACCGAGTTCGCCGAGGCCGTGCCCAAGGACTGCGTGATCCTCACCCTCGCCTGCGGCAAGTACCGCTTCAACAAGCTGGACTTCGGCGACATCGGCGGCATCCCGCGGCTGCTCGACATCGGCCAGTGCAACGACGCCTACTCGGCCATCCAGATCGCCGTGGCGCTCGCCAAGGCGTTCAGCACCGACGTCAACGGCCTCCCCCTCACCCTCATCCTCTCGTGGTATGAGCAGAAGGCCGTGGCCATCCTCCTCACGCTCCTGCACCTGGGGATCAAGAACATGCGCCTCGGCCCAAGCCTGCCCGCTTTCGTCACGCCGCCGGTCCTCAACGTCCTTGTCGAGAAGTTCAACATCGCCCCCATCACCACCCCGGCCGCCGACCTCAAGGCCATCCTCGGCTGAGCCTTCCGTTGCCACCCTCCCGCGGGCTTCCACGCCCGCGGGAGGGCCGGCCCGCCGCCCCGCCGTCAAGTGCCAAATCCAGCGCGCTAGGAGGTCCTCCGATGCCCTATCTGTTGCCGTACACTTCCGCGGCGATCCGCCGCTGGGCGATGCCGAGGGCCTCGGTAGCCGTGGATGTGGTGCCGGAGAGGTACTTCTGGAACTCGACGGCCAAGATTTCGGCGCACTGGCCCCAGTTGACAGGGTCGGGGTAGGAGTAGCCTTTCTCGAGGGACTGGCCGAGGTCGCGGATGCCGGCCGGCAGGTCGGGCCGGCGGTACATCTCGCGGGTGACGGGCATCTTGCCCCCGCCCTTGAGCTCGCCGGGGCGATGGGGGTCCGCCCAGCCCTTCGAGACCGCGGTCTGGAAGCCATAGGTGTCGGTGCAGAAGGTCTCGTAGCAGAAGTCCACCGCCTGGCGGATGACGGGGGAGCACTTGGGGATGATGCAGCCGTAGGTGCAGACGAGCGAGCCGGCGGCCCTGGCGCCCGGCGTGGGGGCGATGCCTATGACCGCCTCGCCGTGGTCCTTGACCGCCCACAGCCCGCGGCTCTGCCAGTGGGGGTACATGGCGGCCCGGAGGACACGGAGGTCCTGCTCAATGCTCTCGGCCACCATGCAGTTGGGGCTGATGTAGCCCGCCTGGTGCCAGCGCTTGAGGGTCTCGAAGACCTTGACGGCCTCGGGACTAGAGACATCGGGGCGGCCATTCTCGTCGGTGACGCCGCGGCCCCCCTTGTAGGCGGCCAGGAGCGGGAGGTAGCAGTTCTGGGCGAAGAAGCCGCCCTGAGCGAAGACCATTGCCAGAGGGGCAACAGCCACGCCGTTGTGGGAGAGGCCCTTGAGCTTCTGGCAGACGGCCTCGACCTCCTCCCAGGTCTGCGGCGGGCGCTCGATGCCGCGCTCCTTGAAGAAGGCCTTGTTGTAGTTGAGGGCAAGCACCTCGCCCATCCACGGCAGCTCATAGAGGTTCACCTGGCCGGTCTGGGGGTCCTTGCGGGAGCAGCCGCCGAAGAAGGCGGGCACGAAGCCGGCCAGTTGCTCGGGCGTGAGATAGTCGCGGACATTGATGATGAGACTGCGACGGGCGGGGTCGGGGGTGTGCCAGTTGTAGTCAATGAAGGGGTGAATCTCCTCGTCCGCCCAGGCCACCACCACGTCGTACTTCGTCTTCCCTTGGAGCGCCCAGAGGAGTAGGACGCTGTTGAGGCTGCCCTCGGGCAGGACGCTGTGGAGGATTTTCACCTTTCCGCCGTGGGCCTGCTCGTAGCGGCGAAGGGTTTCTTCCCAGGGGAACTCATCCATCTGCCAGGAGGCGATCCCGATGCGGATGGTCGTGGCGGCGGCCTCGCCCTCCCGCCTGCCGCTCCCTCCCTGTCCGAGCACCGTCTGCAACTGCTGTAGGGGAGTGAGGTCCCAAACCAGTTCCACCGCGCTCACGAGCACGATCAGCGCCACTGCGGCCAGGCTTATCCATCGCAGCATCTTACGTTCCCCAGGCTACAATTCTGCCGTCCCTTCGGGACTGGGACCGGGGTGGTGGCCCCGCGTTCCGGCGGCTGAAGCCGCCGGCAACCCACTTCCGTCCCTACGGGACGAGGATGCATCGAGTCACGCGTCGTGTTCTTCGTCCCAAAGGGACGGCAGTTGGTGGCCGGCGGCTTCAGCCGCCGGAGCGCCAGGCCCCACCCCCACACAGTCCCGGAAGGGACGGCAGAATGCTTCTGTGTCCCAACGGGACAGTAGTTGGTTGCCGGCGGCTTCAGCCGCCGGAGCGCCAGGCACACCCCCGCGCAGTCCCAAAGGGACGGCAGAATGCTTCTGTGTCCCAACGGGACAGCAGTCGGTTGCCGGCGGCTTCAGCCGCCGGGGCGCCAGGCCCACCCCCGTGCAGTCCGAAAGGGACGGCAGAGAGCTTCCGTGTCCCAACGGGACAGCAGTCGGTTGCCGGCGGCTTCAGCCGCCGGGGCGCCAGGCCCACCCCCGTGCAGTCCGAAAGGGACGGCAGAGAGCTTCCGTGTCCCAACGGGACAGCAGTCGGTTGCCGGCGGCTTCAGCCGCCGGAACGCCAGGCCCACCCCCGTGCAGTCCGAAAGGGACGGCAGAGAGCCCTGTGTCCCAACGGGACACCGGGGGGTTGCCGGCGGCTTCAGCCGCCGGAGCGCCAGGCACACCCCCGCGCAGTCCCAAAGGGACGGCAGAATGCTATCGCCAGATGTAGCGCTCATCATAGGCGATGCCGTGCCTCTTGAGCAAGGCGATGAACTCCTGTTTGAAGTCCACCTTCTTGTGGTGCTCCTCCTGGTCCCGAATGTAGTCCAGCAGCTTCGGTAACGCGGAAGGCGATACGGTGAATGCCGCGTAGTTCTGCTGCCAGTACACGTCGCGCAACTCGGGGAACGTCTCGTGCATCCACTTGGAGGAGCAGCCCTTGATGGATTGCACAAACTTGACCAACGCGATCTTCGGGCTGCCGACACAGGCGAGGTGGACGTGATCGAGGGTTCCGTTTGCGGCAAGAAGATGCCCCTCCATGTTGCGGATGATGCCGCCGAGGTACTCCCAGAGCCGCGGGCGGAGTTCCTCTTTCAGCCGAGGCGTCCTTTCTTTGGTCGAGAAGACAACGTGATAGAGAAGGTTGGTGTACGACATCCTGTGCTCCTCTGCCGTCCCTTCGGGACTGGCCGGGGGTGGCGGCCCCGCGTTCCGGCGGCTGAAGCCGCCGGCAACCCACTAACGTCCCTGCGGGACGAAGAGCCCCAATCTGCCCGGCCCCGCCCCCGCCATCCGGCGGCTAAGGCCGCCGGCAACCCACTAACGTCCCTGCGGGACGAAGACCTCTGCCGTCCCTTCGGGACTGGCGAGGGGTGGCGGCCCCGCGTTCCGGCGGCTGAAGCCGCCGGCAACCCACTAACGTCCCTGCGGGACGAAGACCTCTGCCGTCCCTTCGGGACTGGCGAGGGGTGGCGGCCCCGCGTTCCGGCGGCTGAAGCCGCCGGCAATCCACTACCGTCCCTGCGGGACGAACACCTCTGCCGTCCCTTCGGGACTGGCCGGGGGTGGCGGCCCCGCGTTCCGGCGGCTGAAGCCGCCGGCAACCCACTAACGTCCCTGCGGGACGAAGAGCCCCAATCTGCCCGGCCCCGCCCCCGCCATCCGGCGGCTGAAGCCGCCGGCAACCCACTAACGTCCCTGCGGGACGAAGAGCCCCAATCTGCCCGGC
>Ga0194125_10005062_pt1 | contig 20249 bp, 12 predicted proteins | sample TA2KigC250mmetaG_FD_148626 | JGI IMG/M metagenome (GOLD analysis project Ga0194125, IMG submission 148626) | Freshwater microbial communities from Lake Tanganyika, Tanzania - TA2015034 Kigoma Deep Cast 250m | ecosystem: Environmental > Aquatic > Freshwater > Lake | place: Tanzania: Lake...
TATTAAAAAAAAAGGAATTTATTTCTTTTTCAGCATTGGGCCAACCAGGTAACCAACTATTACTCCGACAATGAGGAGCCCAACCGCTGCCATTTGCCAAGTTGATATTGAACTATTTGCAGCTGTCAATTGTGTCTGAAGTGAAGATTTATCAGAGTTTAAAGTTGTTATCTGACCATTTAAGGTTGATATTTGTGTATTCTTAGAGGCTATATTTGCTTGATCAGTGAACCAAGTATCTTTCATTACTAAAGTAAATGCAAGTAAATTATTGAAAAGGCGCTCACCATCTGTTGGGTATTTAACGCCATACCTGACATTGTTAGAAATTTCTGGCTTGTATAATCCTTCATATTGCGCAATTGGAGCTTCTCCAGTAGCAATTATAATATTTTTCTTTGCAGGAACGATTTCCATTGCCATTACAGTTAATCTACCAACGTTTCCTAAAATGTGAACCTCTGGTGCTACGGTTGGATCATTATCTTTTAGTTCACCATTAACAGTTGATGTCATAATTTTATAGACATTCTCGACAGTGGTATTTTCTAATGCAACATATTTATTGTTAACATATCCTACAACTGGTCCTGGTCCGTGGAATAATGCTCTTGTTACTCCATCAACTAAAAATTTAACAGGTGTATCACAGGCTTCACTTACTGCAAGTACTCGGTAAGGTGCATCAGCACTACTTGCTGGATCCTCAACTGCAGCAGATTCGATTCTTAATTTACTCTGTACTGCAGCAAGTACAGCATTAGCAGATGCTTGACGTTTCATATCATTCGGAGGGAAGTCACTATCAGATGTAACCCAGAGTGTTTTTCCACCTATTGCAAACCAATTTTTTACTACATTAATTTCATTAGCTGTATATTCACTGGAGGAGTCAATTTTCACCATAATTAACATTGATGCTCCTTCAAGGTTAGCTGATGTAAGTTCATCTAAGACTGGTTTCCATGTAATCCAAGTTAGATCAGTCATCATTGCTTTAAGTTGCTTGTCGGGTTCAATCGAGCCTTTTGCATACACTACAACAATTGGTTTAGCTGCATTGACGATAAATGCGGAGCTATAATTCAGTAAGAGTACAACGACTATTAAAATTGAGAATAACCTTTTTCTCATATGGTTTCATCTCAGAGCAATTAAAAGTTTATAGAATTTAAAGTTAACCAGCTTCTCCCCTAAAATTATATAAGGATTAAAACATTTAGCATGTAATGTGTGAGGGTTTGGATCAAAAAATTATTGCTATAGCTGTTGTGGTAGTCTTGTTACTTTGTGGAGGATATTTAATTTTCTTTAATAATCCTGGTGGAAGCCAGGCTATTACAGCCACTATTCAAGGTAAAGTAACTGATTCTAACGGCGTAGCCTTAACTGGAGTATCAGTATCAGCGGGTGGAAAAACATCGGTTACTGGAATTGATGGTTTATATTTATTCACCCTCGATAAAGGAAACTATAATGTGGAAGCAAAAAAAATGGGATATGATACAAAAACAAGCTCTTTATCAGCACCCGAGGGAAAAACATACGTTTTAAATTTTACTCTAAGTTTAACTAAACCAAAAGAAGTAATTTTAAAGGTTTTAACAAGACACAGTAGTGATATTACATATAATTCTAAAACAGCATTCTTAACAAGTGAAATAGCTAAAAAATACAATATTATAGATATTAAATGGTATGGCATAAGTGGAACATTATGGGTTGATGCAATAAAATTAAGCAACGATTTTGATATTGCCTGGGGTGGAGGCCCAGTCTTATTTGATGTCCTTATGAACGAAAAATTGTTATCGCCTTTAACAAGTAATGAAATTAAATCAGTTCTTAGTCAACTCCCCGTAGAGATTGGTGGCATGCCTTTAAAAAGGGTTAAAAATAGTGAAACCATGTGGGCTGGTGCTGCAATCAGCAGTTTTGGATTCACATTAAATAAACAATACCTTAAAAACGAAAACCTTCCTGAGCCAAGGAAATGGATGGACCTAGCGAGTGAAATTTATGCTACTACTCTCCCTAATCCTAGTATCGGAACTGCTGATGCATTAAAATCTACAAGCAATACAAGAATATTCGAAATTATCCTTCAAGGATACGGATGGAATGAAGGATGGCAGCTATTAACCCGAATGGGAGCTAATAGTCGCATTTATGATCAATCAGAGTTAGTTAGGGATGCAGCAATAACTGGCAATATTGGTATTGGTACAACCATCGACTTTTATGGGTATACAGCTCAACTAGAAAATCCAGAACTATGTAAATATATTCTACCAGAAGATGGCACGTTAATTAACCCTGATCCAATTGCATTAATAAATACCAGCCCAAATCCTGATGCTGCTCAAGCATTTATAACCTGGTGTCTATCAATAGAAGGACAGAAAGTATGGTTAATACCAACTATAAATAGAATGCCAGCAAATCCTGCAGTATTTAATACTACAGAAGGTAAGCTAAGACCAGATTTAAAAGAAATCTATGAAATAACCAAAGAAGCAGCAGTAATTACCTTTAGTGATGATATTGCTACAAGTTATGAGAATTCATTAATGAATTATTATAGCGCAACAATTGTACGATCTCAAATAAAACTCACAGATTTTTGGATGAAATTATCATCTGCATACAAATCAGGAAAAATCACAAAAACTCAATTTAATGAATTTATATTAAAATTTGGTAACCCACAACATCTAGAATTCATTGATCCAATTTCAGGACAAAAACAAAAATTCACTGAAACGTTTGCTATAAGTATAAACTCTCAAATGGGTTCTGATGCTTCTTTCAGAACAAAAATGGTTGACGCAATATTAAAAGCAGCAGAGACACAGTATGATACTTTTGTCAATGAATTAAAACAGATTACTGGATAAGAGGTAAAACGATGAAGTTATTTAATTTAAATAAACTTCATCATGAGTTAGATTCTCTAACTTTTTTACAAGTTTGTATTGGAACTATTTTTTTAAGCATTTTTCTTATAGCTCCCTTATTATTAATGACTGGTCAAGCATTTATAAGTAAAAATGGCATCAATTTAACTTGGTTTACGGACCTATTAGGATCCCCAGAATATGTTAGTTTTCAGAGTAGAGGTGGTAGGTTTGGAGAAGTTTATAATGGGATTTTATATTTATGGGGTTTTGATTACGGGATTTTATTAAACTCATTAATTGTTGCAGCTATTGTAACTTTAATATGTTCAATTATTGGTGTTTTAGTTGCCTTTTTTGTTAATAGGTATAATTTTTTTGGTAAAAGAATCTTCCAAATTTTATTATTAGTACCACTTTTAGCAACTCCTTTTGTAAATGCATATGTTATTGGTAAATTATTTAATCCTAGAGGTGGATTGATTAATTATATTTTCTATGATTTTCTTCATATACTGCCTTGGAGAATTGATATTGATGGTTTATTTGGTATAATTTTAGCTCAAGTTCTTAGTTATTATCCCATTGTTTACTTAAATGTTAGTGCTGCACTAAATAATATTGATCCTAGTTTAGAGGAGATGGCTGAAAATCTAGGAGCAAAAAGTCTAAAATTATTTAGAACTATCACATTCCCTTTAATAATTCCAAGTCTTGCAGCAGGAGCAATAATAACCTTCATCTTCAGTCTAGAAGATCTTGGAGCTACCATTGGTTTCATTGGAGCAAGAGCTAATCCATTAGCAAAAAAGGTTGTTAGTTATCAAGTCTTCAGTAGCTTTGCTGAAGCTTTAACGGGTGGAATAAGCCCCAAAGTAGCTGCACTTGCAGTAATCATACTTATACTCACAGTCTCAAGCTACATACTTGTCCAAAAATACGTTAATATTAGAAATTATACAATGCTAAGTAAAGGTGGAAGATGGGGTTCTAGAGTTAGTGTTCCATCTAAACACAGACAAAGTTTCATTTTCGTTTTTCTATTGCTACTCATCATAATTGCATCAATGCCTCAGATTGGCACAATACTATTAGCTACAACTGATTGGACAACAAGTGGGGCACTACCAACAAAAATTACTGGTGAATATTTAACTACGTTATGGACTAATCAAGATGTAACCCGCGCTATAACAAATAGTTTAGTCTACTCACTAATTGCAGTTGTTATAATGGTTATTGTGGGTAGCAGCATCGCATATGTAGTTGCTAAACGTAATATTCCAGGGAAAGGAATTTTGGATCTACTTGCTACCATTCCCGTCGCTGTACCAGGAATTACTTTAGCTGTAGGATATTTCTTATTATTTGGTCAATATTTTAGAGGAAGTGTGCTTGATCCACTAAAAGATCCTGCACTTCTTTTAATAATTGCATATAGTATCAGACGTCTCCCATTCATGATTCGAAGTGTCCATGCAGGATTACAACAGATTGATAAAAGTCTTGAAGAATCAAGCTTCAATTTAGGTGCAGGTAGAACCACCACTTTTGTAAAGATTATTTTACCTTTGGTAATCGGTCATTTAATTAGTGGTGCACTTCTAGGTTTTGTTTACAGTATGGCTGAAGTATCAACTTCAGTTACATTGGGAGCTTTACGTGAAGACAGAGAACCAATCACATTTTTCATTAGCAGGATCATATACGGTGTAGCAGCAGTTGGTTCGGTAAGTATTGGAGCAAGTATGTGTATGCTTTTAATGGCAGTTGAAATTGCTGCAATGACAATTTCAAATTACATTCTCAAACAAAAAGTGTCATATTTGGGGGTCTAAAAATTGGTAAACATAAAACTCAAAAACATTAACAAAAACTTTGGTGAAGTAGCAGCTGCTAAATCAGTGAATTTATTCATTGAAGATGGTGAATTTTTTACTTTACTTGGCCCAAGTGGTTGCGGAAAAACCACAATTATGAGAATGATTGCAGGTTTAGAATATCCAGATGAGGGAACAATTCTCTTCGATGGTAAAGATGTTACTAAAGAACCAAGTTTTAAACGGAATACAGGTATGGTTTTTCAAAATTATGCATTATGGCCACATATGTCAGTTGAAGAAAATGTTGCATATGGCTTGAAAATAAGGAAGTTTAATGAAGCTGAAATAAAAAAACGAGTTACAGAAGCATTAGAGCAAGTAAAATTAACTGGAATGGGTAAAAGATTTCCAACACAATTAAGTGGTGGTCAGCAACAACGTGTTGCATTAGCCAGAGTTTTAGTAATTAATCCATCAGTTTTACTTCTAGACGAACCACTCAGTAATCTTGATGCAAAGCTAAGAGTGGAGATGAGAGAAGAGATAAAAGAATTACAAAAACGTCTAGGAATCACAACCGTGTATGTTACCCATGATCAAGAAGAAGCATTGATAATTTCTGATCGTATTGCAGTTCAAAATAAAGGTGAAATAAAACAAATTGGTACACCACTTGAAATCTATGATCACCCTAAAGATGTATTTATTGCGACCTTTATTGGTAAAGGAACACTATTACAAGGTTCAATCAGTGAAAAAAATAAAGTAAACGTTGATAATTATTATTTATCATATACTAATAATCTTGAATTAAAAGAAGGCGACAAGGTAAATGTATTAATCCGACCTGAAAGTTTTGTTTTAAACAAACCATCAGAAGAATCAAATAGGTTAGAAGGAATTATTGAATCAATTACCTTTGTTGGTCAGTATACGGAATTAAAAATTGTTATAGGCAATTTCAGTATAATTGTTAACACATCCCCAAAAACTATATTAAATAAAAATGAAAAAATTGTAGGATATGTTCCATATGGGAATACAATCCTTTTACCTTATGAGGAATTGGTATGAATAGTAAAAAAACTATTTTTTTGGTAATATTTTTATGTGTCACTTTATGTGCCACAATCACCATCCTCTCAGTTGAGAGTCCTAAAAAAATTAGAGAGCCAATTAAATACCCACTACCGACTTTTCCTGAACCAACTGTCATTGATGGAATAATTAAGGTGGAAATTACAGCAAATTCTGATGCTATAGATTGGAAAGGAAGATTAGTCAACTCTTTTAATTCAATAAATCTACAATACCTTAATTCAACTTACAACCCAACAAATAGTTGGATATTATTCTTTAAATTAAATAACGTTGACAAAAGTGGTCTTTTTGATTTAAATATTTCATATTCATCTAATTCAGTTTCAAATAATTATACACAGACACGTTCAGTATGGGTAATGAAGGAATGGCCTTCATCACTAACAATCGGTCAGATAACAGATTTACACCTACCTTATGGAGCTGATAATGTTGCCACATTTATTTATGAAGCAAATCTACTCAATCCTGATCTATTTTTCACAACAGGAGATAATGTTGATGTAGAAACAATATCATCTGCTTGGGGATACCTTCAATCAATATTCAAGCAATCTCTTATTCCAAGCTTCTTAATCCCGGGTAATCATGATTATGCTGGTGGCGGTTCGAGTTATTACTTGCAGTATGGTGGTAATAAAAATTATTCTCTTGTTATCGGTGACTTCTTATTTATTGCTATGGATACTATGCAGGGAATCCCTCCACTTTATGAAGGTAGCTATTTATCCATAGAACAAATTAACTGGGCCGCTGAAGTATTAGATGCATATCCAAATAAGACAAAGATTTTGTTATTCCATCACCCACCACTTAGCAGAGAATCTGAAACCCATACAACAAGTGATTCAGGGGGAAACCTTACAGGAGATTGGACAAAAATTAATGAACTCCAACCGCTTATGCACTTATTTTGGTTAAAACAAGTTGGAGGCAAATATGTTGTTAGAAACGAAACAACAGAATTTATTAAAATGGTTCAAGAAAAAGATGTGCGATTAATTCTTAATGGGCATATTCATAGTGATGTAGTACATGTTTTAAATGGAAAACATTGGTTTGTTACTACAGTCACCATTGGAGGTGGAGCAGTACCTGGAATGCTGCATGGTTATCGTATAATTACTATCGATAATAAAGGGAATGTCCATTTTGACTTAATGGAGCAAGATAAATTATATGATCCCCCTAATGCAATCCCAAAAGGCAATATAAAATATTTTTACCCAACCCTGAACGATTATTCAACCACAGCAGTAACAGAAATTGTTGAAAATAATTTAAACACTACAATAAAAAATGCAAAACTAGAATTTTTAGTAAGCTCATCAAAACAATTGAATGATTATAAATGGTATCCATCTACACCAACCAATGTTGAGACCGAATCAACAGCATCAGGTTATAGAGTCGTTGCCTATGTAGATGTGCCATCAAAAAGTAAAATTGTATACACTTTCGCTGCTGAAACAGATTCATCGAAACCAACCATTACAGTGCAAAGCCCTACAGAATATACATTAGGAGATGATGTAAAAATCGTCGCTGAAGTTTCTGATTCAGGATGGGGAATAAAAGAAGTTAATATAAAATATAATACAACCTCCTTAAAAAAAGAAATTCCAGCTTCGTTCACATTACTAGTAAATAAAGATCAATACATTTTGAGTTATCCTAAACAAACCTACAATTTTACAATACCGAAAGTAACGAATGAAAAAGTCACATTAAACATTGAAGTAACCGATAATAATGGAAATAAAGAGGCTTATTCAAAGACAATTAGTGCACAAGCACCAGTTATCACAAAATACGCATTAGAAATTCAAAGTCAACCTGTAAGTGGATTAACAGTTACAGTGAATGGTACATCAAAAACAACCCCAACCTCAGTATCATTAGAATCTGGAACATATACTATTGTAGCACCATCAAAAATCACTAGTAGTGGCAAAGAATACAACTTTAAAAATTGGAGTACTGGAGAAACGACTCCACAAATAAACTTACATTTAAAAACAAATCAAATATTGATAGTCACATATGAACCAGTCGAACAGCCAACACAGCCTTCAGGTGGAATTCCTTTACCAACCAACTTTGCTTTAATAGGATTAATCACTGGCATAATTGTTATTTTATATTATAAAAAAAGAGTTTAATTTTTTTTCTCATTTTCATTTATAGAATAGTGATCAAGAGGCATCTGCCCAGTCATTTTTGATTCTTTGATGAGAAAGTCTCTTAATTCGTTTTCTTCTTTAAAGATGCGTGTACTATACCATTCAAAAAATGGGCTTGGTTCATAAGGATAATAAACGTAGACTAGTTTTGCTAGGCTTTTTGCATATACCATTTCGCACATTACACCTGCTGAGATGCTTTGACGGGGGTGATAAACTGCGACTATCTGACTATTTTCTATTAGTTTGTAGTCGGTGTCTATTATCTGGAATCTCAGGTTTTTTATTGCTGCCTCAACTTCAGTTGCATCTAAAATAACACTCCGTGGACCATCTTTATACTCAATGCTTACCGGAATCCTGTTTGGGCGAGATTCTTTTAAATCGATTGCTGAGTTTATTGAACCCCTCCAGCATTCAACTATCTCCCAATCTTTAATCATGCTTGGGTCATAAACTATGTAATAATCTTTAAGATTAGCAGCGAATCGGTTCACTGATTTGAAAAAATCTGTTCTTTCACCTGTAATGGGGTGACTTAAGTAAATTTTTTGTTTTTTTGGATTATAAATTACATCTTTTAGGAATTCTGGACCATTTTCATACGCAACAATCTGTACTTCTTTTTTTGGTATGAATCCTCGTGCAACCTCGTAAATGCCAGCGAGTTCCTCTCTACGCCAGTTAGCAATTTCACCTAATGTATACTTGTGCTCCATCCACTGAGGATCTAACGCCAGTCTCTCTCGAACTCTAAGAATGTCATCAAAAATTACTATGAATATATCAGGATTAAGGATTTCAAAATCATCATGTACAAATCCTTTGAAGCGGTTTCCTTTCCATTCGAAATGGTGTGGCGTACTGATAATGTTAACACCGCCATTTTCATTAATCTCTGTATTTATTCGTGCTAAAGCTGCTTTACGGAGAGCCTCCATTTTTCCTGGTTGACTGTCATAAAAATCGAGAATATTCATTTTTGTTAAATTTGTTCCTTCAAGCTTTGCTTGTTCAACGATATAATCAAATAGGTGATAATATCGGAAATTTGTCTTCTCTTTCATTGTTTTTAGTAGCTCATCTCTACCATTTCCTGGAGGACCAGTGCATAGAATAACTCTCCGAACTGACATATTTTAGACGTCACCAGACTCCTTGATTTTAGTATCTTCATATGGTGCAACTACGCGCCTATAAAATTCAAGTTTACAACACTCAAGTACGCCCATTGCTCGATTATAGTTGAAATATTTTGGCTGATAGACTCCCTTTAAAATTCGTGTAAGTAAATAATTTAACTCACCATCCAGTTTATCGGTTGGTTGGCTTTTCAGTATTTCAATTAAATCAGTTAACGTTTTTTCATATTTCAACCGATCTTCTTGTTTAATATAAGGCACAATTATAACCTCAAAAGAAAATAAGAACACTCTCCTTTATTATTTATCCTAAAAAAACATGAAAAACACTTTTATCAAAGCAGATTATGAGGTATTGAATAAAAAATTATTAAGTTAGATCTTATGAGAATCCTTGTAGTGACCTTGTTTGTCTAAAGCTGATAAATGGGATCTATCACCACTAGTAAATGATACAAATACTACCTGGATTTTGAAAAAATTTGATGAGATGATAAAAATATCTGAGAGTATAAGTAAAAAATATAAAGGTAAAATCAAGGATTTTAATGGAGATGAGCTCTTAGAATTTTTAAAGGAGCAGGAAAAATTCACATTAAATTACGAAGGCACGGTAAATTATTGCCAGCTTCTTTACTCCGCAAACTCTCAAGATCATATTGCCAAACAACTAAATGAGGGAGTACGAAATGCTCTAACTAAAGTTAGTCAAGAATTAGCTTTTACTGAAATCGAGTTAGGAGAATTACTAAAAAATAAGCCAGAGATCATTAATTACCTAAAATTAGAGGAATACAAGCATTACCTTGAAAGAATAATTAGAAAAATTCCTTACCAATTAACTGAAAAAGAAGAAAAGGTAATTATTTCAAAAGATAGAAACGGAATTAACGCGTGGAGTCAATTACAAGGAGACTGGCTGACTACACGTATTTTTAAAATAATGATTGATGGTATTGAAAAAACTCTGAATTATGGGGAAGTCATAAGTTTATATCAGAACAAAAATCGAGATTTGAGAAAAGAAGCAAATAGAATCGTATATGAAAAACTTGGAGAAGATGAAATTCTTTGGAGCACAGCAATAAGATCAGTGTGCAGTGATCATCTAACAATATGCGAATTACGCAGATACAAATCACCAATGACTCAGAGTCTAATTGCTAATGATGTTGATGAAGCAACAATAAACTCCCTGATGAAAATAATTGAAGACAGTGTAAAGGTTTACCAAAGATATTTAATTCTTAAAGCAAGAATTATGGGATTACCAAAACTAGGAAATTGGGACATTGTTGCACCAATACTAAACACAATTGAGAAAGATTACTCCTGGGATGAAAGCCAACGAATAATTGTTGAAGCCTATCGAAATTTTGACTCTGAATGGGGTATATGGATAAACGAAATGTATTCACAGAAGCATATTGATGGTGAACCACGGGTAGGCAAACAAAGTGGCGCGTTTTGTTCAACTTGGTTAAGTGGTAAATCAGCTTTTATTCTTCAGACATTTAATGGTAAAATTGGAGATGTTTATACTCAAGCACATGAACTTGGACATGCTGTTCATGCTTATCTGGGAACTCGTAATCAAACTCCCTTAAACTATGAAATTGGGAGTTGTATAGCTGAATGTGGGAGTGTATTTGGCGAACTTTTATTAACTGATAAATTGCTCTCTAAAGCGAAAACAAAAGAAGAAAAACAAATCGTGCTAACAACAGTATTAGATGAATTTGGCATGGCAGCGTTCCAAGTTTCTGCTAGAGTCTGGTTTGAACAGAGCATGTATGATTTAATCAAAGAAGGAAAATTCCTTGATGGTTCAACAGTGGCAAAGCTTTGGACTCATGCACGCGATAAAATATATGGTGATGTAATAGAATGGCTTCCAGAAATGCAATGGGAATGGACTATGAAACCACACTATTACATTCCTAATTACAGATTCTATAATTACCCTTATGTATTTGCTCAATTATTCGTTTTCTCCCTTTACAGGCTATATAAAGAACAAGGCATAAAATTTGTACCAAAAATGAAAAAACTACTAGCAGCTGGAAGCAGCAAATCACCAGCAGTATTAGCAAAGGAAATTGGTTTAGATATCACAACAGAAGAATTCTGGAAAAAAGGTATTCTACAAGCAGAAGAATTTGTAAACCAATTAGAAAATCTATAGATACCTTTTAATATTTTTTTAAATTAATTACAAAAAAACTTTATTAAAAATATGTTTTGTTTATACCTCAGCTTTTTGTGGTTCATGAACAAATTTGAATGTGAATAAGAAACATATAATTAATGCACCTAATAAGAGCATGAATGGTACAGTCATATTCCATTCTATCAGATAACCACCAATGGAAGCACCCAAAGAAGCAGGGATTACTAAGAGAATACCTCCGCCAGTCGTTCTTGAAGTTGATACACCAATTCCATTTTCGCCAACCAAAGCATTAATTCGACCTCTCCGATCTCTTGGAATCATATCTGCAATTAAAGATGCCCAAGCAGGTGTGACAATGGAATTTGACATTGCTAAAACAACTAACACTAATGTGACACTCCAGAAACCTGTTGCTTGTAGGAATAATGCAACACTTATAATTGCTAAAAACATTGAAATCATAATCATTTTCTTACTTCCAATTCTATCTACAAGGTAGCCAATGGGGAATATTGAAATGATTCCTGTAAAACCAGAGAAGAGTAAAACTGTTCCCCATTCAGGGGCGGTGATTCCTAGAGTGTTTTTAGCATAATATATCCAAAAAGGCGCAGTCATGGAGATGAAAAAGGTTTGAATAAATTGTAGATAAACTATTGGTTTAAAGTTATGGGGCAACCATTTAATTGTTTCCCAAATCCCTGTATATGCATCTTTAATTACATTAGGTAGTTCTCTTAATTTAAATGGTGGATCATTACTTGTAAGAGTTTCTTTCAAGTACCTTAATCTTAGATAGGCTGTAACTAAACCAAATATTAATGAAAGAATATATAATTGCCTCATTGCACTGATAAGGGCAGCGTCACCTGTACCATAATGGGAGATTAATAATCCACCTAAATATGGGGCAACCATACTCAATGCCAGAGGGAAGGTTCTCTCTAATGCATATCCTCTACCACGGGTTCCTGGACGTAATGAATCAGACATTATTGCATTTAATCCAGGTGAATAAAAAAAACACATCTGTTGAAGAATTTGTCCTATTCCTAGAAACCTCCAATCTGGCGCGAAAGCGAAAATTGAATAACAAATAGCAAAACCAAAAGTGAATATCCCGACAAGTTTTACACGCCCTCGTCTGTCAGCAATATAGCCTCCAAGAGGTTCTACTGACATTCCACCAATAATAGCCAATGAATTTATTAATCCAATATCACTAGGTGTAGCTCCTAAAGCTAACATGTATAATGTATAATATGGGCTCGGTAATGATGATCCTAAGGTCCAAATTGCTCTCCCAATCACTAAAACTCGAATGTTTCCTTGGAAAAAACTGAAGAAACTTTGCTTATTGTTCAAATAATCACCCGAACTTCACGTATTATAGGCAATCGATTAATAAACGCTTCTATAAAGAAAACAATTTATAGATATTGTAAGTAAAAGTATATCAAGTAAATATAACTTTAAACAGTAAGAAGATTATTACTGAATAATGAATTATTGAATTAATTTTTATTTAAAACGAATAATTCTATAAAAATATAATAAATAAGTTAATTTACTACCACGTTTTCTAATTCGAAATATCTTTTCGCTAGGAACCTAATTTTTTTAATGTTTTCGCCATTTTTTCCTATTGCTATTCCTTTGTCTTTAGGATCTACATTAACCATAGCAATTTTATGTCCATCCATTCTGTCAACGAGTCTGATATCTTTTACTTTAGCTGGTTTCAGTGCATTTCTTAGGAATTTATCGGGATCTTCCATGTATTCAAAAATTTCAACTTGTTTGTTTGTCATTGTTCTGAACCGTCTGATTTTGTCTCCACCTTTCCCTACTGCGAGGCCAACCTCTCCTTTCTTGACTGTGAATAATATTGTTTCACCTTCAATTATGCAGTCAACTATTGTGGCTCCAGTCATATTCTGTAATAACTGAATATACTTCATCTCATTCTCTGTAATTTTTACGTTACTCAGCATCTTATTTTTTCACCAAATCAAGGATTTTGGAGTCACCAGGTTCATTAATCACCATAGCAGATACAGGGAAAGGTTTCCCACATAGAGTACCTAAGTCTACGCTATCTTTAGGATGCTCCATAACAGGGATCTCGGAAAGTTTTCCATAATTTTTTATTGTCTCTAGCGCATCTAGCGGGCAGTTACTACTGACTATTGCCAGCTTCGCTCTACCTCTACGCAACTCCCTAACTGTAATTTTAGATCCTACCTGGACTTTACCAGTGGAGAGTGCGAGTCTCAGCTCATGATCTATGCTACTCATCGCGTTTTCCTCCCATCGTCATGAACAACTCCACGCTACCTGTACCAAGAGGCATGGATTGTCCTACGATAATATTTTCGATTACACCTTTAAGGGGATCGATCTCTCCCCTGAGTGCAGCTGCTACAAGGTGTTGTATTGTTAATTCAAATGCTGCACGTGCTAATACACTACTCTTTTCACCACTTATTCCATGGCGACCGATTTGTTGAACTTCACCAGTTTTTGTCATGATGTCTGATACAAGCATGACATGCCTTACATCAACGTCTAATCCCTGTTCTTCAAGTACAGCATGCGCTTCTTTTATCAATGCATTTCTTGCTGCTTCAATTCCTAAGATTTCAGCAATTTCATGTATATTGTTTGTGGTTGTCTTAAGTGGATCGACTCCTTCGATGTTAATTACTCCTTCAAGATTACTTCCATCCGTACGGATTATCCACTCACCCTCTTCTTGAACAGTTAATACACGTTTAATCTCTGGGATTCCGCGTATTTTACCTAACATTACAGATTGTATTAGTAATTCTGGATTACCTGTTTTCTCTTCATCTAAACTTATTAAATAGGTATTGTCTTGCTTCTCGAATTTTGTTGGTATCGCGGTTTCAACTTCTTTCTCAGATATACCTAAAGAAGCCATTCTTTCATCGTCGAAATTGATTCTTACTGCATTTAAGTTGAAATCGACATTTACTTCGTCGACAATGTCATCTAATGTTGTATAGGTTAATTTCTGCGCAACTTCACGAGCTAATTTTTCACTCTTTTTATGTTTCATATCAAGACGTATGGTCATTACAGGCGTTGAAGGCGTTCTTCTAGCATCGACGATTTCAATTAATCGTGGTAGACCAAGAGTTACGTTTTGTTCTGCAACACCAGCGTAGTGGAAGGTACGCAAAGTCATCTGTGTACCAGGCTCTCCAATACTCTGGGCTGCAAGTATACCAACTGCTTCTCCAGGTTCAACTAAACTGAAGTCGTAATTTTTAAGAACTGCTTCTAGAACATTTTTTAATCCCGATTCAGTTAACTCTGCTGTTGCTAATTGTTTCTTAAGACTCTCTGTCACGCTGGATGGTAAATCATTCATTAAGTCGGTGATTTTCTTTTCAATGGTTTCATTTGAAACAGGTTTACCTTTCTTCATAGTAATTTTTGTTCTATCAATTAACTGTGTAATATTAACTGCTTTACCATGATCGCTTTTTCCTGGATCGATTCCATCTTCTCCATATTTGAATTGTATTATATCTCCGATACTATTTCTGACTGTGCCATCGTATTCGACTCTAAGGTGCTCAAGAGCGTTAATTAACCTACGCTGCATATATCCGCTTTGCTGTGTACGTACAGCTGTATCTACTAGACCTTCACGGCCACCCATGCTGTGGAAAAAGTATTCTAATGGTGTTAATCCATCTCTATAACAGTTATAGACAAAACCTCTAGCTTGAGGTGTAGCATCGTTATCTTTGAAGTGGCTTAGGGTTCTATTCTCGTATCCTCTCATTATACGTTTACCACGAATGGCTTGCTGACCAACACTGCCCATCATCTGACCTATGTTTAAGCTGCTTCCTCTAGCTCCGCTTCGTGTCATAATAATGCCAGCATTACCCATGCCTAAGCCTTGTTCAACTGTTTCACCTGCTTTATCACGGGCTTGTGCTAGCTCGTTCATGACTTTGATTTCAAATGATTCTTGTAGACTTTGACCAGGTAACCTTTCGAGTTGCCCTGTACTGTAATCTTCAATTAGATTCTCTACACTACGCTCCATCTTTCGCATTACATTGTTTATTGTGTTTCTTTCTTTATCTGGGATGTTTAACTCATCCATGCTATAACTGAACCCATGAATATTTAGGAAACTGTTAATTAATTTTGTAATGCTATTGAGAAAATCGTGTCCCACATCAGTCCCATAGTCTTTAATTATCCTGTGGAAGATCGTTTCAGCACGCTCAGCTCCGATACTATTTTTGTCAATGACTCCGGTCTTAAGTTCTCCACTCTCAATCATTACATAAGCATCATATTGGCATTCTTCACGGACACAAGTTGGGCAATGTCTACAAATGTTTGCTCGACTTACGAAACTGAAATCTTTTGGTAGGAATAGACTGAAAACTTGTTTTCCCGTCCAAAGTGGTTCAGGCTTTGTAACTTGAGCTTCAGGAATATCTCCTCTATATCCTGCATGTGCTAAGACTTTTCCAACATCCTGTGCAGTGAGCAGGGTTTCTTTACGTGTTAATAAATAAGCACCACTGATGAAGTCTTTTGTAGCTCCAATAATTGGTGCACCATAACGTGGAGATAGAATCTGGTCCTGAACTTGCATTAATAATCGTGATTCTGTCTGAGCCTCTTTGCTCTGAGGGATGTGAAGATTCATTTCATCTCCATCAAAATCTGCGTTATATGGTGGACATACAGCCAAGTGCATTCTAAATGTTTTGTAAGGCAAGACTCTAACTCTATGAGCCATTATACTCATTCGGTGCAACGAAGGCTGCCTATTGAAGAGAGCTATGTCTCCATCCTTTAAATGACGCTCAACAATGAACCCTGGCTCAAGAGTATCTGCGATTCCACCTCTTTCTGTTACAAACTCTAAGCGAATCCTCTTCTGATCAGGTCTAATAACATATAGAGCGCCTGGGTGCTTGTAGGGACCATTAACTACGAGACGTTTCATTTCCTCAATATTTCTAATAGTCACAATATCTGGTACAGTTAACCTAACAGCGATGGCTACTGGTACTCCAACCTCATTAATGTCGAGGTTTGGATCACCACTAATTACAGTACGAGCTGAATAATCTACACGTTTACCAGAAAGGTTTCCTCTGAAACGCCCTTCTTTTCCTTTAAGTCTTTGAGCAAGACTCTTAAGTGTCCTTCCACTTCTATGCCTAGCTGGTGGAATACCAGACACCTCATTATTGAAGTATGTAGTTACATGATACTGGAGAAGCTCAGAAAGATCCTCAATGATTAAAGTTGGTGCTCCAGCATCAATATTCTCTCTGAGACGTTGATTGATTCTAATAATATCAACTAACTTGTGTGTCAGATCATCTTCTGCTCTAATTCCTGATTCAAGAATTATACTTGGACGAACATCAACTGGTGGAACAGGTAAAACCTGAAGAATCATCCATTCTGGTCTAGCAACATTTGGTTCAAAATCCAGTATAGTTAAATCGTCGTCAGGGATTCTTTCGAACCATTCACGGATCATATTTGCGGTAAGCCTTCGAGCTGATTCATCACCTTCAGCTGCCTCAAGATCCGTTTCTTCTACAGTTTCCGTCTCTTCATCTGTTGACTCTGATTCATAGAAAGTAGTGGGTTTAGCAAACTTGATGTTTGTTTGAATCATCCTACAATGTGGGCATTCTTTACCTCTTTTATACTTCTTTGCTTGTTTTAGAATTTCATTTATTGTCTCATCGCTTACTTTTCCAAAAAGTTTTAGATCTTCTTCTTTTCTTTTTGTGAAGAGTTCAATTTCTTCATCTTTGAGTAGTACTCGTCCACAGCCACGGCATGTTGCAGTTAATAGTCTATAAATTTGTTTAGCAAACTCAACATGAATTACAGGGACTGCAAGCTCGATGTGCCCGAAATGACCTGGACAGTTTATGGCTATGTTACCACAGGTCTGGCAACGTTGTCTTGGTTCCAAAGTACCTAAACGATGATCCATTAAGCCTCCTGAAATTGAGGCACCATCTTCATCATAAGTGTCTGATGTCTGAATCTCTACTGCTGATAATTTCCTAATTTCATCTGGAGGTAGTAAACCAAATTTTATTGAATCAATTACCTTGCTCATTTACTCTACCTCCTTAGCTAATTGTAAACTAGGTGATAGGCAAAGGCTCTGCATTTCCTGTAATAATAGCTTAAATGCATAACTTATCGTTACAGCCTCGATTTCGCCTTTCCCTTCACATATAGGACATATGTATTTTCTTTGACGTTGATCGAAGTATGCTTGTTTACCACATTTTTCGCAGACATAAATTGTATAAGCATCAGATTCTTCTAGTAAACGATCTTTAAGCAGCATAGCAGCACCATGACCAACAAGACAGTCACGCTCCATCTCTCCAAACCTAAGTCCACCTCCACGAGCACGTCCTTCGGTGGGTTGACGAGTAAGCATCTGCACTTGACCACGTGCTCTTGCATGGATCTTGTCAACAACCATATGGTGAAGCTTTTGATAATATACTACACCAATAAAGACCTCAGTGTCAAACATTTTTCCACTTTGGCCATCAAACATTATCTCTCTTCCGCCAGGATGGAATCCTAAATCTGTGAGTATTTCAGCTAAGGTTTTTGCACTTTCATTATCGAAAGGTGTACCATTCACTGGATCGCCACGAGCTGATGCAGCTTTTCCTGCTAAGCTTTCCATGAATTGACCAACAGTCATACGACTTGGGAACGCGTGAGGATTGATTATAATATCAGGTATGGTTCCATGCACGCTGAAAGGCATGTCTTCTTGGGGAACCAGCATACCAATAACTCCTTTTTGACCGTGACGACTAACAAATTTATCACCAAGTTCAGGGACCCGGTTGCTTCGGACTTTGACTTTAATTAAATGACTTCCTTCAATATCTTTAGTAATGAATATCCCATCAACAGTTCCTTCTTCTGTTGGACGTACACCAATTGAGGTGTCTCTTAACTGGGGTCCTCGGACTTCTAAGGCACCATACTCTTCCATGAAACGTGGTGGACTTGTTCGTCCAATGAGTACGTCCCCTCCTTTAACTTCGGCTTCCATGGCGATTAATCCATCAGTTTCTAAGTGCCTGTATGCTTCGGCTCCATGATAGCCACGAATTCCCTCTTCAGGGATAATTAAACGATCCTTTGCTCCACCAAGATATTGCTTGCATTCTGCTTTATACATTCTAAAAAAGCTACTGTGACCTAATCCACGTTCAACCGCACTCTTATTAAAAATGATTGCATCTTCCATATTGTAGCCACTGCTGCTTAAAACTGCGACAATGAAGTTTTGCCCAGCAGGTCTCCTGTTATAACCAATTACTTCCATTGGTTTTGTCTCTACAACTGGTTTTTGTGGGTAATGTAGGAGATGTGCACGAGTATCAGTACGATCTCTATAATTTAGTGCATAAACTCCAGGTGCTTGTTTAGCCATTGCACCTTGGTATGTGTTACGTGGAGACTGATTATGCTCTGCATATGGGATGATTGCTGCAGTCACACCCAAAATAGCAAATGAACATATCTCTAGGTGGGTGTGTTCGTAATTTAGTTTATCAGTCTCGATTGCTATGTAGGCGTTTTCTTCTTCTTCAGCATCAAGGTATTCAATTATGCCCTCACGGACAAGATCACTCCACTGCCATCGACCTTCTCTCAAATTCCTTGCATGCCTTTGTTTTAATAGACTTTTACCATCTTGAATAATGATTAAGGGTCTTCTAATTCTTCCCTCATCACAATTTACATAGATTTCGTTTCCACTTGAGTAATAACAAATATTAATTTCTGTACTGATATCGCCTTTTCTTCTCATGTCTCTGACTTGGTCAACTAACTCTTGTGGTGATGTAGTATAACCCAATAGGTAGCCTTCAACAAAAATTTTAGCCCCTTCATGCCTTAGTTGTTCGTCAGCATCTTTTGATTTTACTACGCCCATAAATTCAAGTGTTTTTTTGACTTTCTCAGCATCAGTGCCAGCAGATACACTTGCAGTTAATGCCAAATTTTTAACAAGACCACAATTTGCACCTTCAGGGGTTTCGTTTGGACAGAGTCTCCCCCAGTGTGTGGCATGTAGGTCACGGGCTTCGAAGTTAGGCTGGCTTCTACTAAGAGGTGATTGCAGTCTCCTTAAATGACTTAATGAAGAGATTGTATTAGTCCTGTCGAGTAATTGAGTCATACCTACTCTTCCACGACGCCAATTTCCGGTAGCTAAGGCATGTTGTATCCGGCTAGTGATTATTCCAGGTCGAACTGCAGCGCTTATTAAAACACCTTTTCTCCTGCTGCTCATTCGCCTAAACTGATATCTCATGTCACGATATAAGCTCCAGAAGGCTGATCGGAATAATTCAGCTAACAAAGGTCCTGCAAGTTTGATTCTTTTATTTTTTAGATGATCTTTATCATCCTCTCGTCTGATTCCTAGCTTTAATTCAATGATTCGTGCAGCCATTTCTCCTAGGAAAATCGCCTTATCCATCCGCTCATTAGGTCCACGACCAATGTGAGGTAATAAGTTTCTATCAAGTATGGTTTCAGCACGTTTTACTCTAAATTCCTTAACTTGCCCAAAGGCTACACGGTTCCCAATATACAATATCGCATCTTCACGGGTATGTACATTTGCTGATTCACGGAAACTGGACTCAAGCTCAGCTAATATTTGAGCGTCTAAACTCACCATATCAGCGACTTTTTTATCAGTTTCAACACCTAAAGCACGCATTAAAACAACAAATGGTACTGGTACAGGAACTCCTGGTATGGTTACACTCATCTCGCCTTTAGCTTTCAGATTTGCTTCAATTCTTGCGCGGAACCCAACAGTTGTTGAGAAAACTTTTCCCCTA
>Ga0194125_10005063_pt1 | contig 20245 bp, 20 predicted proteins | sample TA2KigC250mmetaG_FD_148626 | JGI IMG/M metagenome (GOLD analysis project Ga0194125, IMG submission 148626) | Freshwater microbial communities from Lake Tanganyika, Tanzania - TA2015034 Kigoma Deep Cast 250m | ecosystem: Environmental > Aquatic > Freshwater > Lake | place: Tanzania: Lake...
CTTGCAATCACGAAATCGAATTTATCTTGATTTATGCTTTGAACAACATTCATTAAATCTTTATCAGCATTTGGCGAGCCGATGTGCGTATCTGTAATCCAGGCAAAGCGGATGTGCTGGGCGAAGGTTATGGAGAATATTAAAATTAAAAATAGAATTGTTAATCGTGATTTTTTCATTTTATCCTTCAATTTTATACAAAAGTAAGAAACACTTGAACAAATTATGAATAGAATTTTATTCAGAGAGTAGAATAATTCAGTCTCGATGCTGTCAATGAAGAGTCTAATGCCTAACTATTAACTTGAATTTACTTTGCTTCGGCTTTATATTGAGTTCGAATTTTTCAAGAATGATTCACTAAAAAGGTCCCTTCGTTGATTTCCATTAGATTAATTATTAGAGGAAAAGTACAGCGGAAACACTTGAATAAATTTTCGACTTTTATTTGTTATTTTAATAAAAATTGATGACCCAATTTCGAAATTTCTGTATAATAGCACATATAGACCATGGCAAGTCCACTATTGCCGATAGACTATTAGAACGCACCGGCACGATTACTCAGCGGGAGCTTGTTGAACAAGTTCTTGATGATATGGATTTAGAACGTGAGCGCGGGATCACAATCAAATCGCACGCTGTTCAAATGAAGTACAAATCAAAAAAGGGGAATAATTTCATTCTCAATTTGATCGATACACCCGGGCATGTCGATTTTTCTTATGAAGTATCAAGGTCGCTCGCTGCATGTGAAGGCGCATTATTAATTGTCGATGCATCACAAGGAGTTGAAGCCCAAACAATCAGCAACCTATATCTCGCAATCGAAGCAGGATTAGAAATCATTCCCATTATAAATAAAATTGATTTGCCAAGTGCAATGGTTGAGCAAGTCTCACATCAAATAATCGACCTTATTGGATGTAAGAAAGAAGATATACTCCTAGCATCTGCCAAACAGAAATTTGGTGTCGATGAAATTTTGGAAGCAATCGTACAAAAGATTCCGGCTCCCAAAACAGATGTTAATTTACCCTTGCGTGCTTTGATATTCGATTCAAAATTCGATTCTTATCGAGGAGCTATTGCCTACATAAGAATTTTTGAAGGTGAAATCAATGAGAAGCAAAAAATCAAATTTTTCCGCAATCAAAAAATATTTGAAGCAGAAGAAGTCGGCACTCTTGAGCTAAAACGAGTTCGAACAAAATCGCTTCAAGCCGGTAATGTTGGATATTTGATCGCTGGAATTAAAGATGTTCATGATACGAAAGTCGGCGATACGATTACGACACTCGACAGTCCGGCAACCGAGCCGCTTGCAGGTTACAAAGAAGTTAAACCAATGGTCTTCAGCGGACTTTATCCAACGAATAGCGATAACTATCAAGAACTTCGAGATTCATTGGATAAATATGTTCTAAATGATGCGGCATTAACTTATATACCTGAAACTTCTGCCGCATTGGGATTTGGTTTCCGCTGTGGATTTCTTGGATTGCTTCATATGGAAATTGTTCAAGAAAGATTGCTCCGTGAATTCAACCAAGATATTATTACAACCTTACCGAACGTGGAATACAATGTTACGAAACGTGATGGCGAGCTTGTTATTGTCGATAATCCTGCGTTCATGCCTGTAGTTGGCGAAATAGATTTTATTGAAGAACCTTACGTTAAAGCGCAAATCGTAACTCCTTCCGAATACATCGGAAGCATAATGAAACTATGTATGGATCGAAGGGGAATTCATAAGAACACGACTTACCTTGATCCAACGAGAGCCGACATCCATTATGAACTTCCGCTTTCAGAAATAATTTTTGATTTTTATGATAAGCTGAAATCAATTTCGCGTGGTTATGCTTCATTTGATTATGAATTTATTGGATATCGTGAATCTGATCTGGTAAAAGTTGAAATTCTCCTCAACGGTGATCCGGTTGATGCATTCTCATTTATAGTTCATCGAAGTAAAGCTTACGAATGGGGAAGAAAACTTTGTTCAAAATTGAAAGAATTAATTCCGAAGCAATTATTTGAAGTTGTTATTCAGGCAGCAATAGGGAGTAAAGTAATTGCACGTGATGTCGTCAAAGCACTCAGAAAAAACGTACTCGCCAAGTGTTATGGCGGCGATATTACTCGAAAGAGAAAATTATTGGAGAAACAAAAAGAGGGTAAGAAGCGTATGAAACAAGTCGGAAATGTTGAAATTCCGCAGGAAGCGTTTCTTGCCGTGCTTTCGATGGAAGATTGACCCTTCGGCTGACGGATGGAAAATGTAAATTGGAAAATGTAAAGTGGAGCTGTTCGGACATATAGTTTGCAACTTTGAAAAAGGAAGTACAGTGCAACACATAAAATCAATTCTCCATTCTCAATTATCAATTATGAATTGTACATTATAAATTATTAATCAGGATTTAAAATGGACTGGCTTAAAAATTACTGGAAGAAAAGACAAGAGAAAAAAAGAATTAGAGAAGAGTTAAAGAAAAATCGAACACGAGCACAGCGAACGTGGGATCTGTTCGAAAATCTGCTTTTCGCTGCAATTGCTGCATTTATTTTGAAGACTTTTGTGGTAGAAGCTTACACAATCCCAACCGGATCTATGGAAAATACTTTGCTGGTCGGCGACTTTCTTCTCGTGACAAAATTTACTTACGGATCAACCTCTCCGCGGTACATACCATTTACTGATATAGCACTTCCATATTTTCAGCTTCCTGGTTTCAAGGTTCCCGAGCGGGGAGATATAATCGTTTTTGAATATCCTGGTGATCGTGATAAAATGAAATCTGAAGAAGCGGTAAATTACATCAAGCGCTGTGTTGGCTTACCAGGAGATGAAATCTACGTTAGAGATAAAATTCTTTATGTTAATAACGAACTTTTCCCGCCGCCTAATCATATGAAATTTATTAATCCATCCATTACACCTAATGGGATTTCAAATCCACGAGTCTTTCCCCGCTTATCAAGTTTCAATGAAGATAATTATGGGCCTCTGCGAATCCCGAAAAAAGGAGATGTGGTTGAATTAAGTACTGATAATATTGAACAGTGGCGTACTTTAATCGATCGAGAACATGGCGATCGTGTCGTAACTGTTGAAGCTGGTAAAATAAAAATAGATGGAAAACCGGTTTCAAATTATACCGTTAAAAAAAATTATTACTTCATGATGGGAGATAATCGGGATGACAGTGCTGACAGCAGATTTTGGGGATTTGTTCCAGAAGATTTAATTATTGGCTCAGCCCTGATCATTTATTGGTCGTGGGAACGCGATATGGACTTCTTTCCAGATTTCATCAGCAAACTTGCAAGTGTTAAACTGGGCAGAATAGCTAAGTTGATACATTAATTTGTTATGGGACATGGATAATCATAATTGATCATGAAAATCCGTGTTCCATTTTTTTTATTTTACCCCTTTCAGAAACAAGCTTCATTTTTTATTTTTGAAAAAAGAATAACTATTATGAAATTTTTCATTCTTACAATGATCTTACTGTTTTCTTCATCAACTTTATTCGCGCAAAACAAGTATTTCATTTATTTCAAAGATAAAGGGGAGAACCAAACCAAGTATTTTTATAAATCAAATGTAGAGAAAGACTTGTTCAATCAGTTTTCGGCGAAAGCGATTGAACGAAGGAAGAAAAATTCGAATGAAGAAATCTTTCGATATTCCGACTATCCCATTTATTCCGATTACAAAAAAACGTTGGAATCACTCGGTGTAGAAATAGTCCATGAACTCCCTTGGTTTAATGCTGTCTCTGTTTATGTCGATGAAAATTTAGTCGTTGAACTCAAGCAGCTGCCATTTATTACTAAAATAGAAAAAGTAAAGTCACTGATTTATCGGGATGAATTCACTTTTAGAAATTCTAAGCCGAACTTCTTTTTCACTGATAAACTTTCTAATAAAACGATGCTCAATTATGGAAACTCGTTCACTCAGTTAAATCTTTCTAGCATTCCATCGGTTCACGCAAGTGGAATTAAGGGAAAAAACATTTTAATTGGACTTCTTGATACTGGATTCAGATGGCGTGAACATGAAGCACTTCAGAATATAACAGTCATTGCCGAAAAAGATTTTGTCTTTGGCGATGATACGACTGCGAATCAAAGTGGAGACCATCCAAGCCAAGATAATCATGGAACTGCTATTCTCTCAATCGTTGGCGGGAAAAAAGATGGACAGATTTATGGAGCTGCATTCGAAAGTAATTTTATTCTCGGCAAAACAGAAGACATTCGCACAGAGAAAAGGATTGAAGAAGATAACTATGCTGCAGCAATTCACTGGATGGAAAAATATGGCGTGGATGTAATAAGCAGTTCACTCGGCTACAGCGAATTTGACGATATTGCTGAAAGTTATACATATAAAGATATGAATGGAATGACTACGATTGTTGCACGAGCTGTAGATTCTGCCTTTGTCCGTGGAGTGATAATGGTCACTGCTGCCGGAAATGAATTTAACACACCTTGGAAGTATATCATCTCACCCGCAGATGCGAAATATGTAATTGCTAGTGGAGCAGTAAATACGCTGGGAGCGATTGCAAGTTTTAGTTCAAGAGGTCCAACCAGTGATGGAAGAATAAAACCTGATGTTTGTGCGATGGGAGTTGCCGTTTATGCAGCATTTCCTGGCTCGCCATCGCTTTATTCGACTGCGAGTGGTACATCAGCTGCGACGCCAATTGTTGCAGGAGTTGCTGGACTGCTTCTCTCTCATTATCCTGAACTAAACAATAATCAGGTCAGAGATGCAATGAGATTAACCGCAAGCCAATCTTCAAAACCTGATACAGTTTTTGGCTGGGGAATAGTGGATGCAATTGAAGTCATTTCCTATCCGCAAATTGTGAAACGAGCAGGCGATTATTATTTGCTTAAATCAATTTTCAATTCTGATATTAATACATCAACCGTGAAATTGCATTTTTCTACTGATGGCGGAAAAAATTATTCTCAATGTCCTTTAAGTTTCGCTGGAAGTGAAGTTAAATATGAAACAAAACTCCCAATTCTATCTGAAGATGATAAAATTAGATTTTATTTTACTTATAAAACCAAAACTGGAATTGAGAAAAGAATCCCGGAAAAAAGCTCTGACTCATATTCTTTTGTATTGAAAGATAAAAAAGTGTTTCCACCATCTGAACCGTTGAATCTTGTTTTTGATTATAAGCTATTTCAGAATTATCCGAATCCATTTAATAACACTACAAGAATTAAATATGATTTACCGGTTTCGCAAAGTGTGTCACTAAATGTTTATGACATACTTGGAAGAAAAGTTCGAACTCTGTTGAATAATGTTGTTGTGAGTGCTGGAAATCAATTTATTGATTGGAATGGCAAAAACGATTTTGGAGCCGTAGTTCCGAGCGGTGTTTATTTCTATCGGCTGGAAACGGGACAATTTACCAGCACAAAAAAATTAGTCCTTTTAAAATAAAATTCCCATGAATAAGCATAAACAAAAAGCAATTGACTTTCTCGATGAAACAGAAACATTCATCGGAAAAGAACTCACAAATGGAATAGAGATACAAAAAATACTTGAATCAATCTTTAAGATGGGAAATAACCAGTTGCTTGAAGACCTCTCCTTTACATCAAAGTATGCAATTGGATTGATGTCTATATTAAACAACTTCTCCAATGAGGTGAGTGAGGAATATAAGTCCGGTATAAAAAAAGATTTTGAAGAAGCTGTTGAAAAACTAAAAGAGCTTATTAAAAATGCGATTTCAAATTTTTCGTCGGAAGAAAAAGCATCATTTGAATTTAGATATCTCGAACTGACTCAGACATCATTTACAAAGCTTATTTCACTCATCGAGGATTTTTCAAAAATTAAACTTTATCTAAATAGTCTAAAACAGAAAAACTAATCGTCAATTTCAGACCAAGTTCTCTCACCGCGAAAAAAATCAAGCATTTTGTTCTCAAACTCTTTCCGCATAGATTTGCGAACTTTAATTACAACCTTAACATTATCGGTGAAAATTGGATTTATCTCCTCAAGACTGTACTCGTTTAGAATTTTGGAAATATTGTTAAACTCTTCATATTTCAATTTGAACTTGAAAGTGCTGTATAAAAATTTTTGAATTTTTTTGACTTTAACAAGAACCTCATCTCCTGCTTGACTATAAGCTTTTCCAAGCGGGCCAATTCCGAGCTTTGTTCCTCCAAAATATCGAACTACTGCAACAAGTACATTGGTTAAGTTTTTTACCTTTATCGAGTTATAAATTTTAATCCCGGCAGTTCCGTGGGGTTCTCCAGCATCGGTATAATGAAAACTTTTTGAATCTGGTTCAAGTATGTATGCAAAACAAATGTGTGAAGCAGTATGATGTTCTTTTTGAATCTCACTTATCCTGTAAGCTGCATCAGCTTTTGAAGTTATTGGAAATGCAAAACTAATGAAGGTTGAGTTTCTAATTTTTAGGCTTTTTTGATAAGAATTTTCAATCGTTAGAAAACTATCAGGAAAAGATTGCTTTGAGTTCATGCTATAAATTTAGTTTAATTTTTTGTAAAAAAAGAAATCGAATTTGCTTTTTATACACTGACTGCTTAATATGAAAAGATAAATTTGTGTGTCTAACTGTACAAAATGGATAAGATAGTAATTAAAGGCGCCCGAGAGCATAATCTCAAAAATCTTGACCTCGAAATACCGAGGGATAGATTGATTGTTATTACTGGACTTTCAGGTTCCGGAAAATCCTCTTTAGCTTTCGATACAATATATGCTGAAGGTCAGCGTAGGTACATCGAAAGTTTATCCGCCTATGCACGTCAATTTTTGGGAAACATGGAAAAGCCTGATGTTGATTTAATTGAAGGATTAAGCCCATCTATATCGATTGAGCAAAAATCCACCTCAAATAATCCCAGATCGACAGTTGGAACTGTTACCGAAATTTACGATTACTTACGTCTTCTTTATGCAAAGGTCGGACGACCTCATTGCCCAAAGTGCGGAAAACTTGTTCAGAAACAAAATCCTGACCAAATATACGATTCAATATTTTCGGATTTCTTTGGGAAAAAAATCTTAATTCTTTCACCCGTAGTCCGTGGTAGAAAGGGGCACTATCGAGAATTATTTGATGAAGTCTCGAAAGATGGCTTTGTAAAAGTTCGTATTGACGGTGAAGTCAAAGAAATTGTAAAAGGAATGAAAACCGAGCGATACAAAGTTCACAACATTGAAATAGTTATCGACCGTGTTGAAGTTACCCGAAAATCTGAACGAAGAATCCGCGAATCGCTCGAAGTAGCTCTTGGCTATGGCAATGGAATGATAATCATTAATTCCAATGACATAGATAAAGTTTACAGTCGGTTGCTGGCTTGTTTAGATTGCGGTAAAAGTATTAATCAATTAGCCCCGAATTCCTTTTCATTCAATTCACCGTTTGGCGCATGTGAAGCATGCGAAGGACTTGGTGAAAAAAAAGAATTAGATTTAGATTTGATAGTTCCAGATTGGGAAAAAACAATCAACCAAGAAGGAATTGCACCATTCGGGAAGCCACGTGACACCTGGTTATTTAACCAACTTCGAGCTCTTGGTGAAATTTATAAATTCGACTTTGATATTCCGCTAAAAGATATTACAAAGTCAACAATGGATATTATTTTAAATGGTTCCGGAAAAGAAAAATTGACATTTCAATATAAACTTGGGAGCGGGCAGTCAGTTTCTTACACGCACCGTTATACTGGGATCATTCCGCAGCTTAAGCATTATCATTATAACACGAGCTCGAACAATGTGCGAGAGTGGATTGAAGCTTATATGAATACAACAAAATGTTCCATCTGTAATGGGCAAAGATTGAAGACTGAGTCACTGTCGGTAAAAATAATGGAAAGTAATATAAGCGATATAACTGCCCTCTCAATTCTTAGTGTAAAAGATTTTTTAGATACGGTAGAACTTACTCCACGGGAAATGGAAATTGCTCATCAGATCTTAAAAGAAATTAAAATGAGAATTGAATTCTTGTTGAATGTTGGTCTCGGATATCTAACGCTTGACAGAAGTGCGGTTTCACTTTCCGGCGGGGAAGCACAAAGAATTCGTTTAGCTACTCAAATCGGCTCACAGCTTGTTGGAGTACTTTATGTCCTTGATGAACCAAGTATAGGACTTCACCAAAGAGACAATTTAAAATTGATTGATTCACTTAAAAAATTGCGTGATCTTGGCAACACAGTAATTGTTGTCGAGCATGATAAAGAAACAATATTAAATGCAGACTATATAATCGATCTTGGTCCAGGTGCAGCAGAGCATGGCGGCAGCATAGTTCTCGAAGGAGATTTGGGCAAATTCCTTAAGAATGGAAATAATGCGAAGTCAATAACTATCGATTACTTAAAAAACAAAAAATCGATACCATTTAATTATTCAAAAAATAATGGTAATGGAAAATTCCTTGAACTTGTGGGGGCTCATGGAAATAATTTAAAAAATCTCACTGTTAAATTTCCACTTGGAAAATTCATCTGTATAACAGGCGTCAGCGGTTCAGGTAAATCGACACTAATTAATGATACACTTTCTAGAATTTTATTCAAGAAAATTTATCGTTCGAAAATTGTTCCGCTTCCATTTCAAGATATTAAGGGATTGGAACATATCGATAAAGTGATCGAGATTGACCAATCGCCAATCGGCAGAACACCGAGATCAAATCCGGCAACTTATACTGCATTGTTTACTTTAATTCGTGATTTATACACTCAACTTCCAGAATCAAAAATCAGAGGATACAAAGCCGGCAGATTCAGTTTTAATGTTAAAGGAGGAAGATGTGACGAATGCGAAGGTGACGGATTAAAAAAAATCGAAATGAATTTTCTCCCTGATGTTTATGTCTTGTGCGATGTATGTAAGGGAAAGAGATATAATAAAGAAACGTTGGAAGTAAGGTATAAAGGTAAATCGATTGCAGATGTATTAGATATGTCAGTCGAAACAGCACTCGAATTCTTCGAAGAACTTCCAAGAATAAAAAGAAAAATTAAAACCCTTCACGATGTTGGTTTGGGATACATTCGACTCGGGCAACAAGCAACAACACTTTCAGGCGGTGAAGCGCAAAGAGTCAAGCTCGCAACAGAATTAGCCAAGATCCAAACTGGAAAAACACTTTATATACTTGACGAACCAACAACAGGTTTACATTTTGAAGATGTTCGAATCCTTTTGGAAGTTTTGAGCGATTTAACTGATAAAGGAAATACCGTGATTGTAATTGAACATAATATGGATGTTATCAAAACTGCTGACTGGATCATTGACCTTGGGCCTGAAGGTGGTGATGCAGGCGGATATTTGATTGCCGAGGGGACCCCACTCGATTTATGTGTGAATCGAAGCAGTCATACTGGACAAATATTAAATAAAGAAAAAGATTTGAATTTTAAATGATTTATTTCTTGTATAAATAGTTGCATTCGGTAAAATAAATACTTCTTGACAAGCATAATCTAATCCTATAAATTTGCTCAACAAATTAATTATTCACAAAATAAAAAGGGTTTTTATGAAAATAGTTTCGAAAATTCTGTTCGTGACCTTAGTGATTGCACTTGTATCTGCAACTGCATTCGGTCAAGCTTATAAAAAAGGGGATAAAATGTTGAATGCCGGAATCGGCTTTGGATTTGGTTTTGGAACTGGTACTTCCGATTTACCGCCGATTAGTCTTGGTTTTCAATTTTTAAGCTTAGAGGATAAGATTTCACTTGGTGCGATTGTAGGTTATGCCTCTTCGACCGATGAACTAAATCTTTTCACAACGAAGTATACTTGGAAATATACTTACATCATAGTAGGAGCTAGGGGAGAATATCATCTATTGGAAAGTTCAAAGAATCTAGATGCATATGTCGGAGTCACATTGGGTTATAACAACGTTACTGTTACGACACCATCTGGATATGCCGGTGCTTATTCAGTTGGAGCTAGCGGATTGCTATATGGTGGTGTAGTTGGCGCCCGTTATTATTTCTCGCCGTCACTAGGTGTTTTTGGTGAATTTGGATATGGAATTAGCTATTTAACGGCTGGCGTTGCTGTTAAATTATAATTTACAAACTAGTTTATTTGTTAAACCGCTCTCTGAGCGGTTTTTTTATTTTAAATCCTTATAAAAATATTTGATTTCATAGTATAGTAATCTTATCTTTTCTTTAAATAATTTCATCACAAAAAAAAGAGGTTTATATGCGCCGGCTTATGTTCATTTCACTTTCACTTTTCTTTCTTTTTGGGTCGTTGGATTCTTTTGCCCAACCAAAAAGAGCAATTACAATAAATCCAATTGGATTAGTTTTCGGAACTTTCAACGCCCAATTTGAACTTGCCCTGAGCGAGAGGAATGCTGTCGCAATTCGAGGGAATTACGTAGGGTATGATATCGGTAGCTACAAAAACTCTGCATTTGGCGGAGGTGCGCACTATAAATGGTATTTTAATAATAAAGCCATCACAGGTATTTGGGCTGGACCAGCAGCTGATGTTTTACTCTGGACAGCGGATTGGGACGTATTCGGGATTAGCAAGAGTGAAACTACACTCTTTGCTGGAGTCGGTGCTGATTTAGGTTACAAATGGGCTTGGGGAAAATTTTGCCTTGAACTTTCTGCAGGGGGAAGATTTTATTTCGGCGAAATATCAGGACTAAGTTTTGGAGGATTTCTACCAAGTCTTGGCTTGGGTGTTGGTTACGCCTGGTAATTTTGCTAATAATTCTTTTAAAACCGCTCAAAGAGCGGTTTTTTTATTTTAAATAGATTGAATAACTTTGAGGCAAAATGAAATTACTATCTTATTAGAGAATTTGATGAGTAAACATTCAGAATTTCACACATTCCGCAGAGATATGAATGAAAAAATTCTTAACTGCGGCTTTAACGATTTTAAAAAATTTTTTGCTTTGGATACAAAAGCGTATCACGAAGGCGAAATTCCCTCGAAGTATAAAGAGTTGATGGGACTTACAGCCTCCATGGTTTTAAGATGCAACGATTGTATCTTCTATCATCTCGACCAAGCTATTAAGCTTGGAACTACGAAGAAAGAATTATACGAATCCATGAATATAGCATTGATAGTTAGCGGTTCGATTGTCATCCCTCACTTGCGGTATGCATTTTCTGTAATTGACGAATTATTGGAAAAGAAAAATGAAACTGATCTCACCTAAGTACATTGTAACTGTAAATCCTCGACGAGATATTTTGCACAATCACTCGATATTGATTGACGAAAATTACATTAAGAAAATCGAATTAACTGAAGTCCTAAAAGCCGAAGCACAAAATGAAATCTGTGATTTTATTGATGTGCCGAACTTAATTTTAATACCTGGATTCGTTCAAACGCATATACATCTTTGTCAAACAATGTTCAGAGGTTTAGCAGACGATCTTGAACTCTTAGATTGGCTTCAATATAAAATTTTTCCTTTTGAGGCGGCTCATTCGAAGGACTCAATGAGAGCATCTGTACAGCTCGGGCTGGCTGAACTAATCCGAGGCGGAACTACTACAATACTCGATATGGGAAGCATTAATCATTCTGAATTAGTCTTTGAAGAATTACAAAAATTTGGAATGCGTGCATTTCACGGTAAAGCGATGATGGATATAAACGAAATTTTTCCGAAGCTTAAAGAGAGTACGAAACAATCGTTAAAATCTTCAGAAGAACTTGCAAGAAGATTCCACAATTCAGCAGGGGGAAGGATTAAATATGCTTTTGCCCCTCGCTTTTTATTATCGTGTACCGATGGACTATTAAAAGAGACAATCGAATTGCTGCGAGATTTTAGCGGCTCACTTTTTCATACGCATGCCTCTGAGAATAAAAATGAACTGAAAGCAGTTCGTGAAAGAACCAACATGAATAATATCGAGTTCTTCGAAAACTTAGGACTTCTTCACGATAGAAGTTGTATTGCTCACTGCATCTGGTTAAATGAAAATGAAATTGGTTTGATGAAAAAAAGAGAGGCGAGAGTGCTTCATTGTCCTTCTTCAAATCTTAAACTTGGTTCCGGCATTGCAAACATACCACGCTATCTCAAAGAAGAAATTAATGTATCGTTAGGTGCCGATGGGGCTCCGTGCAATAATTTCCTCGATATATTTGTTGAAATGAGATTGGCTTCATTAATTCAAAAACCTATTCATGGTCCGAAAGCTCTAGATGCAAAAACAGCATTCGAGCTGGCAACGATTGAAGGAGCAAAAGCTTTACATCTCGAGAATCAAATTGGAAGCATTGAGATCGATAAAATAGCCGACTTGGTTTTAATTGATTTGAATCAAATTCATAATTCGCTCGATGATGCCAAAGAAAGTTTATATTCAAAAATTGTTTATTCATGCGACCATTCGAACGTGGACAGTGTGATGATTGATGGTAAGTGGGTTTATAAAGATAGGCAATTTGTAAAACATGATTTGATGAAGATTCGCAGTAATGCTGAATGGGAACTTAAAAAACTTTTAAGTAGAATTTAGGGAGGAAAAAAGTGGGACTTGAAATTAAAGATATTCTCCAGATGCTGAAAAATGGTGAAATCAGCGAGGGAGAAGCCGAGAAATTAATCTTAAAAATTAAATTGAAGGAAGAAAAGTATCAAACAAAGAACTGGTCTCAGCTGTTTGATGAATTTGAATCTAAAGTAAGAATTGAATTTCATAACTTGGTTTCAGATGAAAAGAACGTTGATGCGGATTGGGAAACAATTTTCAAAAAAGTGGAAGTAAAAATTAAAGATGCAATAAATGAGATGTTTGGAAAGAAATGAATTTTGTAGGTCGAGATTTATCGCGACAAAAAAGAGATACAAGTAAAAAAATGGTCGATGTAAATGTCGATTTACGAGAGTCAATTCTAGGTCGAGATTCATCTCGACCAGAAAGAGATACAAGTAAAAAAATAGTCGACATAAATGTCGACCTACAATTGTAATTTCATCTATAAAAAATATGAAAACATTTTACGAAAGACATTTACCTCACTACCAACCAATTGGCTATACTTTCTTTGTTACATTTAGATTAGCAGGTTCATTACCAATTAAAAGCATAGTTGAGTTAAAAAAGGAAAGAGAAAGGGAACTAAAAGTCATTTCAGGTTATAATAATGAAAAAATAAGAAAAGAAAAGTATAAAGAATATCAGTCAAAATACTTTGGCAAATTTGACAAATTACTTGATATGGCTGATTTTGGTCCAAAATGGTTAAGTGATGATGAGGTTGCACAGATTGTTATTGATGCAATTTTAATTAGAGATAAAAAAGAATATGATTTAATTGCCTTTACAATTATGCCGAACCACGTACATATGGTATTTTCACCAATTGTAGGTCGAGATTTATCTCGACAAAATGTAGTTCAAAACAAAAAAGATGTCGACATAAATGTCGACCTACAAGAGTCAATTGTTACAAAGATTTTAAGAAAATTGAAAGGACCAACAGCCTTTAGATGTAATAAAATTTTGAAACGTTCCGGTGCGTTTTGGCAGCATGAAAGTTATGACCATGTGGTTCGAGATAAAGAAGAGCTAAAACGAATTGTGAATTATATTTTGAATAATCCTGTTAAAGCTAGGCTCTGTGAACAGTGGGAAAAATGGAAATTTAATCATTGCAATTTTGAGTTGGTTGGTTTTTAAAATTGTAGGTCGAGATTCATCTCGACAAAACGATATTTCAGGGGGAAAAGAGGTCGACATAAATGTCGACCTACAATAAAATATGAAATTACTTATTGCCTCAAATAACATAAATAAAATAAAAGAGATTAGAGAAATTCTAAATGATTCTAATATCGAGATTCTTTCTCTCAAGGATTTGAATATTGATGTTGAGATAATTGAAGATGCAGATACTTTCGAAGGCAATGCGAGAAAAAAAGCAAATGAAATTTTTTCGATTGCTAAAATTCCAACAATTGCCGACGATTCCGGGTTGATGGTTGAATTACTTGATGGCAAACCGGGTGTACATTCTGCACGTTATGCTGGGCCGAATTGTTCGTATGCCGATAATAATCTAAAGCTTCTCAAGGAATTACGAAATAAACCAAAGCCACATCGTGCTAAATTTGTGAGTATCATCAGCTTTAAGTCCGATAACTTTGATGAGATATTTGAGGGATATATGGAAGGAGAAATAATCGATGAACCTCGGGGGAAAAACGGCTTTGGATATGATCCTGTGTTTAAGCCGAATGGTTATGACTTGACATACGCAGAGCTATCTTCAGAAGAAAAGAATAAAATCAGCCACAGAGCGAAATCTCTTAAAAAATTAAAAGAATTTCTGAGCACTCAATTTTTGGTTTAATCCTTTTATATTGTAGCAATTATACTGGCAAATTTTTAATATGCACTAAAAGAAGGATAGATAATGGTTCGACTATTGAGTTCAAGAATTTTAATCGTTGTTATTTTCTTTTATTTGTTTACACCACTCGCAAAAGCATCAGTTCTCTATATCGATCCAGGTGCTGGTAGTCTTCTATTTCAAATTCTTTCTGCGATTGTACTTGCGATTTTATTTTATCTGTCATTAATAAGAAAAACACTTGTGAAGCTATTTAATAAAGTAAAAAAAGTGTTTTCAAACCAAAAAGTCGACACTTAAACGTTACAGGAATGTTCGTGAATCATCGATATGGTTTTCCTCGCGAAATGATTGACAAAAATAATGCGACTTTTATCATCGATAGCGGAAGCAAAATAAATGAGCCAAGTTCTTTCGCGTGATCCAAGCGGATACATTTTTAAGCATAACAATAAAATTTATCGAGCAATCAACCACTCCTATAGACAGAATTATGAACATTTGATTAATTCGGGGCTGTATCAAAAACTTTGTTCTGAAAATTTACTTATTCCTCATTCTGAATTGTGCGTAAATGATTTTACATTTGATTGTTACAAAATCATTGCACCAATCGAAATTGAATTTATTTCTCATCCTTATGAATGGTCGTTTCAGCAGTTGAAAGATGCCGCTGCCACAACGCTTTTAATTCAAAAATATGCACTTGAAAAAAATATGTCCCTGAAAGATGCTTCGGCATATAACATTCAATTCCTGAACAGTAACCCGATTCTTATCGATACGCTATCTTTCGAGATTTATAAGGAGGGTTATCCTTGGATTGCATATAAGCAATTTTGTCAACACTTCATAGCTCCGCTAGCATTGATGAGCAAAACTGATATAAGAATTCATAGGTTGTTGAATGATTTTACCGATGGTATTCCTTTAGATTTGGCTAATGCAGTTCTACCTATAAAAAGTAAACTTAATCCTAAGATTTTACTGCACATTAGCTTGCATTCTAAAGCACAGAAGAAATTCAAAAACAAAAAACTCGAAATAAAGCAAGGCAAATTTTCCAAGAAATCGTTTTTCAACTTGATAGACAATTTGGTAGATACTGTAAACAGCATTAATCTTGGCAGACGGTATAATAAAGGTTTTTCTAATTGGGTCAACTACTACGACCAAGATATTTTGAATTTAAATTATTTAAATCATAAAAAACAATTGATAAACACTCTGCTCGACAATGAAAGACCCCGTACGATGTGGGATTTAGGATCGAACATTGGTACCTTTGGTAAAATTGCGGCAAAAAAAAATATAAAAGTCATAAGCTTTGACTCTGACCCGCTAATTATTAATAACCTATATTCCAATTGTAAAAAGGAAAGTGAATCGAATATTCTCCCGCTCATTCTCGATTTCACAATACCGACTCCCCCATCTGGTTGGCTGCTTTCGGAGCGAGCTTCATTCTTTGAACGCCCGATGCCGGACTTGGTAATGGCCTTGGCGTTGATTCACCATTTGGCAATTGCGAATAATATTCCCATGAACTCATTAGCAGATTTTTTTTCTCGAATCTCTAAAAAGTTAATTATCGAATTCATACCTAAAACAGATCCTAATGCTAAACTACTTTTACTTAACAGAGAAGATATATTCGAACAGTACAATCAAGCAAACTTCGAAAAAGAATTTCAAAAACATTTCAGAATCAAACTACGTGAAAAATTCAACGATTCGGAAAGAGTATTGTATTTAATGGAAAAAGTGTAACCTTAGGCGAATGAAAAATTATAAAAGTAAAATTATTCAACTAGCTCATAAGCAATATTTTCTTCATACTTCATTAGTCCCCGTGATTCATATACTTATTGTGTACAAGACAATCAAAGAATCGGAATATCCGATGACGGATATGGAGGCTTGGATCTCTGTGGTTTTAATTTTCTTGATTTCGTGTATAAGTCTGATCGTTTCGAAATTTCTTTTGAATAAAAAGATTAATGCATATATAGCAACTACTCTTTTTTTAGGGCTTAGCTTCAGCTATGGTTTAATCGGTAAAAATATATTTCAATTAAATTCGTTAGCAAGCTTAGCCCAGAAAGCATTTTTTGGCAATATGATTCTTGCTTCTATTTCTCTGATATCTTTTACATTCTTTTTCCTTGTTTACATTTTATCAATTATTCCGTTCAAGTTGAATCGATTCAATAATTATTTAAACATTCTGCTCTTTTTATTCTTGCTAATTGAAGTAAAAAATCTGTATTCATATGAACCAAAAAAAATTAAGTTAGAAGAGGAGGTGAAAATAGAGCAAACTTCAATTTCAGGTGACTCATCCTTACCAAACATTTTTTATATAGTTTTAGATTCTTATACAAGCTTTGAAAGTCTTCGAACGTATTGGAAATATGATAATTCTGAATTAGTTAATTATCTCAAAAAAAATGGATTCTATATTGCACGCAGGAGCAAGAGTAACTACAATCAAACTCATTTCAGTCTTGCATCACTGTTGAATTTATCTTATCTGCACTATGAATCGTTCGATAAGCTGACGTTCGCACATTATCCGAATCTATTCAAATTAATTAAAGATAATGTGTTAGCTCGCGTACTTGAGAAAAATGGTTATGAGATAATTAACTACTCATTGTTCGACATATCAAACATTTCAAAGTATTACAGATTTGAACTTATAGACGAACCCCACTTTTTCAAAAATACTATGTTCGAGGGAGTCGTAAATGTTGATAAAGTTGGATCGGCGCTCGGAATAAATTTTACTCCAGAAACCAATATCATAAAAACAAACATGAACATAGCAAGTCTACTCAAAGATGTTGCCCTGGCAAGCTCTGATCGGAATTTTTTTGTTTATGCTCATTTCATGTTGCCGCACCCCCCATATTATTTTGATGCAAACGGAAATATTATGCCGGAGAATTATGCTAGGGATGATTATAATAAGGGGAAGTATTTAGAACAACTCAAATTCACAAATAAATTGCTGATGGAAATAATAGATTACATATTTTCAAATTCTAGTATTAGACCAGTGATTATCATACAAGGTGATCACGGTTTTCGTTTTCTAAAAGATAAAGTTGCTCAAGGTGCCGAATCGCATTCTATTCTAAATGCTTTTTATTTTTCAGATAAAGATTACAAACAACTCTATCAAACGATTTCTTCAGTTAATACATTTAGAGTTCTCCTGAATAAGTATAAACTGCTGGAATTAGAAACTTTACCAGATGAAAGATTTTTTGTTGCAAAAGGGATAGGATTTAATTGAAATTGTAGGTCGAAGTTTACTTCCCCGCCTACCTCGTATGGCTTAATGTGGCAGGCATGTACTACATTTTATAATCCGGGAAATGAATAATATAAAACACCAAATGAGTAATGAATAACTAAATGGATAAAGCTAACACTTTTTCTTTTATTTTATTTTACTGCACGGTATAATGTTACCACACCAAAAGTAAAACTTTTCACTTCCACATTTGGAAATCGGGCAGTTATAATTTCCGAAATTAAATTTTTCTCTTTCTCAAAATTATTAACTGAATCCGGGAGGTAACGATAAGCGGAATCATCGCTCGAAATAATTCTGCCAATCATCGGTAATACTTTTCGAAAGTAAAATTGATAAACCGACCGAATGAAATTATTTTTCGGGAGAGAAAACTCAAGAATATTCAATATACCGCCATTCTTAAGCGACTTATACATTTCATTAAGTGAAATTTGTGAATCATGAAAATTTCGAATTCCGAATGCTATAGTTATGAGATCGATTGAATTTGGTTTGATTGACAGTGATTCGGCTTCACCGCTTACTAATAAAAAATCGTTTTCAGAAAATCCATTCTTTTTAATTTTCTGGCGGAATCTTCTCAATGTATTTTCGGCGAAATCGTACCCTATAATTTTACATTTAAATTTTTTATAAACTTCAATACCAAAATCTCCTGTGCCCGCTGCTAAATCGAGACATACTCCATTGCGTGGAATAGATAGGTTCTTCAGTGCTTTCTTCCTCCAATAAATATCAATTCCTAAACTAAGTGTATGATTTAATAAATCATATGTCTTATGAATGGAGTTGAACATTCCTTTTACATATTCTCGTTTGGCATTTGAGTCAAGATTGATTTTAGGATTCATCTTTCATATATTTTTTCAAAACTGAAGACAAAATAATATGGAACAATACTTAAAGGCAATAAAAGAAAAAGTCTGCACAATCTGTGTCGATAGTGATGATAATGGAAAATGCAAAATGACAGACGAAGAATTTTGTGCTGTGGAAATGAATATTGATAAAATTGTTGCCGCAATTAATTCGATGGAGAGTGATCGAAATGAAGATTACTATGAAGCGATTCACGATTATGTTTGTATCTCTTGTAGAAACGAAACAGCTGATAGAAATTGTAAACTTCGAACGGATGTGAATTGTGCATTAGATAGATATTTTCCGCATATAGTTGAAGTAATTAAATCTGTATAGACTAATTCAGTAAAAGACCTCCCTTAAGTTTACACTAAACGAATTATATATTATAATTAATCGTAATCATCATAAAAATCCGTGTTCCTATTAATCTCTTGGGCACAAAAAATTTATCGAATTAATAAAATGATTATTTCAATTCTAAAATTTCTTTACCAACATACTTATTCCACCACTTATACAAATACTTACCACTCCAAAAAGTTAAAAGCATAAATGCAGCACCAGCTATCAAATCGATGACATAATGATAACGCAGATAAACCGTTGCAATGATGAGAAGAGTCCCAGCCGGAATTAAAAAATATTTTGTTTTAGCTTCAAATTTATAAGACAGAATCATCACAACAAGAGTTATCTGCGTATGACCGCTTGGGAATACATCGCGTTGGACAACCAGTTCTGGATTAAGCGTCCCGCTTGGTATTGATTCTCCAATATTCACAAATTCTCGAAGGATATTAGTAAGAAACAATCCTGGTAATTCCCATTCGACTGAGTAAAAGTCATGAAGTGTAAATCGTGGTCCAACTGCAGGTAGTGAAAAATAGCCTAGATAGGAAAGGAAAAATCCATATACGACGAGGAAGGCAGCATATTCAAATTCAAGCATTCTTTTTTTATAACAAGTTCAACTCCAAGGATCAATGGAAGCAGGTAGAACAAATTATAGACAATTTGAAGTAATTCGGTGAGGAATGGATTAGCAAATTGATAAATCCATATGGTCGGATCGACACCGAACATCAATCTATCAATATTAATTAGCAGTTCATCATAATCTGTTGGATGGATAGGATGAACCATGAAATATAATTGCTTAAAGGTTAAAAGTATGAGTGGAGCAACATACCACAAGTGAAGGTGTTTCCATATTAAACTGTTTGAGCTGTGATGCTTTTGAGCAGATATTACTGCAAAAAGTATTGTTCCAAATTCAATTGCAATTAATTCTTGCCAATACTCAACTCGATCATGGAAAACCAGATTCATTGTTATTAGAAGGAGATAAAATACGATTACTGTAAGATCGATAATGTTGAGCGGCTTGAGAATTTTCTGCATGAAGATCAATGGAGGTATATTACTGTAAGAAATCCAAAATAAATTATTAATCCTATTATGTCATTTAAAGTTGTAACAAATGGACCAGTTGCAAGCGCAGGATCGATATTTAGCTTTTCAAGAAGAAGTGGAATGAGAGCACCGATAAGCGTAGCATTTATCATTACAACAAGCAATGAAAGTGACAAAGTTAAGCTGAATCGAGGATTTTCAGACCAAGC
>Ga0194125_10005068_pt1 | contig 20229 bp, 12 predicted proteins | sample TA2KigC250mmetaG_FD_148626 | JGI IMG/M metagenome (GOLD analysis project Ga0194125, IMG submission 148626) | Freshwater microbial communities from Lake Tanganyika, Tanzania - TA2015034 Kigoma Deep Cast 250m | ecosystem: Environmental > Aquatic > Freshwater > Lake | place: Tanzania: Lake...
CTGGTAGCAAAATCAACCCCTGCCTTAGGATTAACCTGAAACTGATTAATCCCAGCAAACTGGTACTCTACAGGGTCTTCAATAGTCATAATGTTACGTTCAATTCTATTGAGCATATTAATCGAAGCGTAGAGCGTAGTCGTTTTCCCAGAACCGGTAGGCCCTCCTAGAATTATCATTCCAAACGGAAAGCCTATCACGCGTTTATATTTCTCTAGAGTTCCCTGCAGAAATCCCAAGCCAGCTAGATCCAACATAAGACCTGACTTAGGCAAAAGGCGTAGGACAGCCATCTCACCATAAACAGTATTAGCACAAGCAACACGCACATCAAATTCCTTATCGTCGGCTCTTGCAGAAAATCGCCCATCTTGGGGGCGTCTTCGCTCAGCAATATTCATGCCACTCATAATTTTCAATCTAGACAGCAACGCAGCATGCTCGCTGAGGGGCAACGACATAGTGTCCTGCAACACGCCATCGATGCGGAAGCGAACCTGTAGCTTGTCATCATGCGGTTCAATATGAATATCCGACGCTCGCTGTCTTGCCGCTTGTTGAATCATTATGTTGAGGTTACGCAGTGCCGGAGCCTCTGCCTCTGGAACCAAAACATCATCAACCTCTGCTTCTTCCTTGGTCTCTGCATCAGATACTGAAGAAGGCTTTTCCGTGACTCGTGCTCTGACTGTGTAGTTGCGGTCGATGGCACTGCGAATATCATCCGCAAAAGCCATCATCGGCTCAATGCGCATCTTGGACACGGCCGCTATATCATCGATGCCTCGAACATCCATCGGATTTTCCATCACCAGAGCGAGGGCACCGCCAATAATATCAAGCGGCAAAACATTATATTTCCGAGCTAGCTGCTCAGGAACCAATTTCAGAGCTTCCGGGCGTATTTTGTGCCGCTTTAGATCTACAAGTGGTATACCCATCTGGATGCTGAGAGCCGTAGTCAGGTCATGCGAAGTAAGCCATCCTTTCTCTATGAGCACTTGCCCGACTACTTTGCCTTCTCTGCGTGCGATATCCAGAGCAGTTTGTAACTGCTCCGCAGTGAGCATGTCATTGCTGACAAGCACCTCGCCAAGCTTCTCTTTAGCTAAATCAACCGCCGGGTCGACGTTTGTCTTTTCAGCCTGAGAACCACGCTGGCCCTTATCGCCTATTTTCATCGTTTAACCTCAAGAATTATCAGCCTGTCCATCAACTATACTTCCAAAGCGCAAAACAGTCAACATCCACTAAGGCATGTTGCAGAACAAAGAAACACATCTTAAGACCACAACCTTCACAACAACAGCTATATAGTTAGCCTTGTTTAACAAGGCACATACGAGTATAATCATTACCAACATGCCTGTACCATCAAGTTCCCAACTCGGAGACGTGCTGCTGTTACTCGAGGATATCATTGATACCATCGCTGATTCCACCCCCGACCAACAGTTCAGCGACCAGCTTCTGGCCAAGCTAACATCAGCATTCGACGTGGATGCTGGTTGGATTCAACTCCAGGAGCCAAAAGACGATGAAATAAGGCTTTTGGCCCACGTGGGTATGTCATCAGAGGCAGCGATGGCAGCCTGTCAACTAACGTCCGAAGGAGGGCCGCTCAGCGGCGTTCTCCAAAAGGGGCAAACTCGTGTTTCGCCAGGCAAATCAACCACCATCGAACGCACTTCTCTTAACTTGACCGAACCTGGATGCCGCTTTTATGCGGCTGCCCCATTAAAAGCCAGAGCGCAGATAATCGGGACTATCGGCTTATGCAGCAACATAAGGAGCAGATTCACTGTTGAACGCCTGCGGTTGCTGTCCCTGGTCGGAGCTTATGCAGGTATTGCAATCGAGTCGATATACCGATTGAGCCAGAGGAATGAAGAGGAAATCGGAGCGCAATTCGTCTCGGACGTAAGCGAAAAACAAGAGTTCTTGGATGCTCTAAGCCATGAGCTTCAAACTCCACTCACCGCCCTTATCGCCTCAACTGGCCTCCTAATAGAAGAGTTACAGAAAAACCCGCAAGGCACCCAAATTAGGTTGGCACAGAATATCGCTCGCAGTGCCTCAAGCTTGCAAAACAGGTTAACCGAACTCATCGACCTTTCGCGGGCTAAAACAACTAGATTCCAGATAAAGAAAAAACCATCGACTTCACGAATTTGGTGCAGAAAGCTACCGAAGAGGTATCACCACTGGTCACCGCAAAAGGACAGACATTGTCCATAGCTGTGCCGGCTTCGTTGGCTGTTGTCGCCGATGAACAACGCCTGGAACAAATCCTGCTCAACCTGCTCTCTAACGCCATCAAGTTCACCCCCGAAGGCGGACAAATCGCACTCAGAGCCAATACCGATACTAAAAGTCTCATCGTCGAGGTCCAGGACACAGGGCCAGGAATTTCCGAGGAAGAGCAACAAAAATTATTCCGCCCCTATTATCGTATCTCCGCCGACAGGCGCCGCATGCCCGGAATAGGACTTGGGCTAGTTATAACCAAACAGTTGGTCGAGCTGCATGGAGGAAGAATCTGGATACAAAGCGAGCCTGGTAAAGGAAGCACCTTCGCTTTCTCCCTGCCGCTAAAATCGAAATAACCTGGTTAAGAGGAAATGCCATGAAAGTTCTTGTCATCGAGGACAACCCTGAAATCCAGGAGGCAGTGTCACTCACCTTTGAGCTTAACTGGCCCGATGCCAAGGTGCTCGCCGCATTAGAAGGTTCCGCTGGCATCACCAAGGCAGAAACTGAGTCTCCAGACATGATTATCCTGGACCTCGGATTGCCCGATATGGAAGGCTTCAAGGTGTTGAAGGAAATTCGCGGCTTCTCTGACATCCCTGTAATCATCTTGACGGTGAGAAAAGACGAGATCGACAAAGTCAGGGGATTGGAATTGGGGGCTGACGACTATATTGTTAAGCCGTTCAACCACATGGAGCTCCTGGCACGAGTTAGGGCAGTCCTACGCCGCAGCCATATCCCTGAGCTCAAGGGGACGGACATGCCATTCGTCACCCAGAGCTTGACAATCGATTTTGCAGCCAGGACTGTAGTCAAACTCGGCAAGCAGGTGAGGCTCACCCCCACAGAGTTCAATCTACTCCAATATCTAGTCAGGAATGAAGGCAAAGTGCTGAGCCATCATGCCCTGCTGGCAAAAGTCTGGGGTGAAGAATACACAGATGCCACCGAGTATCTAAAGGTTTACATACAACGCCTTCGCGACAAGCTGGAAGATGACCCAGCAAACCCCAGACTGATCCTCAGCGAACGAGGCGTAGGTTATAAGTTCACAAAGCCAGACTAACCAGCCCTTCCACCAAATATTTACCTTATGTTTACCAGCACGTTTACTCCTAGCTGCTAAACTTAGAGTATAAGGCTAGGAGGTATGGCTATGAACCAGATTCTAATCATGTCCAACGACCCGATATTGAAGGAAAAGAACACCGAAGTCCTGACAGCAGGTGGTTTTCGCGTGTTCACCGCCTCAGATGCCCTGGACGGACTGCTCAAGGTGGATAAGAACGGCTTCGACGCCATCATTATAGACGACGAGCTGACAGACATGGACGGCTTTGGAGCTTGCCAGAAGATACGGCAGTATTCAGACATCCCCATTGTCCTTCTAGGCGCAGAGCCAGAAGAAAAGGTGTGGGCCAAAATTGATGACCTGGGCTTTGACATGTACTTAAAGAAGCCTGTTAGCCCACGGGAGCTAATGGCTCGCGTCAAAGCTGCATTAAGACGAGGCCACTCCAAAGAAAAGCCAAAGGCATTTCAAGATACCGAGCCTGTATATACCGAACCCGCACCTGATGAAACAAGGGCAACCCGGAGAGGAAAACAACCAGAGAGCCAGCCGACACCAGTAGTCCCTCTGCAAGATACTGCACCACTTCGCATGCAGAAAGACATGGACACGGGCAGATTTCAACAAACACCGGGCTCGGTTGATTCCCAGCGCACTCCTGTGGTTCCCAGGCAGGTGACTATACCAGCATCCGCACAAAAACCAGTAGAGGTGACCCCAACACCACAAGTTCAAAGACCAACTAGCGCCCCACCCACACCACCAACAGGCATATCCCAACCAGGCACTGGCTTCGAGCTATGGAAAGATGCCAGGGTAGCTAAATTGATCGACGCCCTGCTAATCGGCAGAATTACTGAAATCAACCCTGTGATAGACATATCTCTAGCAGCCGGTTACGCCTATCCCGAAGCTGATAGACTACTGGAGACCGCCGGAGATGAAACAAGGCACATTTTAGATGCTCTAGTAACTAACAATATCCTGAGCAAAAAGCTTTTCGAGAAACTTTATGTAGACTCAGACGGCTCCTTCCAGTTGGTCCCCGTAGAGCGCTGTCCAAATTGCGACTTGGGCAACTTGACCAGGGGGCAACTGGTGGAGCATTTCGTCTGCGGCAATGTCGGGCTTGACAGCGACTATAAGAGCGGGCACGCCTACGTCTGCCCCAAATGCCATAGAGAGCTCAAGCTGGTGGGCACTGATTACCGCAGCCTTGGAATGCGTTACAGGTGCTCAGATTGCCATGAAGTCTTCGCTACCCCCGCGACCAAGTGGCGCAACTCCAAAACCGGCAAAATCTGGACTGCTCAGCAGCTCCAGGAGGTAGACCTCTTTTCCTATAGCTTGGTCACAGATAAGAGAGATTGGTTGGAATTTCAATTACAGCCAAAGGCACAACTGATCGAATTCCTGAAACGACAGGGATATCAAGTAGAAGAACTGGCCCAGATACACGGCAAATCTGGCGCTCTCCACACCATTGACATCCTGGCCACCATGAACGACGGCATCGTAAAACTCAATCTCGGTGTAGGCATTCTGACAGCAACACACGGCGAATCAGAAGTCGGCCTCGACGAACTGTTCAAATTCGACACCAGGGCATACGACATGGGACTGGAACACAAGGTTGCCATAGCCATGCCACGTCTGAGCCTTGAAGCACAGAAATTTGCCGAGAGGCAAAGAATCACGGTCTTCCAGGCCAGAGACCTGGGCTCCTTCATGACCTACCTGTATAGTAAGCCGCGGCCACCAGTAGTTCCTCTGACTGCTGCTGGGGGACGTTATCTGGAAGGCACTGGCCCTGTCCCTGGTGGCATAGCCAGCCCTGAGAGCCAGCTTGTCGGCTTCCTGAAACATCGCGGCTATGAAGTTTATCAAAACGCTGAAATTGTTGGCAGGTCCGGCACCGAACACATCTTTGACATCTTCGCCCAACGGGATGACGGCATCATCATACCAACCGTCGCCGTGGCTATCACCAGGGCTGAGAAAGGTCGAGCTGTAACCATAGACCAGGTACTTCAATTCGATACCAAGGCTTACGACGCAGGCATCCGCAACAAGGTACTGGTCGCTATGCCAGCCATCAGCCCTGATGCCAAGCAGTTTGCCACCCAACAGCGGGTGCAAGTATTCGAAGGCAACGAACTGGATACGATGATTCGCACTTGGGCATCTCAACGTTAATCAAAGAGAACTAAGTCTGAGTCGATTAATAAGAGAGCTTGCCTACCACCGCAAGGACAATAACAAAATGAAGAAAAGCATCTACATAGTGGCTTTCCTGGGCCTGGCCCTTTACGGTCTGATAATCCTGGCTTCTCCAGACCTGACCACGCTGCTAGCAGGCGGCGCTGGTATTGTGACTGCAGTGTTCTTCATAGTATTGGCACTATTGGGCATAAGACACCCCGGAACAAGACATCGCATGCCCTGGCTATACATGGCACCTCTCACACTCATGTTTTTGGTTATACCGCTAATCTTTACAGTCATACTCTTTATCAAAGGGCAACTCAACATTCTACTCATAATCGTGATGGTTTCGCTTGCTTTCAGCTTCTTTTACACCTTCCTCAACATCCCGTTGGCAGTCTATCACAAGTATGAGGAAATCAAGCTGGGAGAAAAATACCTGGACCACTACCCGCCAGTAAGTATTCTCGTCCCCGCTTTCAACGAGGAGAAGTGCATCGCCGGCACGTTAGAAACCCTGCTCGAAGCCGACTATCCAGACAAAGAAATAATCGTAATTGACGACGGCTCCACAGATGACACGCTCAAGATAGCCAAATCCTATACCAAGCGCGGCATCAAGGTATTGCACAGGCCAAACGGCGGCAAGGCTGCAGCGCTGAACTATGGCTTGCAACTCGCCAATGGTGAAATTATCGTCTGCGTCGATGCAGATAGCATGATCGTGCGGACAGCTCTCATCGAGCTTGTCCGCAGATTTGAGGATGATAGCGTTGTCGCTGTCGCCGGCAATGTCAAGGTGTACAATCGAGACAAGATTTTAACAGCCTGCCAGGCGTTGGAATACATCTTCGACATCAACATAGCTCGAAGAGGTCTTGACCTTTTCGGAGCCGTGGTTGTGGTTCCCGGCTGCCTCGGAGCCTTTCGTGCCGAAGCCTTGCTGGAAACTGCAGGCTGGGATGTAGAGACAGTGGTCGAAGACTTCGACACCACGGTAAAAATTGCCAAGAGGAGCGCTTACGATGGCAGACATCCAGAGGCCAAGATAGCTCACATGGAAGCCCCCGACTTCCAGGTGGCTACCAAAGGCATGAAAACAGGCAGGGTAGTCCAGGCCAGCTCGAAAGCCATCGCTTACACTGAGGGGCCAGAGACAGTACGCGGCTTATGGAAGCAAAGGCTACGCTGGTATAGGGGCAATTTCCAAACCATGTGGAAACACAGGGACGCCTTCACCAATACCAGGTTTGGCAGTTTGTACACTCTAAGTTTTCCCTACGTCCTTATCTCAATGATTTTTGTTCCCATCTCTATGTTAGCAGTCATCATAGCAGGTGGCATGGCCATCATAGGCGGCGACGGTATGCCTCTCCTCCTGATTTTTGGTGTCTTTGTAATACTGCAATACCTGGTCTCGATACTGGCCATAGAGATGGATGACGAAGACCTGAAGCTGGCTCTTTACGCTCCACTAAGCGTTGTTGGCTACAAGCACCTGCTCGACCTCGCCAAGCTGAAGGCCGCTTTTGATGTGATGACCAACCGAAGCATGGGCTGGGACAAGCTGGATAGGATAGGGATTTACCAGATGGAACTCGAACGAAAGGGCCAGACACAACCGCAACTAGGTAGCAAGCCTGTTTCAAGTAGCACTTCTGCACCACACACTAACCCATAGGTACGATACCCGAATGAAATTCGGTTAATTACTAATGTCAGGGCTGCCCTATACGTCCCATGTCAAAAGTGAAAAGAAACACGATGTCAATCAGAGGGAGAATAACTTGATAGCCAGGGCAGTTTCGTTGGGAATGCTTCTAATAACAGCACTCATCTTGCTCCCATCAGAAAGCAGTTGCCGACCCTCTCGCCCACCCATCGCAGCTCACATCACATATTTTGCTCCAGCTTCAGGAACCTATTACCCCCAAGATGAGGTAGTTTCCTACCTGCAATTCAAAAATACGGGCAGAGAACCCTGGAATTTCTGGGTTGGCTATAGCGTCATGGACCAGGCTGAGCAATGGTATCACATAACTTCACACTCAGTTATGCTAAACCCTGGCCAGAAATCACCGATACAGAACAAAACCTGGCAGGTGCCCGCAGAGTCAGCTTGTACCACAGGCTATTATCGGGTAGCAATGGCAGTATGGGATGCCGCACCAGAGGACGAGAGGGCAACTATGCTGGAATACCGGGAGCAATGGGGTTCTTTCCAGGTCTTGCGCCATTTTGAACACTTCAATAGCTTCGACCCGAACCTGTGGCATAAAAGCAGCCACAACCTGGGAAGAAGCTATCTCGACCCAGAAAACGTCAATATCGACAGCGGACGTGCCAAAATCACAGTTCCTGCTGGCACATTGAACGGAGGAGAGTTCGCCTCCATAGGCTGTTTTAAGTATGGCACCTACAGAGCAAGTATGCTGCTGTCCCCCACACCAGGTCCGGTATCAGCTTTTTTCCTATTTCATGGCACGGCTGATAGAAACGATGAGATAGATATCGAAATATACAATCACGGCGGTTGGCAAATCGAGTTCACCACCTGGGTACAAGGCATTAGAACCAACACTGTCAAAAAACCGCTTGGGTTCGACCCCAGCACTGAGTATCACGAGTATCGAATTGATTTTTACCCGCAGGCTGTCAGCTTTCTCATCGATGGTCAGCTCTGGCAAAGGTATGCTTCTGGCCTACCAAAAGAGAATATGCGGTTGCTTGTTAATACATGGTTCCCAGATTGGTTGCCAGGAGTACCACCATCAACAGAACAGTACACATACGTTGAGTGGATACAATACTAGCAATCGTGGCAGGCGATGGTCGAAATAAGCTACAATACAGCGCACACGATACCAGCCACTCAGGACTTTTAAGGCAAAAGAGAATGACAATGAGTGCACGACAAATCTGCGTATTACTCCTCTGTATCTTCTTGGTAGCATTCGCCAGTTGCACTGGCACAGCACGCTCTCACCTGCGAAAAGGAGATGAATATCAACGCCAAATGCAATGGGACAAGGCCATCGAGGAATATACTCTAGCAATAGAGGCCGATGCAAACTATGCCAAAGCCTATGTCAGCCGTAGCTGGGCTTATATAAAGAAAGGCGACTTCAACCAGGCAATCGCCGATTGTACCAGAGCAATTGAGCTGGCCCCTAATCTAGCAGAGGCCTACAGCACCCGTGGATGGGCATATTTCTTGCACGCCTGGACATATCGCAACGAAGCAGAAAGACAAAAGGACTTCGACCAGGCAATTGCCGATTGCACCAAGGCAATCGAGCTTAATAAAAGACTTGCGGTCGCCTACAACACCCGCTGCGCATGTTACATCGAAAAAGGCTATGTTGACAAAAACTACTTTGAGAAAGCTATCACAGACTGCACTAAAGCAATTGAACTCGATTCTAAGTTCGCTGAGGCTTACAATGGCCGCGGTTGGGCTTACGGCTTGCGCGGCTGGACAAACAACGACAAGGATGACCTCAACCAGGCAATCAACGACCTGACGAAAGCCATAGAGCTGGACTCCAAACACAAAGTGGCCTACAACAACCGAGGATTTGTCTACAATAACATGGTTATCCGCAGATACGATGAGGCGATTGGAGACGCCTCCAAAGCTATTGAGCTGGACCCACTGTACGAAACAGCTTACAACACGCGAGCTTGGGCCTACTACGAAACACTCAAGTACGATGAGTGCATTTCAGACTGCACTAAAGCCATAGAAATCGCCCCATGGCGTGCAGACCTCTACCAAACTCGTGGCGCTTGCTATTTGAAAAAAGGAAGATACGAGCAAACAATCATTGATTGCACCATGGCCATCGAGCTTGACCCCGAATACGACATGTCTTACTTCTATAGAGGAGAAGCCTACCTCAGGCTAGGCAAGATGACAGAGGCCAGGCAAGACCTAGAGTGGTTCATCAGAATCTCCGAGAATGAATACATGAAGGACCTGGCAAGGCAACTTTTAGGTGGCCTGGGCGGGTTCGGCAGGGAGTATTACGATAGCATTATCGCTGACTGGACTAGGACTATCGAGCTTAATCCGAAATCCGCAGAAGCGTTCAACAAGAGAGGGCTGGCTTATATCAGCCGCGGTTACGACAGCGACCTGAACCTTGCTCTTGCTGACTTCACTATGGCAATCCAGCTCAATCCTAAATACGCAGAAGCTTACAACAATCGTGCAGTTGTTTATAACAGACAGGGCAGATTTTCAGAAGCCATCCTCGATGCACACAGGGCAATTGAATCGGACTCTTCATATGCCACAGCTTACAACACACGTGCCTGGGCTTATATTGAAACAGGTAAGTATGACGAGGCCATTGCGGACTGTGACAAAGCTATACAACTTGACCCACAGTTTTCGGCTGCCTACCAAACACGCGCCGGGGCTTATTTCGCAAAGGGCATGTACGAGCCAACGATTAGAGACTGCACCAAGTCCATCGAACTCAACGCCGCATATGACCTGCCATACTTTCTCCGAGGCCAAGCCTACCAAAAGCTAGGCAAGACAACAGAAGCCCGAAAAGATCTCGAGACATTTATTAGAATTTCGCAAAACGAATACCTGAAAGGACTGGCAACGCAGATGCTCAGCGAGCTTGGCCCATAAAACCAGCACCAAATGGCATGTTGCTGTTTGCATCACAGCTGCAGTACTCAGTATTTATTAAAGTAGAGCTATGTTAAACAAAAGTTGGCATAAACACAGGCTTTCGTTTGCACTATTCCTGACCCTGCTGGTTTTGTGTACAGGCTGTGTTGCGCATCAACCACCAACTATATGGGGTGAAGCAAAAAACGTTTCAGACTTTGGGAGCTTCGATTTCACTTCACTCTTCGTCAATACATATCCAGACCTTCAGCCAGCACTCTCCAAAATCGACGAAACTTTTACCGCTTCGCAGGACCCCTATGCCAAAGGTGACCTCATCCTGATGCGAAACAGAATAAAAGACAAGGGAAATCTCTATGAGGCAGCAAAATACTACCTTGATTACTCTGAACGCACAGATACGCCTCTGAAGAAATCTATCGCCACCATTTCACTCTACTCCATTGAGATGTTATACGGGAAAACCGAGAGAAGAGCTCAAGCGATAGAGCACGCAAAGGCATTTAAACCATGGCTTGGTGATGCAATAGAGGGAAAAGCAACTTTTTCCACACAGGACATACAGAAGATGCCCCCACCAGGAAACCCCAGCCAAATTACCATCGGAAGTACCGCAATTGTGATAAAACCGGGAGATGTTGTTAAGTGTCAATCAGAGAGAGTGGTCAGGGACTGGCTTTCTATTTACAATCTTGACCTACCACCCTGGGATATTAAGAAGGCAAGGATTGTACCCTGGCACGAGGGAGCCCGAACTAAAGAGCTTGTGGAGCTAGTAGACGTCAAAGTTTTACCTATCACGGGCACCCTCGTCAAAAGGCAAGGGGACAAATGGTTTGCACCGGACATGGATGGGAAATTCAAGTACGAGGTAAGCCTGGATAAGGTCTACAACTACCCAACCAACAAGATCATCGACCAGGATACAGTCCTGATTGTCGATACACACGGTATCTCCAGCTTGGCCTGGGATGCAGAAGGAGCACGCCTGGTCATTGGATGCGGAGACCATCAAGGGAAAGCAGAGGCAGCATACTACCTGGCCAGCAAGGGAATAGATGTCTATACCCCCCCCGACAGATTTATCTACACCCTTATCGGCACAAAGACACCAGGCAAGATACTTGGCTCCGCTCCAATCAAAAAACACCCTCAGGGGGCAATGCTCGGGGGACAACCGATAACCATAGACGTCAGCGAAAAGATTGTCGTCTCCACAACCACATTAGGCTATCCCGTTCAATACTACGATGCACCATACAGGTACTTCAAGGCACTGCAGGATTATTATGGCATCACGTTCAATATGCAGGTCATAGACTTAAGGCAAGTTGGAGAAACAGTAAAAGTCGTTACCAAAGCAACTGAGAATGGAGCCAAATTAATCGGCGTGAGGGTTTATAACGAAGATGAGTATAAGGCCGTAGCAGAGTGGCTCAGAAAAGATAAAGGCAACCGAGCTGTGCTCTTCCATTCCAGTATCTATGCGCCGGGATACAGGCTTTTCGCTGAGTTCCCAAAGCAGACCTCATTTGGCGACATATATCCAATACTGGAATCCTACGAAAAGAAGAGCTAAAAGCACAATAATGTCGCCACTACGGACAGATATACCGGCATAGGCCAAACCCCAAGTTGGCCCAAAACCAACACCCGGCAACCCACAATTAACTGCGCAGCACTCACATAGCTTGACAACTGCTACATTACAGCGTACAACTGCTACATTACAGCGTACAATACAGCGTACAATTGTTGTTTGAAACAACATTACTATTTTCTATCGTGGAGTCAGTAGGCCAGCAAATACATGAACAAAGGAGGTCTACCATAAAGAGTAAGAGGCCCATAAGCTTTACGGCAACGCTTCTGATTCTAACGCTTTTATCGAATTTGCTACTCCCCATCAATGCTCATGTTGCACAGGCCTCAAATCTTGCCTGGTCCATAGTCGACACGCCAGGCATAGGCGCCTCACAAGATTTCGATATTGTCAGTCCCTCAGAGGTCAACAAGCTGGCTATCGGTTCAAACGGTGTGACCTTTTATGCATTGGATATCCCCCATAAAAAGGCTTATGGAACATGGAGCGCCGGTGTCAACTGGTATGAGTTGACTGTCCCTGCTAGCTACGCGCCTTTCTGGAATATTGCCGTAGCTCCTGATGATGTCAATTTCGTTGTTGCCATCTCTGATGATGTCGCTCTTGGAGTGCAAGGGCCAAAAGAGGTATGGCTTTCTGACGACGGTGGCAAAGGCTGGAACGACCTTGGTTTCAGTACTGCCGTAGCATTACCCGCCAATGAATTCATAAGCTGCGTAGACATCTCTCCCCAACACGGCGGAGGCTGGGCCATCCTGGTCGGAACACGTGATGGAGCCGGTGGCGGCGACGTATACATGTCGAAGACCGGTACGTTTAGTCTGACCTGGCGCGCACAGGGCTTGAACCGCGATATCTATGCTGCCAGGTTCTCTCCAACCTATGCCAGCGATGCCTGCATTGTCGTAGTAGCGTCTGCAACAGTCACTGCCCCCAATGATGCCACCGCTGCTTACATCGGTGCGGTTGACCTGGCTGTATCACCCCCCACGACGAACTGGGGTATTTGGGGCCCCGTGGAGGTGAAAGACCCCACCAGCACCCCTGGCAATTCACCTGGTGTAAACCAAATCGTTGGAGCTGACCTGGAGCTACCCACCGACTTCTCAGGCCAGTCACCCAGTCTGCGACGCATGTATATCAGTATCGATGCGTCGGCCGGTGACACTGGTATCTTCCGCATCGATGATACTTACGTCTATGAACTGATGGATACTACCAACTTATTCACCAGCAAAAGGATTTCCAGCATCGCCTACTACGGTACCTATGCTTCAGGCAAGTTGCTGGCAGGCGAAGTCCTGGGCCGCCCATGTACAGCCACGGTGCCTACCTGGTTTACCGACTCGCCGACAGTATGTCCTATCCCCTGCTGGTACCCCGCCTTAAAACCAACGACTGGAGCTGCCGGAGTGAATTGCAACCAGACGACCAGTTGGGGCAATGCCCAGGTCTTCTGGTCACCAACACTGGCCGGTGGCGGAGTCACCTACGCTGCCACATCATCTGCCAACTTCACTGCTGGTGGTGTCAGTATGGCTCCGGGCAGCGGAGCCTTCCCAGGAGCCTTGAGAAACAGCATCCAGTACGATGAGTCCGCCTTCGGCTTGTCCCGGAACAATGGTGAGACATGGAATCAACTTAGCCTGATAGATACCAAAATCGACAAGTTCACCGATGTTGCCCCATCGGCAGACTGCTCTACAGTTTACCTTGCATCAAGCAATAACGGTACTGGCACACCTGGCATCTGCGATAGCTTTGACAGCGTCTGGCGCAGCAGTAGCAATTCCATCGTGACCTCACCTTTGGCCGCTGAACCTGTAGGCTCAATCTGGGAGAGAGTATACTGCCGTGTGACCGCCACAACGTGTGAAGCTACCCAGAGTGACTACGCCATACTAAGACTGGTTCCCAGCTGCGACGAGCCGACTGGCCAGATTGTCTTTTGGGCAGCCGGAGGCACCGGCATTGAAACTGGCACCACAAACATAGGTGGCTACACGGTTGGCCCAAATACACAAGCCGCCGCATGGTCACCAGACTACGGTGATTTCTGGGCGACCTTCAACTCCAGGCTGGCAATCCAGGACATGGCAGCACAATCTAATACCGACCTTCACGTCCTAAGTGTCGCAGGCTTGACACAAAAACTGCCCTATACCGGCACAGCTTGGGCAAGCACTGAGCCTAGCATTGATACCAGACTCAGCGGAGGACACTCAATCATCGCCAGGACTGATGGCAAAGTCTTGGTAGGTAGCAACGCCAATAGCATGCAGCATGGAGTCGCCTACTCGCTTAACGGAGGTACATCCTTTAGCGTAATCACCGATGTCATGCCTACCACAGGCAATGTACACGTGGCATTTGACCGGAACAATGTTATCTATGCGGCCGATGATGCCCCCGCAGGCTCGGTCTACCGCAATACCGTGCCCAGCAGTTCGCAATATGCTGACATGATGGCACCATCCAACGGCGCCATCGGTTCTAATGCACCCCATCCCGTAGGCCAATTTGGGCTGCAACTCGCCTTCACAGGAGCAGACAAACAATCAGCCCTATACTCTGCCCATCGGGACGAACCGGATGATACCGACAATAACAGCGGTGTCTGCCGCACGTTGTGGCCATTAGATGGCATGCCCAAGCCTGGCATCATCTGGGATTGCATGGATGTATTCGTCAGCTCTCCACCAGACGGTGTCCAGTTTACGCTAGAGCCATGGTCGCTAAAAATCTGTGGCTGTTGCACAGTGGACACCGATACTACATTATGGGCAATTGACAACTCGGACTACAACCCAAGCATCCCAGAGGGAATGCTGTGGGCATACACCGACTGCCTGGCCAAGAAAGGACCGGCACTGGTCACCAACGACAAGACACTCATTGGCTGCGACCCTGTATCCGGTCGAAACCAGCAAATAGACCTCTGTTGGGAGCAGTTGTGCGTCGCAACCACCTACGATATCGAGATAGCCAAAGACTCAAACTTCACCATAAGAGTGATTGATTGGGCTACCGCCGACGAGAACAATACAGCCAATTTCCTGAGACCAGTTGACGTCCTCAGACCATGCTGCTACTTCCCTGCCGGAGGCAGTGACATCACAGTTGCCTCTGCCATAGCGCAGTTCGGCAACCTAGAATGCAACCACACCTACTACTGGAGAGTGCAGGTACGGTCAGGCATCGGCAATCAAATCATACGCAGCCCCTGGTCTGAGGCCAGAAGCTTCACACTGAAAGCTGGCCTACCGGTACAGGCAGCATATGAAGGACTCACCTTACTTGCCCCCAAGCATAACTACCGAGACTGTCCCGTAAGCCCGGTGCTTTTCTCCTGGTCGCCATTCATAAATACTGCGAAATACAAGTTCGTACTGGCCAAAGACGCTGCACTCACAGACATCGTAGTCGAAGCTGAAGTAGCTAACACGGCTTATGAATACGAAGGCACACTGGATTACAGCGCCAGCTATTTCTGGCGAGTTATGGCAATTCAGCCAGCGCCAAGCGAGTGGAGCGCTACCTTTAGCTTCAGAACACAAGCTCAACCGGCAGTAGCAGAACCCGCTCCAAAACGTCCGCTAGCCAAATGGATATGGCCTCTGATAGCCGTGCTCACCGCACTATTCATTTGTATCATTGTATTTATTGTGGTCAAACCCAGATACCCTACACCAACGCTGCAACGAGGCAAACGACCGGATCACCCCATGTCCGAGTCCGGAGACAAGCCGAAGTGGGGGCAAAACCCTTAGCATAACGCAAGGCATCCTCTGGCTAAACCTGGCAAATAAGCTGACACCTCACTAAACCATATCGACCAAATGCCCGTGCCTTTGGTCTGCCATCCATACCTCGTGTTAGAATTAGTAGTTGAAATTACCCTCTTAAGTCGCGCGCTATGGCTTCAAACAGCATAATCATAAAAGGTGCCCGAGAGCACAACCTGAAGAACATCGATGTTGTCATACCCAGGGACAAACTGGTAGTCATCACTGGAGTCTCCGGCTCAGGCAAAAGCTCCTTGGCCTTTGATACCATATACGCCGAAGGGCAGAGACGTTATGTAGAGTCTCTTTCAGCCTACGCCCGCCAGTTTCTGGGCCGGATGGAAAAGCCAGACGTCGATTACATTGAAGGTCTCAGCCCGGCCATCTCAATTGACCAGAAAGGACCAAGCCGTAACCCACGTTCAACTGTGGGCACAGTGACCGAAATCTATGACTACCTCCGTTTGCTTTTCGCCCGCATCGGACACCCACACTGTCCCAATTGCGGACGTGAGATTTCACGACAGACCGTGCAGCAAATAGTGGATTCCGTACAGGCAATACCAGCAGGCACCAGAATCATGATACTGTCACCGCTAATCAAAGACCGCAAAGGAGAGCACCAGGCAATATTCGATGACCTCCGCAAAGCAGGCTTTGTCCGCACTCGCGTTGATGGATACATTCGCGACCTGTCCGAAGAATTCGAACTGGACAAGAACAAGAGGCATACCATCGAGGCAATTGTTGACCGCCTACAGGTAGGCGAAGCCGAAACCGGCCGCCTTGCAGACTCAGTAGAGACAGCACTCAAACTTGGCGGGGGCACTGTTCTGGTATCTACCGCAGATGGAGAAGAGCTGCTGTTCTCTGAACATTTTGCCTGTGTACATTGTGGAATCAGTCTTGGGGAAATCGCACCCAGAACCTTTAGTTTCAATAGCCCTCATGGAGCTTGCCCAAAATGCAGCGGGCTTGGCATGAAACTTGAGATTGACCCTGACCTTCTCATTCCCAACAAAGAACTCAGCATATCTGAAGGCGCCATCCATGCCTGGGGATGGGGAGCCTGGCGCGCCAACGAATTACACGAACTGGCACAAAAACATGGCTTCTCACTTCGCACTCCCATATGCAATTTAAAGAAGGAACATCTTCACCTTGTCCTCTACGGTGACAATGGTGAACATGTTAGACACCGCAACCGTTACGGCAGAATTAGAGACTACTTCACCGGCTTCGAGGGAGCGATTACCTACCTCGAACGCCTATATCGGGATACCGAATCTAGCAGAGCCAGAGCTGAAATCGAGCGATATATGACATCCTACCCTTGCCCTACGTGCCAGGGAAAACGACTCAAACCTGAATCACTGGCGGTCAAAATCGATGGCAGAAACATAATCGATATAACAGAAATGCCTACTACTGAATCCTTGCGCTGGATCCAACTGCTTTCCGGTGACAAGAACGATAAATCACCTCTGACCAATCACGAGTTGAAGATAGCACACCAAATACTGAAAGAGATAACTTCTCGCCTCGGTTTTCTCACAGACATCGGCTTAGGGTACCTCACATTAGATAGGCCGTCAGCCACGTTAAGCGGCGGAGAATCGCAAAGGATTCGATTGGCCACACAAATCGGCAGTGGGCTGATGGGGGTACTCTATGTCTGCGACGAGCCAACAATCGGCCTGCACCCAGCCGACATTTTTCGCTTGATTAACACCATGAAAAGACTGCGTGACCTGGGCAATACCATTCTCATCGTCGAACATGATGAAGCGATGATGCGCACAGCCGACCATATCATTGACCTGGGCCCTGGCGCCGGTGAACACGGCGGTCAAGTCGTCGCCGCTGGGGCCCTGGAAGAAATCATGCAATGCCCCGAGTCGATAACCGGCCAGTACCTAAGCGGGAGAAAGAGCATCCCACTTACCAGAAAGCAACGCCTCGGCACAGGAAAGGAACTGATAATCAAAGGAGCACAAGAGAACAACCTCAAGAACATCGATGTGTCTATACCCCTGGGCAAATTCGTTTGTATAAGCGGTGTCTCCGGCTCAGGCAAAAGTACACTTGTGAACGAGGTCATATACAAGAAACTTGCTCAGATGTTCTACCGTGCAAAGGACAAGCCCGGAAAATGCAACAGGATAATAGGCACTGAACACATTGATAAAGTTATAGACATTGACCAATCACCCATCGGCCGAACACCACGCAGTAATCCAGCCACCTACACAGGAACATTTACACCCATTCGCGAGCTTTTTGCCATGGTCCCAGAAGCCCGCATGCGTGGCTACATGCCGGGAAGATTTTCATTCAACGTACGCGGCGGACGCTGTGAAGCCTGTCAGGGTGAAGGATACATCCAAATAGAGATGCAGTTTTTACCCGATGTAACCGTACCATGCGAGATATGCAAAGGAAAACGCTACAACAGGGAAGCACTGGAAATCCACTTCAAAGGCAAGAACATCGCCGATGTCCTAGATATGACCGTGGAAGAAGCACTCGAATTCTTCCAGCATTTTCCAAGGGTCAGCAATAAATTGGAGACATTGCGTGATGTCGGTTTAGGCTACATACGCCTGGGACAGCCAGCAACGACTCTTTCCGGCGGTGAAGCACAAAGGGTCAAACTAGCCACCGAACTGTCAAGACGCTCCACGGGAAAAACGCTGTACATCCTTGACGAGCCGACCACAGGCCTATCCTTTTCAGATATAGCCTGCTTGCTCCAAGTGCTACAACGCCTGGCAGATGCCGGTAACACCGTGGTTATCATTGAGCACCACCTGGACATAATCAAGAACGCTGACTATATTATTGACCTCGGACCTGGGGCTGGTGACGAGGGAGGCTACGTTATAGCCACGGGCACGCCAGAGGAAATAGCACAGGCCGATGCATCGCCAACAGGCCAGTACCTACGCAACAGCCTGGAAAATCAGCCAGGCGAATATTCGCTGGTAAATTGAAACCTTTCCCGGCTAACCAGAACAGGGCAAGCTCAGTTTTTCACTATCATCCACGCTCTGACGGACATACCTGTGCAACTGGACAATTAAGGCCGCCAAAGGCGGGAAAAGCACCATCCCCCATATACCTGCCAGGTACGAACCCAATGCAAGTAAAAATAGGAGTACCGCGGGATTTATCCGAAGAAAGCCTCCATGAATCCTCGGAACAAGCAGGAGATTCTCGGATAATTGAACCAGCAAATAAACCAACGCCACCCAGATCGCCTTGTCAGGCACTACAGCAAGAGCTACCACAACACCCAGAATACCACTCAGCCATGGCCCGATAGTAGGAATAAACTCAAACACACCGGCCACCACGGCCAACGCCGGAGCAAGCTTAATGCCAAGTATGCTCAACCCTATGAACACCAATACGGCTACTGTAGCTCCTATTATCACTTGAGCGCGTATGTACCGCCCAAGCACATTATCCATGATAGCAAAGATGTTCCGAGCATGCCTGGCCACTCCGGGTGTCAAAAAGGAGTAAAAGCCGGCACTCAACTCCTTTGAATCCTTCAATACATAGAACAGAAAAAGAGGTAAGCCGGCAAAACCGAGAATCATGCTGAATGTAGCCGGTACAATCTTCAAACCATGAACAAACGCATCTTGAAATGCAACACCCAGTCTTGACCCTATGCCACTGATCGCCTGGTCCAACTGCTGCTGCTGCGCTGGAGACAGACTCCGATGAAATGTCTCAAACCATTCCTTCCACATGGCAAGCCCTTTAGAAATATAGTCAGGAGCATTCTGAAACAGAACCGCAAAAGAACCGGATACAGCCGTAATAAGATAGAATGTGAAAAGACCACCAACACCCAGGGCCAGGATAAAAATCAGCAATATCAGTAAAGGCCTGGCTATCTTCTCCCATCTGCCCTTGAAAGACAGTTTCTTTTCGGCCCAATCAACCAGTGGCAACAGCAGATAAGCCATCACCACACCCAGGATAAACGGCAATATCGTGCTTCGTAATGCATACAACAGTCCAAAAACAATAGCTAATGCCAACAAGAAAAATATCAAAGCCCTGTTGCGCCTGAATGCACCGCCGTCAGTAGACATTACGTGACTCCTATCCTTACTTGTCCATGATTCGGACAGTTAATGCACCGTTACATTCCCATGCATATCAAGCTTGCTCAATCAGTAACTTCATCCAGCTTAGCCTGTGCTTGACGCACAGCCTCAGCCGCAGCCTTCTTAGCTTTAGCAGCAATATCGACGCTTTTATCCCTGATTTGCTTCCCCTTTTCTGCCAATATCTCCCGGGTCTCTTCCCCTGGCCTTGGCGCAAAAAGCAACCCTACAGCCACCCCCACTACAGCACCGACAATGAACCCAATCGCAAACCCGCTACCACCTTCTCTCTCAGCCATCGCAACCTCCTTTCTGCTATTGTTTCTTCCGAAAAAATTCTCTTGCCAAATCAATACCTTGGCTTATACCACGAACCAGGGCAGCCACCTGGACTATCGGCTTTATAACCTCATCTCTCACTGTTGAAGACATCTCGTGGATCGTATTTGTCGTAGCCTCTATGGAGCCCAGGACACGTCCCGTTTTCTTATAAAGCAAGAATGCCAGCACCGCAAGCAATATAACTACCAATGTAA
>Ga0194125_10005071_pt1 | contig 20225 bp, 14 predicted proteins | sample TA2KigC250mmetaG_FD_148626 | JGI IMG/M metagenome (GOLD analysis project Ga0194125, IMG submission 148626) | Freshwater microbial communities from Lake Tanganyika, Tanzania - TA2015034 Kigoma Deep Cast 250m | ecosystem: Environmental > Aquatic > Freshwater > Lake | place: Tanzania: Lake...
ACGCGGGGACGGGGTGACATGGGGACACGGGGACGCGGGGACGGGGTGACACGGGGACGCGGGGGCGGGGTGACACGGGGACACGGGGACACGGGGACGCGGGGACGCGGGACGGGGTGACACGGTGACACTGACACCTGCCCCCTGACGCCAGGCATCTGATGCAAGCATATGCACGAAATGTCTATCACACAGGGCCTGCTGAACATGGCCCTCGAGCACGCCGGCGGCCGGCGCATCACCAGCATCCACCTGCGGGTGGGCCGGATGTCGCCTGTCGTGCCGTCGTCGGTCGAGCTGTTCTTCGAGTATCTGAGCAAGGGCACGCTGGCCGAGGGGGCCGCCTTGCACTGGGAGATGCAGCCGGTCGAAATGACCTGTACCGACTGCGGCCGCCAGGCCGATTTGAGCGAATGGGCCGACGACGCGCCTCAGATGCTCATGGCGCGGGCTTTGGCGCGCGGCTGCGCGTGCGGCAGCAGACGCCTGCGCGTTACGGGCGGCGTGGCCTTCGGCATGGCCAGCATCGAGGTCGCCGACGACGGATGATGTGACAATGTGGGTTAATATAGAGAGGAGGTGAGAGCGCGCAGCGGTTCCTGCCCGTGATTGACCAGCATACCTTCGGACTTCAGCCGGACACGTTCACACCAGTGCCAAAGAAGGAGGCTATCTTCGCAATGGACAAGCCCAAGTCGCAGCTCCCCGGTGGGGGAATGCATCCCTACGTCCCAGAGTTACAAGATCTGCACCGCCAGGGGCGGATCAACCGCCGCGAGTTCCTGCGGCTGGCGACGCTGCTCGGTGTGTCTGTGGCATCCGCAGAGGTGTTGGCGGGATGCACGCAGCCGCCTGCGCCGGCCGCGCCCGTCAAGGAAGCCCCCCAGGCAACTCAGGCGCCCAAGCCCACCGGAGCAGCCGCAGCCGCGATCAAGCGCGGAGGCGAGCTGCGCGTCTCGACCGCCGTCTACAAACTCACCGACCCCGCGGCCGGCTCCTGGACCGAGTACAACGTCTGGTGGTTCGTGGCCGAGTACCTGGCCGTCACCGGCCTGGACAACATCACCCGGCCCTGGCTGCTGGAGAAATGGGAGGCTTCGGCCGATCTCAAGACGTGGACGCTCTACTGCCGCAAGGGGATCAAATTCAACCATGGCCCCGAGTTCACGGCCGACGACGTGATCTTCAACATCAAACGCTGGCTCGATCCGGCCACCAAGTCCTCGATGCTCGGGCTGATGGGCACCTATCTGTCGCCAAACGATGTGGAGAAGGTTGACCAATACACGGTCAAGCTCAATCTGAAGAAGCCCCAGATCGCCGTGCCTGAGCACCTGTTCCACAACCCGGCCGCGATCCTCTCGAAGGACTTCCAGGGCGATTGGGTCAAGCAGCCGGTCGGCACCGGCCCCTTCACCCTGGCTGAGTACGTCGTCAATGAGCGCGCGCTGGTGAAGCGCCGAGAGGGCTACTGGCGCAACGGCGCCGACGGCAAGGCGCTCCCCTATCTGGACAGCATCCGCATGGTCTATCTGGGCACCGACCCGGCGCCGGCCGTCGCGGCGCTGCAAGGGGGCGACATTGATGTGATGTTCTTGAACCCGCCGCTGCTGGAGGCGCTCGAAAAGAGCCAGAACATCAAGATTTCCCACCAGGTATCGTCCTTCACGCACGTCATTCGCATGCGTGCGGACAAGAAGCCGTTCGACGATGCACGCGTCCGCAATGCCATCAAGCTCTGCCAGGATCGCGAGAAGATCTTGCAGGCCACCCAGCGCGGCTACGGCGCGTTGGGCGAAGACCATCACGTCGCGCCGATCCACCCGGAATACACTCCCGGTATGGCGGTCAAACGTGACATCGAGAAGGCCAAGGCATTGCTGAAGGATGCCGGGCATCCCAACGGCCTGACCGTGAAGCTCTCGACCATGGACTCCGAACCAGTGCCCACCATCGCCCAACTTCTGAAAGAACAGTGCGCGCCGGCGGGCATCAACATCGAACTGGCGATGATGCCGGCCAACATGTACTGGGATCAGTGGATGGACGTGGACTTCGGCATCACGAGCTGGACGCACCGCGCGCTGGCGGTGATGACCCTGGGTCTGGCCTATCGCACGGGCGTGCCCTGGAACGAGACGCACTGGTCGAACAAGGAATTCGACACGCTGCTGGATCAGGCCGAAGGCACGCTGGACATCGAAGCCCGCAAGAAGCTCGTCGCCAGGATTCAGAAGCTGATGCAAGACGAGGGGCCGGTGGCGATCCCGCGCTGGAATGCGCAGATCCTCGGCCACAACAAGAAGGTTCAGAACCTCGGCGTGGCCCCGCACGACCATCTGATGGCGTACGAGGCCTGGATAGCCTAGTACGTATCTTCTCAATAATCCGGGGTAGGGGCATGGCCTTGCGCCTGCCCGCCGGGGCGACCGCAAGGGTGCGCCCCTACAAATTGAGAAGATACCCTAGTACTACAACCGCACTTCATATCGCCGGGCGGTTGAAACCGCTGCAACAGCGGCGCAGCCTGCCGACGCAGGCTCAATTCCGTCGCCGGCGGGCGACTTCGCGCAGGTTGCGGTTGCAACCGCTGCAACAGCGGCGCAGCCTGCCGACGCAGGCTCAATTCCGTCGCCGGCGGGCGACTTCGCGCAGGTTGCGGTTGAAACCGCTGCAACAGCGGCGCAGCCTGCCGACGCAGGCTCAATTCCGTCGCCGGCGGGCGACTTCGCGCAGGTTGCGGTTGCAACCGCTGCAACAGCGGCGCAGCCTGCCGACGCAGGCTCAATTCAGTCGCCGGCGGGCGACTTCGCGAAGGTTGCAGCGACCTCGGTCGCCGGGTCTGAGAAACTGCGGTTGTAGTACTAGTACTACAACCGCACTTCATACCGCCGGGCGGTTGAAACCGCTGCAACAGCGGCGCAGCCTGCCGACGCAGGCTTAATTCAGTCGCCGGCGGGCGACTTCGCGAAGGTTGCGGTTGAAACCGCTGCAACAGCGGCGCAGCCTGCCGACGCAGGCTTAATTCAGTCGCCGGCGGGCGACTTCGCGAAGGTTGCGGTTGAAACCGCTGCAACAGCGGCGAAGCCTGCCGATGCAGGCTCAATTCAGTCGCCGGAGGGCGACTTCGCGAAGGTTGCAGCGACCTCGGTCGCCGGGTCTGAGAAACTGCGGTTGTAGTACTAGAACGGCTTGGGAGCCGGAGGCTGGCAGCCACCCGGCTCCCAAGCCGATCATCTGCCCGGTTGAGGATTGCCATCGTGCCAGCACTTAACCGCCGTACCGCGATCATCTTCTGCACCATCCTGTTGGTGGCGATGGGCTATGGCATCTTCATCCCAGTGGTGCCGTTCTTTGCCAAATCCATGGGGGCCAGCGGCCGAGACTTAGGCTTCTTGACCGCGGCCTATGCCGCGATGCAGTTCCTCTTCGCGCCGGTTTGGGGCGATCTCTCGGATCGCATCGGACGGCGGCCTGTGATTCTGATCGGGGTCATGGGGTGCATCGTTTCGCAGGTGCTCTACGGGCTATCCACGCAACTGTGGATGTTCTATGCCAGCCGTGCGCTGTCTGGCGCGCTCACGTCGGCCGTCTTTCCGACCGCCATGGCCTACATCGCCGACGCCACAGCCCCGGAGGAGCGCAGCGGCGGGATGGGGCTGGTTTCGGCAGGCATGTACACCGGCATGATGTTCGGGCCGGCGCTCGGCGGATTGCTGGCGAACATCAGCCTGACGCTGCCGTTCTTTGTCGCCGCGGCCCTCTCGACGCTGGTGCTGGCCTTCGTCTTCTTCATGCTGCCCGAATCGCTCCCGGCCGAGCAGCGCAAGCCAGGCGGCCGCCGATCGGTCGGCGCAAACCTGACCCAGATGGCGCCGGCGCTGCGGGGGCCGTTGGGGCGGTTCTTCCTGCTCACGTTCCTCTTCAGCTTCGGCATGTCGCACCACTGGAGCATCTTCGGCCTGTATGTGATGCAGAGGTTCAGCTACACGCCGGACCAGGTGGGCGCGGTGATGGCCGCGGCCGGCGTGGGGTCGGCCCTGGTGCAGGCTTTTCTGACGGGCCGCGTGGCCCGCTGGTGGGGCGAGGCGGCCGTGGTGCGCGGCGCGCTGCTGGCCAGCGCCATCGGCTTCCTGGTGATCCTGCTGGCCGCGACTTTCCCGACCGTGACGCTGGCTGCCTGCTTCTACGTCATGGCCAGCTCGCTGCTCAGCCCGATGGTCGCGGCCCTGATCTCGCGCGCTGCAGGCCAGGGGCAGGGCGCGGCCATGGGACTGAACAGCTCCTTTATGAGCCTGGGACAGATCATCGGCCCGATCTGGGCCGGCTATGCGCTCGATCTGAGCTACAAGTTGCCTTTCCTGAGCGGCGCGACGGTCATGGCGGTCGGTTGGGCCATCACCATTGCCTGGGGACGCGCTGCTGGCCGCGGCCAACGGGCGCACGCGGCCAAAACGCTTTCTTGAGGTATCATCGTGACAGTTGCAGACCAACGCGTCGCCGCCGCAGCCGTTCCTGCGGCGGCCCTCCCCGCGACCAGTCCGGCCGCCGAAGCCGACCATTTTGACACCGGTCGCGTGACAACCATCGCAGCGGGGCATTGGATCCACGATAGCTACACGGCTTTCCTGGCGCCCATGCTGCCCCTTTTCAAGCAAACGCTCGGCCTCTCGAATACCGAAGCCGGCCTGTTATCGGTCTTCATGCAGGAAGCATCGCTGGCGCAACCGCTCATCGGCCGCGTGGCCGATCGCTTCAGCGCCCGCTATTTCGTGGTCTTCGCGCCGGCCGTCACCGGCATCGCGATGAGTTTGCTCGGCGTTGCGCCCAACTACCTCTTCCTGGCGATCTTGCTGACGATCGCCGGGCTGAGCTCGGCGTGCATCCACGCGGTCGGCCCGGTGCTGGTGGGCAATGTCTCGGGCAAGAAGCTGGGCTCCGGCATGAGCATCTGGATGGTGGGCGGCGAGGCGGGCCGCTTCATCGGGCCGCTGGTCATTGGCCTCGCCATCCCCTTGCTGACCGTCAGGCGGATGCCGGTTCTGATGATCGGGGGATTGCTGGCTTCGGCGGCATTGCTCTTGACGCTCAAAGAGCGGCCGCGCCACGGGCCAGAGATCAGTCGCTCGGGCACGTCGCTGCGCGCTGAGATGGCCGGCAAAGGCCGCCTGCTCGCGGTGCTGGTCGCCTTCATCACCATCCACGTCTTCATGAGCGCGGCGCTCGTGACCTATCTGCCCACGCTCCTGCACGACGAAGGGGAATCGTTCTGGCTGTCCAGCGTCGCGCTCTCTGTCTTGCAGGCGGCCGGAGTGGTGGGCGCGCTGTTCGGCGGCACGCTGAGCGATCGTCTGGGGCGGCGTCGGCTGCTCTTCGCGTCGGTGTTGCCCACCTCGATCTTCATGTTCGTCTTCCTGGCCGCGACGGGCTGGTCACGCTTCCCGATCCTGGTGGTTCTGGGGCTGACATCGCTCTCGATCACGCCCGTCATGATGGCGTTGGTGCAGGAGAGCTTCCCCAAGAACCGGGCGTTGGCCAACGGCTTCTACATGGCGCTCAGCTTCCTGATCCGTTCCGTGGTCGTGATTCTGTTGGGCCGGCTGGGGGACCTGTTCGGGCTGCGGCTGGCGTTCACCGTCAGTGCGATCGTCCCGCTGCTTGGTCTCCCGCTGCTGCGGTGGCTGCCGGAGAAAACGCGCGCTCGCTGACATGACCTGGGGGAGAACAGATGGGCGAGATCATCGTTCGGCGTCTGGCATTGATGCTCCTGACGATGCTGCTGGTCTCGATGGCGGTCTTCTTCATCTGTGAGGTGGTACCGCTGGACGTCGCGCGCAATATCCTGGGGCAATTCGCCACCCCTGAGACGATCGCCGCGTTTCGGGAGCAGAACGGTTTTAACTGCCCTGCGACCGTGCGTTATGTCATCTGGCTGATCGGCGACGACTGGATTCCGTCGGCGCGCGGCGTGCTCGGCGCAGAGGTGCTGCCGGCCGGCTGCACCCCACCCAAACTCGACCGGAAGGGGCTGGCGCGGGGCGACCTGGGCTACTCGATGCTGAACGGCGCGCCGGTCGCGCCCATCGTTTTCCGCCGGCTGAAGAACTCGGCCATTCTGGCCGGCATCGCATTCCTGCTCATCATGCCCATCGCGCTCCTTTTCGGGCTGTGGGCCGGACTGCGGGAGAACAAGCTGGCGGACCGTATCATTACGCTGGCGAGCCTCATCACCACCTCCACGCCGTCGTTCGCGTTGGGCGTGTTGCTGGTGGTCATCTTTTCCATCCAGCTCAAGCTGCTGCCCGGCATCAGCGCGCTGGTGACCGAGACCAATATCCTGCAGACGCCGGCCAAGCTCGTCATGCCCATCGCCGTGCTCTTTTTCGCAGAGGCCGGTTACGTGGCGCGCATGACGCGCGCCAGCATGGTAGAAGTGATGGCGACCCCCTATATCCGCACGACGCTGCTCAAGGGCCTGCCCTACCGGCAAGTCGTGTTCAGACATGCGCTCAAGAACGCTTTGCTCGCGCCCATCACCGTGATCATGCTGCACATCAGTTGGCTGATCGGCGGCATCGTGGTGGTCGAATCGCTGTTCGGATTCCCTGGACTGGGCACGCTGTTGCTGCAGGCCTCCCTCGGCAAAGACGTTTACGTGATCGAGGCCGGCGCGCTTTTCATGACGTTCGTCGCCACCGCAACACAGTTGCTGGCCGACTTCATCTACATCTATCTTAACCCGCGCATCCGGTATTCGTGAGGAAGCCGGTGGGATCAAACAATGGGGGGCCTGGTTCGATGAGCACTTCTTCGGGCGTCGGCGACGCCAGCGACGATCTCGGCGCCTGGCGCGCCTGTCCTGGCGAGGCCAGGGACGAGGCACTTCGTCTCCGCTCGCACTGGGCCAGAGTGCAGACGCGCTGGCGCGACCTGAAAGCCGGCCCGCTGGCGTTTCTCCAGTACCGATCGGCCCTGGTGGGCTTCTGGATCGTGGTCTTCTGGATCGCTATCGCTGTCCTCGCGCCCGTGCTGGCGCCCCACCGTCCGAATGCGATCGTGGGCAAGTTCAACCAGACGCCCTCGCTCGTCCATCTGATGGGCACCGACAACCTGGGCCGCGATGTGCTGAGCCGCCTGATGTTCGGCAGCCAACCCATCTTGACCCTGGCGCCGCTGGCGGTGCTCTGCGCCTCGATCGTCGGCATCACGCTTGGGTTGGTCGCCGGCTACTTCGGCGGCATCCTGGACGATGTGCTGATGCGCCTGCTCGACGCGACGATGGCCTTCCCGACGCTGCTGCTTTACATGATCATCATCGCCGCGGTCGGCCCCTCGCGGCTGAACGTCATTCTGGCCATCACCGTCGGCGGCTTTCCTGGGGTAGCCCGGCTGGTGCGCAGCCTGGTGCTCGACGTGCGCAATCGCGAATATGTCCACGCAGCGCGGCTGCGCGGGGAGTCGGCGCTTTACATCATGTTTCGCGAGATACTGCCCAACTGCCTGGGGCCGGTGATCATTGACGCCTGCCTGCGCGTGGGTTACGCTGCGTTCGCCATCGGCACGCTCGGTTTCCTGGGTCTGGGCCTGCCGCCGCCCAACCCCGACTGGGGCCGCATGGTCGCCGATGGCCGCATCTGGATGATCACAGCGCCCTGGATCGCCATCTTCCCTGCCCTGGCCATCTCCAGCCTGGTGGTGGGGCTGAACCTGTTCGCCGATGGGGTCAACGCGGCGTCACGCCACTTCTGACATCGGCATGGAGCAAGAAGCATGAAACTGGGAGACAGCGTCGATAGGCCCACAGAGGGTTCCGAACCGGTGCTGCGCGTCGAGGATTTATCGGTCTCGTACACGACCCGCAAAGGGGATGTGCCTGCGGTCCGTAACCTGTCGTTCACGGTCGGCCGGGGCCAGGCGTTGGGGCTGGTGGGCGAATCGGGCTGCGGCAAAAGCACCACCGCCCTGGCGGTCATGGCCTACCTGGGCGGCAACGCGCAGGCGGTCAGCGGACGCGTGCTGTTCGAGGGCCACAACCTGCTCGCCATGAACGACGATGATCTGCGCCAAATCCGCGGCAACCGGTTGGCGATGGTTTACCAGGATCCGATGGCGACGCTCAACCCGGTGTTGACCATCGGCGAGCAACTGACCGAGGTGCTGCGGGTGCATCAGGTGATGAGCGAGAAACAGGCGCACGAATGCGCGGTCGAGGCGCTCCAGAAAGTCAATATGCCCGATGCAACGGAGCTCATGCGCCGCTATCCGCACCAGATTTCAGGTGGACAGCAACAGCGCGTGGTCATCGCCATGGCGCTGCTGTGCAATCCCGGCCTGCTGATCATGGACGAGCCGACGACAGCGTTGGATGTTACCATCGCCGCGACGGTCCTGGACCTGGTCGAGAAGCTGCGCGCGGAGTTCGATACCGCGCTCCTGTATATCAGCCATAACCTGGGCGTCGTCGCGCGGGTATGCGACCGCGTGGCGGTGATGTACGCCGGCGAGCTGGTGGAAGAAGCGTCGGTCCGCGATCTTTTCCTGAATCCGTATCACCCCTACACCAGGAGCCTGCTGCGCTGCGTGCCCACGCTGACCGCGGGCAAGGAGGCGGTGCAGCTTTCACCGATTCCCGGCCAGGTGCCATCCGCGCTGAGCCTGCCCGCCGGCTGCGTGTTCGAGCCGCGTTGCAGCTTCAGCGATGGCGACGCGTGCCGGCGGATGCGTCCGGCGCTGGAGCGCGCAGGCTATGGCCGGCAGGTGCGCTGCTTCCATTGGGAGCGGCCGCGCGGCCTGCCTGGGCCAGGAGCGATAGCCGGCAAACAGGGCATCGTCGAGACCGGAGAGGAGACGATTGAGGCGCTGACCGTCGCCGGCCAGCCCGCAGCACGAGACACGCTGCTGGAAGTCTCCCATCTGAGGACGATCTATGTGCAGCGAGCGAGCTGGTGGAAGAAGCTGCTGGCCGGCCGCGCTGACCGCGCGGTTCAGGCCGTGGATGACATCTCGTTTGACATGCGTCCCGGCAGCATCATGGGTGTGGTGGGCGAGAGCGGCTGCGGCAAGACTTCGCTGGCGAAGACCGTGGCTGGCCTGGTGGAGCCGAGCGCCGGCAAGATCGAGTTCTTGGGCGTGGACGTGACAAGAGCGGTGGAGAAACGCGACGCCGCAGTGTTGCGCGAGCTCCAGATGGTCTTCCAGAACCCCGACTCGACGCTCAACCCCACGCAGACCGTTCGCCAGATCATCGGCCGGCCGCTCCAGGTCGCCCGCATCGCGGCCCGCGGCGAGATCGCGGCCGAAGTGCGCCGGCTGCTCCGGGCGGTCAAGCTCGATGAGACCTACCTGGATCGCAAGCCTGCGCAGCTCAGCGGCGGCGAGAAACAGCGCGTGGCCATCGCCCGTGCGTTTGCCTCTCGCCCCAAGCTGGTGATCTGCGACGAGCCGGTGTCGTCGCTGGACGTCTCGGTGCAAAGCTCGGTGCTCAACATGTTGCTCGACATCCAGCGCAACTACGGCGCCAGCCTGATCTTCATCTCGCACGATCTGAGCGTGGTGCGTTACTTGTGCGACTACATCATGGTGATGTACCTGGGCAAGGTGGTGGAGTATGGGCCGGCCGAACGCATCTTTCAGCCGCCCTATCATCCCTACACTGAGGCGCTCCTCTCGGCCGTGCCGGTGCCCGACCCGACCGCCCGACAGGAACGGGTTCGGCTGGAAGGCCCGGTGCCCAGTCCGGTGAACCCGCCCAGCGGGTGTCGCTTTCACACCCGCTGCCCCAGACGGGGCGGCGGCGAGCTGTGCGAAACGCGGCAGCCAGGGCCGCAGACCAGCGACGACGTGACGATCTTCTGCCACACGCCGCTCGCAGAACTGGCGCGGTCCAGACCCGTGATTCATGCGCCGAAAAAACAGTCATTCTGAGGGAAACGATAATGACACTGCAGAGCAACTATGCCGAGCTGGTCACGCCGCAGTTCCACAAGCTGTCGCGCGACCAGATGGAGCGCATCCATCACGCCAGCCTGGAGATCCTGGATCGCACCGGCGTGTGCCTGTACGATCAGGAGTGCCTGGACCTGCTGGCCGCGAAGGGCGTGAAGGCGAGCGAGGGGAATCGCGTGCGCATCCCGCCGGGCCTGGTGGAGTGGGCGCTCTCCATCGCGCCGAAGCGCGTGGTTTTGTGCGATCGCGGCGGCCGCCGCGTCATGCCGTTGGAGCGCAACAACGTCTTCTTCGGGCCAGGCTCCGACTGCCCGAACGTTCTCGATCACCGCACGGGCGAGCGCCGGTTGGGCGCGGTGCGCGATGTCGAAGAAGGGACGCGCGTCTGCGATGCGCTGCCGAACGTGGACTTCTTGATGTCGCTGTGCGTGCCGTCCGATGTGGACGCGCAGGTCGCTGACCGCTATCAGATGCGCGCCATGCTGATGAACAGCGCCAAACCGATCCTCTTTGTCACGACCGAATTCGAGGGTTGCGTGGATGCGGTCAGGATGGCCGAGGCGGTGACAGGGGGCGCGGAGGAGATGCGCCGCAACCCGATCTGCGCCTGCTACATCAACGTCACCAGCCCGCTGCGCCACAACGCGGAGGCGCTGCGCAAGCTGATGTTCATGGCCGGCAAGGGCCTGCCCACCACCTACACGCCGGTCGTCTTGCGCGGAACCAACGGTCCTGTCACGGTCGCGGGCGCCACTGCGCTCGCCAACGCGGGCGAGCTGGCCGGCCTGGCGCTGGCCCAACTCAAGCGAGAGGGCGCGCCGGTCATCCTCACTGGCGGGGTGAACGATATGCTCGACATGCGCTCGATGCTCGACATCTACGCCGCGCCGGAAAACCGGGTCGTTTGTTCCGAGTTCGCCCACTTCTACGGCCTGCCGATTTTCGGGCTGGCCGGCGCCAGCGACGCCAAGATCCCCGACGAACAGGCCGCGGCCGAGGCCGCGTTCTCGTTGCTCCTCGAAGCTCTCTGCGGCGCGCAGATGATCCACGACATCGGCTACCTGGATGGCGGCAAGTGCCACTCGCTCGAGCAGATCGTGATCTGCGACGAACTCATCAATTATGTCAAACGATTCATGCAGGGCGTCGTCGTCAACGAGGAGACGTTGGCGCTGGATCTGATTGACGAGGTCGGCCCGCACGGCGACTTCATCGCCGCGCAACACACCCTTGACCACTTCAGGGCAGATTGGAACCCCAAACTCCTGACCCGACGCAACTACGAGCGTTGGCTGGCAGAGGGCGGCAAGAGCCTGCGCCAGCGCGCGCGAGAGCGGGTAGAGCAGATCCTGGCGGCTCACCAGCCGGAGCCGCTGCCGGCCGGCGTACAGGCCAGCCTGGACCAAATCGTCGCCGAAGCGCGCTGAGAGGAAGAGAAACATGCCAACACCGTCCATGATCGCGGGTCGCCCGCCGATCCGACTGACGCGGGGGGTCCCTGCGGTCGAGAGTTTCCCCATCGCCCAACTATCTGAATGCGCCCAGGTCGCGCTGGCCGAGCACGGCCCCACGGTCCTGCAATATGGTCCGGCGCGCGGTTTCCAGCCGTTGCGCGGCCTGATTGCCGCCGAGCACGGCGTGTCCGACACGGCCGTGCTGTTGGGCCACGGCTCGCTGTTGCTGCAAGACTTCTGCGCACGCGCGCTGCTCGGCCCCGGCAAACTCGCCTACGTCGAGGAGCCGAGTTACGACCGCGCGGTCACGGTGTTGCGCCGCGTCGGCGCGCAGGTGGCCGGCATTCCGCTGCAAAGCGACGGGCCTGACGTGGAACTGTTGGAGCGACGGCTGCGCCAGGGCGAGCGACCCACCCTATTCTACATCATCCCCGATTTCCAGAACCCCAGCGGAACGCTGCTCTCGCTCGCCAAGCGTCAGCGGATCGTGGCGCTGGCGGCCGAGTACGACTTCTGGATCATCGAGGATGCGCCCTACCGCAAGCTGCGCTATCGCAGGACTGATCTTCCGACCCTCTTCCAGCTCAGCCCAGAGCGCGTCTTCGCGATGTCGTCGTACAGCAAGCTGATCAGCCCTGGACTTCGCGTGGGCTACGTCGTGATCCCAGAGCCGCACGTCGGCCAACTGGTCCAGATGGCCGAGGCGACCTATATCAACGCCAGCTATCTGAACCAGGCCATCGTCTATCAGTTCATCCAGAACGGCTGGCTGGAGCCGAACATCGCCAGCCTCAAGGCGCTTTACGCGCCTCGACTCGATGCCATGCTCGCCGCGCTGGACGAACAGATGGCCGATCTGGCGAGTTGGGTCCGGCCTGATGGCGGCTTCTTCATCGGCATGACGCTCAACAAGCCGATCGCCGTCGAGGCGCTGCTCGCGGAGGCCAGAAACGCCGGCCTTGAGTTGACGGACGGCCGCGGCTTCTTCGCCAACGGCGGCGGCGATGCGTTCGTACGGCTTCCCTTCTGCGCGCTGACGCCCGCTGAGATCCACGAAGGAGTTCGCCGATTGGCAGGCGTCATTCGAGAACTGCAATCCTAGCCGCTGTGGGCTATTGACAGATTTCCTGCGTTCGATACAATATAGCGGAACGGGAATCATTGAGCCAAAACAAGTGAGCATCATCAAACACGACTTTCACATCCTGGGCAGGGTTACGCCCCGCAAAGACGGCGTGGCGAAGGTGACGGGCCAGGAGAAGTACGCCAGCGACATCACGCTGCCGCGCATGTTGCACGGCCGGATCGTGGCGGCGCCCTATGCACACGCGCGGATCGTGCGCGTGGACGCGCGGCCGGCCGAGGCGCTCGGCGCGGTCTGTCTGACGTGGGACGACATTCCGCACGTCCGCTACAATGAGCGCATCGTCACTGTGCCGTGGGCGCTGCACAAGGATCATTACGTGCTGGCCGACAAGGTGCGCCGGATGGGCGAAGCGGTGGCGGCGGTCGCCGCAGAAACCGAGGAGCTGGCCGAGCGGGCCAGCCGTGCGGTAATCGTGGAGTATGAACCGCTGCCTGTCGTCACCGATCCTGTGGCCGCCATGCAACCCGGCGCAGCGGCGCTCTACGACACGATCCTGCACGGCGACCGGGAGATCACGGTCGAGCGCAACATCGCGTGCGCACGCGCCATCGAAGAAGGCGATGTCGAGCGCGCCTTTGCCGAGGCCGCTGTGATCGTCGGAGGGGTCTTCAGCACGCCCAAGATCTATCACGGCCAGATGGAAACGAAGGCGGTGGTCTGCCAGCCAGAACCGGATGGCGGCCTGACCGTCTGGCCGACCACGCAGTCCATCCACAACGTGCGCATCCTGCTGGGCGAGATCTTCGGCATCCCGCTCAGCAAGATCAATGTGATCCGCACGCCGATCGGGGGCAGCTTCGGCTCGTCCATTCAGATGAACTCGCCGATCCCCATCGGCGTCGCGCTGGCCTTGAAGGCCCGCCGGCCGGTCAGGCTGACGCTGACGCGCGAAGAGGATATGCACGATCACACGAAGTACCCCACGCAAATCCGGCTGAAGCTGGCGGCGAAGCGAGACGGCGCGCTGCTGGCCGCGGAGATGGAACTGCTCACCGACATCGGCGCGCACATCGTCCAGCCCTATTCTTTTCTGGGCGTGGCGGCGGGCTGGCTGGTCTCTCTTTATCGGCTGCCGAATCTGCGCTACCGGGGCACAGCCGTCTACACCAACAAGTCGCCGTCGTGCGCGATGCAGGGCTTCGGCAACCCGCAGATCACCTTCGCGGTCGAGTCGCTGATGGACGAGCTGGCCGAGAAGCTGGGCATGGACCCCATCGAGTTGCGACTCAAGAACTACGTGGGTCTGGGAGATACCTTCTGGGGCCAGGGGCCGCTGGTGCGTTCGATCGTGCAGAGCGATGGCGTGGAGCAGTTGTTGCGCGAGGGCGCGGAGCTGATCGGCTGGGAACGCAGGAATCCGCACATCCGCACATCCGCAAATCACGGCCAGCCGGCCAGATTGCGTCGCGGCATCGGGCTCGGCCGCGGGTTCCACACCTCGTCCGCGGGCGCGCCGCAGCCCGGCGATGTGATTGACTTCTCCGGCGCGCTGGTCAAGATCAACCCGGATGGCTCGGTGGATGTGGTGACCGCGTTGATGGATCATGGCGGCGGCACGTTGGAGGCTGTGGCCAAGCTCGTCGCCGAGACGCTGTGCGTGCCGCTGGACAAAGTCAACCTGGCCCCCGGCGAGACGATGACCAGCGTCTACGACGTGGTCACGCACGCCACGCGCGGGGTCTACGCGGGCGGCGGCGCGGCGGTGAAGGTCGCGCAACAGGCGCGCGCCGAAGCCCTGGAGACCGCGGCCCGCTATCTGAACGTGATGCCGGAGGCGTTGTCCATGCGCCTCGATGAGCGGCTGGGCCAGGCGGTGATCTACGCGCCGGCCATGCCCGAAAAACGGATGACGCTGGGCGAGGTCGCGGCCAGGTGCTGGACCGATAGCTGGAAGACCATCGCCGCGGTGGACAGCTATCGTCCCGTGGCGTGTCCGCCCGCATATGTGAGCGTGTTCGTCGAAGTAGAAGTGGACACCTGGACCGGCCAGGTGCGCATCGTACGCGGGGTATTGGGCAGCGATTGCGGGACCGTCATCAACCCCGACCTGGCAGCCGGACAACTCGAGGGCGGCCTATCGAAAGGCATGGGCTTCGCGCTGATCGAGGACAACGCCTGGGATGCAGACGGCCAGCTCGCATCGCAGGGCTGCTGGATTGACAGCAAGATGCCCGCCATCAGCGAGAGCCCTTGCCTGACCAGCCTGGCCACTCACTTCGCGCAAACCTATGAGCCGACCGGGCCGTTGGGCGCCAAGGGAATCGGCGAGGCCGCGACCAACCCGGTCGCCGCGGCGTTCGCCAACGCCATCTACAACGCCATCGGGATTCGCTTCTACGAGTTGCCTATCACGCCAGAGAAGGTGCTGGCGGCGTTAAAGTCAGACCCTTGAGGTCTCTGTGATCAGACCTTTGAGGTCTTGGAGACCTCAAAGGTCTCAACCCATAAACGAGATGACGAATTCGCACATCCTCTTCCATCAGTTCGAATACCTGGAACCGCGCTCCGTCGAGGAGGCGCTGGCCCAGTTGACCCGCCACGGGAGCGCCGCGCACGTGCTGGCTGGCGGCACCGATCTGCTGGTGCAGATGAAGCTGGAACAGGTGCGGCCGGGCTGCCTGGTGAACATCAGCAAGATCGCGGAGCTATCGGGCATTACCCCTACGGCTGATGGGCTGCGCATCGGCGGGCTGACCACTATCCGCGCCATCCGTAACCATCCGCTCGTCCGGGACGAGTACCCCGCGCTGGCCGAGGCGTGTGCGGCCTTCAGCGCCGCGCAGATACAGGTGATGGGTACGGTGGGCGGGAACCTCTGCCACGGCTCCCCCGCGGCCGACACAGCCCCGGCGTTGATCGCGCTGGGCGCTGAAGTGGAGCTCCGCGGGCCGGCCGGCGAGCGACGCCTGCCAGTGGAGGACTTCTTCGTGGGGCCCGGCCAGACCGCACGCCGGCCCGACGAGCTGTTGACCGCGGTGCGGCTGCCGGCCCCCGCCCCCAACTCGTTCAGCGCGTTCCTGAAGATCTCCCGCGTGGCCGCCGACATTGCCAAGGCCAGCGTCGCGATCTGGCTCGCGCGTGATCGTGAGCGCATCGTGGATTGCCGGGTCGCGTTCGGCGCGCTCGCGGCCAGGCCGCTCCGCGGTCGGCGCACGGAAGCTGAGCTCATCGGGCGACTCTTCACTGACGACCTGCTGGCGCGTGCGGCGGACGTGGCATCCGAAGAGGTCTCTCCCATCAGCGACGTTCGCTCGAACGCCTGGTATCGCCGGCAGATCACTGCCGCGCTGGTACACGACGGGCTGGCGCGCGTGTGGGAGGGAGGCGGGATGCGGATGGCAGATGGCGGATGGCGGATGGCGGATGGCGTGTCGTCTGGCGCGTCGCCGGCCGCGGATGAGGGAACGTACATGGGAACAGAGCCACAGGGAGACATAGCCGATGATGCTTCCCATTCGACGTTTGACGTTCCACGTTCGACGTTTGACGTTCCACGTTCGACGTTTGACGTTCCACGTTCGACGTTTGACGTTCCACGTTCGACGTTTGACGTTCCACGTTCGACGTTTGACGTTCCACGTTCGACGTTTGACGTTTCACGTTTGACGTTTGACGTTTCACGTTTGACGTTTGACGCTTCACGCTTCACGCCCATCACCCTCACGGTCAACGGGACGCCATACCATCTCACGGTTGCGGCGAACGAATTGCTGCTCAACGTGCTGCGCGATCGGCTGGAGCTGACCGGCGCGAAGTACGGTTGTGGGATCGGCGAGTGCGCCGCGTGCACGGTATTGATGGACGGCCGGCCCATGCTGGCCTGCCTGGTGCTGGCAGTCGCCGCAAACGGCAGCCGCATTGTGACGATCGAGGGATTACGCCAACCCACCGGCGAGCTCGATCAGTTGCAGACAGCCTTCATCCAGCACGCAGCGGTCCAGTGTGGCTTTTGCACCCCCGGCATGATCCTGACGGCCAAGAGCCTGCTGGCCGAGAACCCGACGCCTTCCGAGGCCGACGTGCGCGACTGTCTGAAAGGCAACCTGTGTCGCTGCACCGGCTACGCCAGCATCGTGCGTGCAGTCCTGGCGGCGAACGCCTGACGCCTGACTGCGACCGCCCATGGCAAACCACACCCCGTCGCCTGCCGCGCCGCGCACCCCTGGCATCCATCTGCCGGGAACATTCCGCGCGCTGCGACATCGCAACTATCGCCTCTTCTTCTTCGGCCAGATGGTTTCGCTCATCGGCACCTGGATGCAGATGATCGCGCAGCAGTGGCTGGTCTATCGGCTGACAGGATCGGCTACCATGTTGGGCGTCGTGAGCCTGATCGGCCTGCTGCCGAGCATCCCGATGTCGCTCTGGGGCGGCTCGTTGGCCGATCGCTATCCCAAACGCAACATCCTGATCGTGGTTCAGGCCACGATGATGATCCAGGCGTTCATCTTGTCCGCTTTGACCGGAACCGGGCTCGTGCAGGTGTGGCACGTGCTCGTCCTGGCGGCCGTGCTGGCCTCGGCCAACGCCATTGACATGCCCGTGCGCCAGTCGTTCGTGGTCGAAATGGTGGAGGGTCGAGAGGATCTCACCAATGCCATCGGTCTCAACTCCACCATCTTCAACGCCGCGCGCGCGATCGGCCCGGCGCTGGCGGGCGTGATGGTGGCCGCGACAGGGGAAGCGGGCGCGTTCTTCCTTAACGGCGTCAGCTTCATCGCGGTGCTGGCCGGCCTGTTCTTGATGCGCATCCCCGCCCGACCGCAGAGGCGGACGCGCGCCAGCTTCGGCCCGCACATCCTGGAGGCCGCCCGGTTTGTGGCCGACCGCAGGCCCGTGCTCGTGCTGATCAGCCTGGTGGCCGCCTCGGCGTTCCTTTCGATGCCCTATTCGACGCTGCTGCCTGTCTTCGCCAAGACCATTCTGAAGTCGAGCGCAGAGCCGATGCTGGCCGCGGTGTGCACCGGGTCGCGCGCGCTGCTCGATTGCCGCTCACCCGATGCGCTGACCTACGGGTTGCTCATGGCGGCGGTCGGCGCCGGCGCGGTCGTCGGCGCGCTGACCGTCGCCTCGTTGCCGGCGCAGGCGCGCCGCGGCCCCTTGCTGACTGCGGGAAACTTGCTCTTTCCCGCGCTGCTGGTGAGCATGGCGCTGTCGCGTTCGTTCGCGCTGACCTCGGCGCTGCTGCTGGGCGTGGGCTTCAGCTTCGTCTTCCAACAGACGTTGGGCAACACCCTGATGCAGATTACGACTCCCGACGAGATGCGCGGCCGCGTGATGAGCTTCTACACGATGACGACGCAGATCGCGATGCGCCTGGGCGGGATGCAGGCCGGCTCGATGGCCGATCTTTTCGGCGCGGCCACTGCGGTCGGCGTAGGCGCTGCGGTCTGCCTGGGCTACGGCATGTTCGTCGCGTGGCGCTATCCGCAGGTGCGCAACCTGGCCTGAGGGTGAAGATGCTCGCTCCCTTTGAACTGCTCATGCCTCGCACACTGGCCGAGGCGCTGAAGATGCTGGCGGACGTCGGCCCGGCCGCGCAGCCGATCGCCGGCGGCACGAACGTCCTTGTGGACGTGCGCGCCGGCCATTGCCGGCCGGCCGCGCTGGTGGATGTAGGGCGTCTGGCCGAGCTGGCCGGCATCCGGCAGGAGAACGGCTGCCTGGCGATCGGCGCGGGCGTGACGATCGCCGGGTTGTTGGCCGATCCGTTGGTCGCTGCGCACGCGGCCCTGCTGCGCCAGGCGGCTGCGGTCTTCGCCAACCCGCTGATCCGCAATCGAGCCACTGTCGGCGGCAACCTGGCGGACGCGTCCCCCGCGGCCGACTGCGCGCCGCCGCTCCTGGCGCTCGACGCCGAGGTGGAGCTGGTGAGCACGGCTGGCGCACGTCGCGTCGCGCTGGCCCACTTCTTCCCGGGTGTGCGCCAGACCGTCCGCCGGCCAGATGAGCTGCTGGTCGCGGTCCGCTGGCCGCTTCGCGGCGGGGTCGGCGCATTCCACAAGCTGGGGCTGCGGCGGGCGGACGCGATCTCAGTGGTCAGCGCGGCCGTGATGGTGGACTTCGGACCGCGTGCTGCCGCCGGCCAACAACAAACGCCGGGCATCGAGACGGCCCGGATCGCACTAGGCGCCGTAGCCCCCTGTCCCTTGCGCGCCACGGCCGCGGAGGAGTTCCTGGCCGGCCGGCGCCTCACCCCCGATGCCATCACCGAGGCGGCCCGTCTGGCGACCGCGGCCGTGCGACCGATCAGCGACATACGCGGGCCGGCCGAGTATCGAGAGAGGATGGTGGAAGTGATAGTGAAGAGACTACTTGGGCATATCGGTGAACAACAGGGATTACGCAGTAGAGACCGTCAGCCACAGATTACACGGACGCCGGGGATTCTCAATCATGCTACCCATGAACATCTTCGCCATCCACGATGAGGTCATTGACCGCTACGGAGATTATGTCCAGAGCTTTCTCTCGATCGCCGACGATGATATCCGGGAGTTCATCGGCCAGGGTATCTTCGATGACCGGGCGCTGTGGCCGAATGCCTTGCTGCAGCTCAACCCGGCGTACGAGAAAGCTGCCACCGTGGCCTCGCTGGCGGCAAAGGGTGTCCTGCAGCCAGGGTGCGCAGAGATCTTCCGGGATGAAAAGGGAGAGTCGTTTCGGCTGTACCAGCACCAGAAAGAGGCGGTGGATAAGGGCCTGGCCGGCGAGCACTTCGTCGTCACCAGTGGCACCGGCTCCGGCAAGACGCTGACCTACTTCCTGCCGATCTTCGACGCCGTCCTGCGGGGAAATCCTAAAGAGCCGCGCGTCTGGGCCATCGTCGTCTATCCGATGAACGCGCTGGTCAACTCGCAGGAAGCTGCCTTACGGGAGCTTGCCGACCTTTATCAGGCTCGCACGGGGAGGCCGATGCCCGTTCGTTTCGCCAAGTACACGGGACAGGAAGATGATGCGGAGAAACTGCGCATCCAGCAGAACCCGCCGCACATCCTGCTGACCAACTACGTCATGCTGGAGCTGATGCTGGTGCGCCCGCGCGAGCGCCACTTCATCGACCGTGCGTCTTCCGCGCTGCGTTTCCTGGTGATGGACGAGCTGCACACCTATCGCGGCCGGCAAGGTGCCGACGTCGCGCTGCTGATCCGGCGCCTGCGGGAGCGCAGCGGCAACCCCCACCTCATCTGCATCGGCACGAGCGCGACCATGGTCAGCGGGGACTCCCAGGGAGAGCGACGGGAGGCGGTAGCGCAGTTTGCGACGAAGTTCTTCGGGGTGCAGATCAAGCCCGAGAACGTCGTCGAGGAAACCTTGCGTCGGGTGATTCCGTCCGGTGCACCGGCCGATGCAGCGGCATCTCACGATGCCGTGGCTTTGCGCCAGGCCCTCCTTGACCCCCTACCGGCCGCGGATGATTGGCCTGCCTTTGCTGCCAACCCTCTCAGCGGTTGGATCGAGGACACCTTTGGGCTGTACCAAGATGAAGGCGGCGTCCTGCGCCGGCGCGTCCCGACGACCCTGGCCGCAGGCGCCCGCCAATTGGCTGACATCACCCAGTTCGATCCCAAAGTCTGTGAGGTCCGGCTGCGCGCGATGCTCCTCCTGGGCACGCAGGTCCGTGCGCCCGACGGCGGCCAGGCGTTCGTGTTCAAGCTTCACCAGTTCATCAGTCAGGG
>Ga0194125_10005074_pt1 | contig 20221 bp, 16 predicted proteins | sample TA2KigC250mmetaG_FD_148626 | JGI IMG/M metagenome (GOLD analysis project Ga0194125, IMG submission 148626) | Freshwater microbial communities from Lake Tanganyika, Tanzania - TA2015034 Kigoma Deep Cast 250m | ecosystem: Environmental > Aquatic > Freshwater > Lake | place: Tanzania: Lake...
AAAAAATCTTAGTGATCTTCGTGTTCTTCGTGGATTCTCCGAATCTTTCGGTTCAAGTTCGCACAGGTTATCACGAACACGGTTCCTGAGGAGGAACCGTGTTCGTCCCCACTTTCTCGAAAAAAATATCAAGAAGGGATTTGTAAGAGCAGGTATAATTCAGCCCATGAGCGCTGAAACCATCCGGCTGAAGTTTTGGCTGAACTCAACCATTCTAGCGATTCTCATCTTGAGTGTGTCCGCCTGTAAAGTCAAGCCAACTGGAGAGGCGACCCCACAGCCCAGCTCTCCGCCGCTGACGCCATACCACACGCCTACCCCTACCCAAACCCCCAACACAGATACTGGCGAAAATCCCATTGGGCTGGTCCCCACACAGCCGCCCGCGCCAACTGCGACGCCCTTCCTCTACACCATTCGAGCGGGCGACACCTTCCTGGCAATTGCCCAGCGTTACAATATTCCCCTCGACAAATTGCTGGCTGCCAACCCCCAGGTTGACCCTAACTTCCTGATCATTGGGACGGATGTCATCATCCCCACCGGCGAAGGCAGCCAGACGGCTTTCCCCCTCCCAACTCCCATATCCGTAGAATTGGGTCAGCCCCATTGTTATCCAACTGCCGATGGGGGATTATGGTGCCTTGTGATGGCGCAGAACCCTCATTCGCAGGATGTGGAAAACATCTCTGCCTCGATTACGCTATACGACCCCGCGGGAGAACAAGTCGGTCAACAAATTGCCCTCACCCCTCTAAACGTCGTTCCGGCTGGTGAGGCGATCCCATTGGCTGTACTCTTCCCGGAGCCTGTCCCCGAAAAAACCTCCGCCCAAGCCGAACTGGTCGCCGCTCTGCCCATCGAGCCGGCCAGTGAGCGGTATGTAGAGATCACGATCGAGATCGAAAAAACCGAATTCGCCAATAGCTTTGGCGAGGTGGATGGCCGCGTGCGCGTCGATGACGCTCGGCCTGCAAATCGACTCTGGCTGGCGGCTATCGCTCTTGGCGCGGACGGCCAACCCATCGGCTTTCGTAAATGGGAATCGAACAATAGAGTAGCCCCTGGTGAAACATTCACCTTCCATATCACGGTGTACAGCCTCGGCCCCCCGATTGCTGAAATACGAGTGTCTGGCGAAGCCCGCCCCTAAGAGAGTGTTTTAAAACTCAAATCGGCCACAGATGAACACAGATAAAAGGGATTTCGGCGATAAAAGACGGCTGTTCATCAAGAAAATCGGTGTTCATCTGTGTTTATCTGTGGTTTCTGGCGACTTTTAAAACAGTCTCTAAAAGGGATTCGGTGCGCAGAAGAAGGTGATTCTTCGTTGGGCAGTACCTACGGATTCCCCCAGATCAAGAAGTAATCGTCGAGGCAAACCTGTCCATAGCAAACCCGATAGTCCACACGTGTGCCATGTGCGGCAGAGATCGGCTCGAGTTGAAGAGAAGTTCGGCCATTCGATTGGGCAGGCGGGAAGTCATATGATCTCGTATCGCCGCCAGGAAGCATCAGGTAGAGAGCCGGCTGTGCATTGACAACAGCCTGATCGCCTTCGTATACAATCACGGTGATGATTTGCGATTGGTTCGGGGCTACCACGCTGTACCCTTTGAATATGTTCAACGTGACGCTCTGCTCGCTGGCAGGCGCAGGCGCGACCTCGCCTCCTTGATAGTAGCGATCCTTATAGAGATAGCCCAGCGGCGTGGGACGAACCTGCAGTTCCTCCGCTTTGTTCGGGAAATAATCCAGACACAAATTGGCAAAACACTGCCGATACAATTCATCACTCTGCCGGGAGTACTCTGTCACAGCCGGGCCTGAAAGCTCCAATCCAGAATATTGATTGAGGAACTCCATGAAATGCCCAGGGATTTCGAAGTTGGCGCCCGGTTGTACAGGCACTCCAAGCATCGCCGTGATCGGTCGCAAAGCGATCCCGCCGGGCCGACTCGAAGCCTCGACAACCACGACATTTTCGAAAATCTGCTCTGTCAACCCATCTGGAGCGATAAAAGGCTCGTTGAGCGGCTTGCCGGTAAAAGCAGGGCCCACGCGAGAGACCGCGGTAGCAAAGGGCGCTTGTACTACCTCGAACAACAATGGATTGAAGACAGGCTCCAACTGGAAATTGCAAACGTCGGTGCACATCCAGGCGCCATAATGCAGCAAACGAACAACACCGGGTTCGGATTCCAATTGAAAGAAGCCAAGATTCTCGAAATATTGTTCGACGCCCCCGCGTTCTTCGTTATAGCGCACATCGGTCAGGGGCAGGCCAACCAGCCGAGCGCCGCCTAAACGCTCGTAAGTATCCACGAAGCCCGGGTAGATTTTGTGACCGCCAGGTTCACCCGGATCCGTCGGCGGTTCGGCGATGCCCAATTCGACGCCAATCGGCGCAAAATAATACTGCCGACTCCGTTCTGCCAAAGGATTGTATGCCATCAAGGCGGCGGCGGTATATTGATATTCCGTACTGTTTCGTAGGAATTTCGGTGAAATGGCAATACCCAAGAGGTCCTTACCCCCATGAACATTATGAAACTCTCGAAAGCGCGTATCGACTCCCCCACTAACACCGTCCCCATAGATTGTTGGTGGGCTGGTGTTGTAGGTCGTAGGCTGACATGCTGTCATGCTTCCCAAGAGAATGAGAAGCAACGTAAGAAAAAACAGTCTACAAAACATCCCTGCCTCGAAAAATAGACCGCATCTCCTTTTGTAAACTAAGGATGGCTGATATAAGTACTCCAGTACCATCATATAGTATAGCATTCATTTCTTCAAGGGACAAAAGAAAATTGTAAGTATTTTGTAAGGTAACGCTACCACGAAAATGAATGTACCAGGTACCGTTATATGAGTCCACTGAAAAAACCACGAGCAGAGGATTCAGGGCGGCATATATGGGGGGGCGTGCTGCGCACGCCCCCCCATATATGCCGCCCAGCCCCCTCTTTTATGAGTTTTTTCAGTGAACTCATTATATCGAAGATTTCGGAAGAGATCGTTACAGTCCTTGTTACAATTGGCGCGATGGAGCGGAAAAACGATAACCTTCCCCTCTATGGGTGTGTAAATAAATTGGGTTCCTGGGATCAGGTTCGATCTTCTGTCGCAAGCGATGGATATTAACGCGCAAAGCCTCTTCTACCACAGCTCCATGGGGCCATAGACGATGCTGAAGATAATCCATGGAGGAAACCTGTCCAGCCTGGCGCAGTAGGATATACAACAGCTTGGTTTCGGTGGGCGTCATTTCGATGGTTTCCCCATTTACGATGACCCGCTGGTGGGTAAAATCCACCACCAGACGATCGTCTACCCGAGTCGCCTGATCGAAGGTATAGACTGAATCCCCCAGGCGGCGCAGCACACGCCGCACTCGGGCGATCAATTCGCGCGGGCGGAACGGCTTGATGACATAATCCTCGGCATATAAGTTCAAAGCATGCACGGTGGTCTCTTCATCGTCCACCGAAGTGAGCATGATGATGGGAAAATCAGAAAAGGCCTGCACAGCCTGGCAAAAAGCCAAGCCATCCATTTCGGGCATGACGATGTCAACGATCGCCAGATGAGGCAGGCCATGCTGTTCGATGACATTCAACGCCTGAAGTCCAGACCGGGCTGTAAGCACTTCGAATCCCTCGAGGATGAGCTTGGTCTCGAGCATCGTTACCAGCCCCGGATCGTCATCAACGACAAGGATTTTTCGAGATTTATAGTCGCCCATCCGGGCCGTGGTCAAGGTTTCTGTCATCAAATAAAATATAGCCCAGAAACTTCGATATAACAAGGTAGAATAGCTTGCAGTTTTGTAAACATCTATCAATGGAGAACCGATGGCAAAAGAACTCGACCAGATGATCTCGCTGCGCCAGCTCCCTCCTGACAGCAGCCTGGCAGCATTTGCCAAAGCAATCGTCCATGACTTGCGGAATCCCCTCAGCACCATCATCGGGTTTGCTGACATTCTATCGAGAGATCGCCAGGGGATGACGGAGGAGCAACTCGATAACATCGCCAGCGGGATTCTCGAAGCGGGAGATCAGTTGGAGGAGATGCTTAAAACGATCTCCCATTGGCCCCTCCAGGATATTGGCTCGCGATAAAATAGAAGGGGAAGATCGTCAATTGAAAAAAACTCGAAACAAGCCATAATAAGACCCTCGACGATTTCATAGGAAGGAGAATCTGATTCATGATTACTTCGACAAAATCTACCAAAGAACTCAAGGCTGCCCACCGCCTTTTAGCAGAATATGATTACGAGCTTCAGCCCGTGGAGCAGGGTTACGCCAACCGCACGCTGTATATCAACCTATCGGATTTCGCTGTTCGAGAAAAACCCGTCACCCAGCAGATGAAAGATCTCTTCACCGGCGGGCGCGGCTTCGCCCTCTGGCTGCTCTGGAACGCCATCCAGGACGACACGAAATGGGATGATCCCGAAAACGCCTTGGTGATCGCCAACGGCCCCATCGGCGGCCTGACCGCCTACCCGGGCCTGGGCAAATCCACTGTCGTGACCATCTCGCCGCTCACCAAGAGCATCATTGATAGCAACGCCGGCGGCTACTTCGCGCCCTATCTGAAATTTTCGGGCTTCGACGCCATCGAAATCCAGGGCAAAGCCTCCGAGGATGTTTTTGGCGAAGTCATCATCGTCATCAATGGCAACACCGGCCATATATCCATCGAGACCGCGCCGCTGGAAAATACCAACTCGCACCTGCTGGCCAATGAACTTGCTGCTCTTTTCGGCGGCGGCAAACGCGGAAAATACGGCGTCTCCACCGTCACTGCCGGGCTGGCCGCAGACCATATCAACTACGCCTGCCTGAATTTTAGCTGGTACGATGTGCGCCGCAAGGAAATGCGCCTCAAACAGGCCGGGCGCGGCGGGACAGGGCGCGTCTTTCGCGACAAAGGCCTCAAAGGGATCGTGGTCATCTTCGACGGCCTCTCTGGGGAGATCAACAACCCGGTGGATATGCTCATGATTCGCAAGGCCGGCAAGCGCATCAACAAAGAGATCGCCGATCTGGACGACAAGCAAAACCAGATGCGCAAGGTCGGCACCGCTCACCTGGTCGAGATCATGGATCACTTCGACCTGCTGCCGGTGCACAACTTCCGCTACGGCGCGCATCCCCAAAGCAGCAAGATCGACTCATCAACATGGCATAAACAATTCACCCAGGGCATCAACGATTCCTGCTGGGCAGGCTGCACGCTCTCCTGCTCTCACGGCGTGGATGGCTTCCCCCTGCAGACCGGTCCCTACAAAGGCCAGTCTGTGCTGGTGGATGGCCCAGAATACGAGAATGTCGCCGGCCTGGGTTCCAACATCGGCGTATTCGATCCTCTGGCGGTCATCGAATTGAACTTCTACTGCGACACCTACGGGGTAGACACGATCTCCTTCGCCAACAGTGTAGCCTTCGTGATGGAGTGCTGGCAATATGGCATCCTCGACGCCGAAAAGACAGGCGGCCTGGACCTCTCCTGGGGCAACGCCAGATCGGCCCTGGAACTTCTCCACCAAATGGCGCGCGGCCAGGGATTCGGGGTCACCGTGGGGCAGGGTACCCGGTACATGAAGCGTTATTTTCCCGAGGAGTTTGGCGCTGACGCCAGATTCCTCGACGACATCGCCATGGAGACCAAGGGGTTGGAAATCTCAGAGTACATGACCAAAGAATCGATTGCCCAGCAAGGCGGCTACGGTCTGGCGCTCAAGGGCGGCCAGCATGACGAGGCCTGGCTGATCTTCATGGATCAGGTCAACAAACAGTTGCCCACCTGGGAAGCCAAAGCCGAGGCCTTGCACTACTTCCCCATGTGGCGCACCTGGTTCTCCATCCATGGGCTGTGCAAACTCCCCTGGAACGACATCCAGCCCGAAAATAACGCCCAAACGGCTGAACCCCAAAAAGTGCCTGAGCACGTCGAAAACTACACCTGGCTGTACGAAGGGCTGAGTGGCAAGAAAACCACCCCACAAGACCTGCTCGCCCAATCGGAGCGGGTGTACAACTTCCAGCGGGTATTCAACCTGCGCCTGGGGTTCGGCGCCCGCCAGCACGACCGCCTCCCCTATCGCGCCATGGGGCCCGTGACAGTGGACGAGTACGAATCGCGCCAGGAACGCTACGACGGGCAGCTCGAGGAATTCCTCGGCCTCGACCCCCGATCCATGACAACCGAAGAGAAAATGGCCGTCCTGCGGAAGCATCGCTACGAGCAGTACGACAAAATGGCCGACGCCGTGTACAAACGCCGCGGCTGGGACGAGAACGGAATCCCAACGCTGGATAAGCTGCGCGCGCTGGGCATCGCCTTACCGGAAGTCGTCGAGGTGGTCGAGAGGGCGAGGGGGCGGTGAGCAGTAGGAAGTTGGCAGTTGGCAGTCGGCAGTCGGCAGTCGGCAGATGAAATTTTCACTGGCATGGCAAGACCAGGCGTCGAAATCGTATTACGGGCTGCGGGGATTGTTCGCGGCGATGGCAATCGAAACCCTGGTTTGGGTGATTGCGTTTGCCAGGGTAAAATCCGAGCCCACGAGCCAGGTGTTCCTGGGATTATCGCCCCACCGGTTGGGGGTCGCAGGTTTCCTGGCGATCGTCGGCGTCTTGTGCCTGGCGGGTTGCATCGCCATCGGGCGCGAGAAAGAACCCTGGCTTCGGAAAACCGAGCGCTTTTTCAACAACGAACGACTCCCCTCGACCCTCACGCTGGTTTTCGCCGCCCTGTGCGTGGGACAGGTCATCTTGCTCGGTTTCCAGGCTGAATCATTCGGTAGATACTCAGAACAATTCGATCAACTCAGAACGATCCTGTGGTGGGGCGCCCTCCTCTGTGGACAGATCGCTTTCTATCTCTCGTTCTTCGAGGCGCGCCAGCGAATTCGACTATCACGAAAGGCCGTAATCTTTGGACTGCTCGGCGTGGGTATGATAGCCGTCTGGTTTATTACCAGTCAGGAAATGAACGGAAGGCCATCCACGAACTGGATGGGGTACTATCATGTAGAAGATTTTTACGACGCCTCTCCTGCCGAGTTGATCACATTCTTCGAGGAAATGAGGGCGGGCATCCCTCCGGCTTTATCCTTCTCCGAGATCATCATCGGAAAGCTGACCGGCTCGACCCAAATCGTCGCCAGGGAATTCTATCGCCTGGCGCTGATCGTCACGTATCTGATTGCGGCGTTCCGATTCGCCCGAAACATCTTCTGGGGAATCCTCTCCTCTGCAATCGCGCTGGTGTTCATGTCTGCGACGATCTCGATCAGCGCACAAAACCCGGAGATCTACGACGTCTACTACCCCTGCTATCTGCTGCTTTTCGTGTTCTTCGTTCAACTCACCCAAAGCAAACACCGGTTCAGCTATCTCGCTATGTTGTGGGCTTTCCTGGCCGGCCTCTTTCTCTCCCTGGCGGAACTCTCGCGCCCCTTCGTTTTGATCTTGATGCCTTTATTCTTACTCTTTGGTGTTCTTTCCTTCGGCAGACTCCCCAGGAAAGCGCTGGTATCTTTTCTCGCGCCCATTCTGATCCTCTCTGGCGGCTGGCATATAAAATTACTGCTCTTCAATGATGGTCAACTCTTCTGGTCGAACCACTCGGGGTTCAATCTCTACCGCGCCTGGGAAGAGATCATCGAGGCGCCCGAACTGATCGCCGAACCCCAGACAGAGGACAACCGCTCTCGCATCCATTCGCAGGAACATTTCGTGAACAGCAAACTGATTCAGCGCGCTGTGTTCGAATATCTCCTCGAAAATCCTCTCGAAGGCGTCACGTATATCAAGGATCGAATGATCACGCTTTTACTCCCCAGGACCTCCTTCTTCGAGGAGCCAGAAAACCAGGGTTTCTTCCCCGACATCTACCGATTTGTGTTTCGAATAGCCTGTCTATTGCTTCTCGTGCAACTGATCCGCTTCGCGGTTTATTTCTTCGGAAACCCCCGCATTGGACACTTCGCCAGTCCGCAAAATGTGCTGCTCATCAGCACTGCCCTCACCGTCACCCTTCTCGCTGTTGGTGAGAAGGGGGAAGAGGCGCGCCTGCTTCTCGCCATCCTGCCATTTCTGGCGGCTTTGCCAACCGTCACACCCCCGCCATCATCTCCCTGCTGATATAATCCCCCTCATGTCCCCAAGTCTCTTTCACCGTCACATTGCCCTGCCGCAGGAGCACGGGGCGTGGGTGTTCATCCTCAGCCCGCTGCTCATCGGTCTCTTCGCCGGGGGGCGTTTCACACTGGCCTCAGCCGCCCTGGTCATCGCGGCGCTGGCCGCTTTCTTTTTGCGCCAGCCGATGACCATCACCGTCAAGGCATACAGCGGCCGCCGCCCACGCCACGATCTCCCGGGGGCTTACTTCTGGACAGCCCTCTATGGTCTGATCCTGCTCATCGTCCTGGGGGGTCTGATCGTGCTCGGTTACGTAGAGGTGCTTTTTCTGACCATTCCAGGCATCGCCGTTTTCATCTGGCATCTATACCTGGTCAGCCGGAGGGCCGAACGCAGGCAGGCCGGCGCCGAGATCGTCGCTACTGGCGCGCTGGCGCTGGCCGCGCCTGCCGCCTATTGGGTTGGCCTGGGCAAATACGACCCGCTCGGCTGGATATTGTGGCTGCTGGTCTGGCTGCAATCGGCGGCCTCCATCGTCCATGCCTACCTGCGGCTCGGGCAGCGCGACCTCCCCGAGGTCCCACCCCGCCCCGCGCAGTGGAGAATAGGCCGCCGCGCCTTGTTGTACACCTCCTTCGATCTTCTGTTCTCCATTGGCCTGGGAATGGGCGGACTTATCCCGCGCTGGATCTTCATCCCCTACGCGCTGCAATGGGTGGAGACGATCTGGGGCGTCACCCATCCCGCAGTCGGCGTCAAACCAACGCGCATCGGCCTGCGCCAACTGGCGGTCAGCACGCTTTTCACCGTCCTTTTCATCCTTCTTTGGAGGTGACTGTCTGACGGAGCTTCGCCTTGCTCTGCACGCCTGCGGCGATACCGATCAGTTTTCACCACAGAGACGCGGAGCACGCGGAGTTTTATTAGGTAGCTCCGCACAAATCATTCGAAACCGCGAAGCCACGAAGAGCGCACAAGTCTTCGCGGACATGAAGCAATCCTTCGTGTGCTTCGTTTATTCGGAGTGAATCTTATTAGTAGCGGTTGGATGTCGCGCTATGCAACGATTCGGAAGTCAGATATCTCGTACCTGGTTTACTCGAGCTCGAAAGCAGTCACATATGAGTAAGAACCAGACCAATCGCTGACGAAGACGAGCGAGCCATTCGCCATCACGGCAATCCTGGCTATCGAATAGAATGCGCCTTCAGGCCAGGCCGTCTCGCCATCACTGGCTTCGACGCCATATTGGGTAGTCAGATTACCAGAAGGGTCTAACTTCATCACGCCATCCGGCGACCACACCGCCACATAGAAAAATCCGGCATCGTCTATCGCCAGCGCCTGGGGGCTGGAGAAATATAACGCCTCTGCGCCGATCTCGGCCAACAATTCGCCATCGGGTGAGTATTTCAGGATAACGTCGCCGAACCAATCCACCGCATAGAGATTGCCATCCGGGCCGAAATCCATGCCCTCGATTTCCGGATCCTCGCCGATAGGAAACTCACGCAGATACTTGCCATCGGCATCGAATACCTGGATGCGGGTGAACGCTTCGCCGGTATCGGTCTCGTTTTCGTCGAGGGCGTACACTTCGCCTTCCAAGCTGATAGCGATAGAATCCGGGCTGAAGGTGCCAAATTCACCCGATCCATTGCCCTCGCTGCCAAATTGCGCGAGCAGCTCTCCCATGGGGGAAAACGCGAAGATCATGTTCTCGCCCCAATCGCTTACATAGACATTCCCGTCCGGGGCGACCTTCAAATCCGAGGGATTCCACAACACATCTTCGCCGAATGTCATCAATTCAGCGCCATCCCAGGCGTTCAACATCCGCACCCCCACCGAGCTATCCGTAACGTATACCAGACCGTCGGTGGTGACGTCAATTCCTTCCATGCTCCCGAATTGACCCTCCTCGAAGCCTTGCTCGCCGCCGATGCGCCAATTCACGCCCTCGGTGGAAACCTCAGGTAGCACACTCGAACTGCTATATCCCACCAACTCCACGGCGTCAATTTCATTCCAGGGATAATCCAGTTCGGTCTGATCTATGACGATCCTGACCCCATTGACCTCGTAATCAATGTCTGGGGATACCGTCAGAGTATAAGGGCAGCCCTCGGTAATTTTCTCAGGTTGGCCGATGTAAACCGTTCGGTAAGAGCCATCCAGGCCGACCACTTCTACCTGGGCGACCTGGTTGGGCGCGGAAGTCTGGATGATATTGATCTCGGTAGGAATGACCGCCTGATCGTATGTCAATTCGAGCCACTCCACGGAATAGCCTTCGTAGGAAGCCCAGGCGGTATCCATGGTGCCGCAATAATCAATCAGTGTATCAGGCTCGCCGGTTGCCTGCATAGCTGCCCAGCTGGGGTTGCTGTATTCGGAGCTGGCGGCAGCGGAACTGGCCCATTGGCGGACCTCTTCGACCGCGGGTTCCTCGAAACCAGCTTCGCCTTCCGTGGGTTCGAAAAACTTCACCGTAGCCAGGACAGCCTCGAAATAGGCCTCGACTTCCGCATCCCAGCGATCTTTCGTCCCGAAACCCATCATGACGAATTGTTGCTCAGGAGAGACAGCCACGACCACGATTCGCCCGGCCATCGGCGTCCCATTCTCCGTCCCGCTGATATCTGCATAGTAACCAGGCAACCCAGCCACCCTGATAGATTGTTTATTACCAACCTTCACATCTTCTTCGCCCCCGAAGATATCAGTTGTGATTTGATCATACAGGCTATCGAGGGTGATTCTTTCCTCGGCAACACCGCCGAAGAGCAAAACGCCTATCTCGTCATTATCGGGCAAGTTCATGCTGGCGAACCCGGAGTCCTCCTGGAAAGCGTACCCGGGTATGACATTGAACGAAAAGCCACCCTGCTCACTGCGGTATTCATCGCCAAGCTCGACTTCAGGATGAGCGCGAAGAATCTCTGCTCCGGAAGGCTGAACCTGCGGAGAGGCAGACAACTCATCGTTAATATTTCCCTGGGCGGATTCCCCAAAATCCATCTGAAAAGCCAGACTTGCCAGCGCCAGGATGGTGATAACGGCGATCGTGATATTGGATAGTGTGTTTCTCATGAAGCTACCTCCTTGAAAACTTCGCGCCCTTCGCGCCTTCGTGACGAATTTTCTTGGTTACTGTGTAGAGTTCACTGAAAAGACTCACGAACGAGGGGGGGGCGGCACATATGGGGATGCCTGCTGCGCACGCACCCCCATATGTGCCCCCCGAATCCTCTACTTGTAGTTTTTGCAGTGGACTCTGTGTAATTGCTAACAGATTAACTATAAACCAAGATGGCGCACGATAGCAAGAGGGACTTTAGCTCTAGAGGGAAGACCAACCCATGTTATAATCCCTTTTCATGAAGACAGGATCCAAGTATTGCCGCCTGTTCGAGAGTTTACAAAGCCGGGAGGAAGACGAGCTGACGCTGAGCTTTGCCGAGATAGAGGCGATCCTCGAAGCGCCCTTACCCCCCTCGGCGCGCGAGACGCGCGGCTGGTGGAGCAACCGGGGCGGCGGCTCCATCCAGGCCATGGCATGGATGGAGGCCGGCTACCACGCTGTGGGGCTGGATCTCGAAAGGAAACAGGTCACCTTCCGCAAACCGATCCGACGCTACGGAGTCCGCCGTGTCGGCGATATTGTCTTGTGGACAGGCGACATGATCAAAGGACTGCGCGCCCACATGAACATGATGCAATCCGAATTCGCCGCAGAGTTGGGCGTGCGCCAGCAAACCGTCAGCGAATGGGAAAGAGGGACGTACGAACCCAGGCGCGCCATGTCGAAACTGCTGACGATGGTCGCCGAAGACGCAGGGTTCCACTATGGAGAAGAGAACCAGGATTGACTATTGACAATTATTTCGTTACCGCATAAAATGTAACCATACACGGTAACGGATATTTGTCAATGAACACGAACGGAAATCCAAAAGCCCTCTTCATCCGCAATGCGACAACAGAAGATGCGGTTATTCTGGCTCGTTTCTATTCCTTTTTCGAGAACAAGACCATTCCAGCCAAACAGGTCGAGGCGCGTATTGCGGCGACGCAGCAATTGGAAACCGCTCTCCTGGCCTTCGTTGACGAAAAACCAGTGGGTTTTGCATCGTTGAGATTGATTCCTGCGCTCTCGAGCGATGCCCCTCATGCTGAAATTGCCGAGCTCTACGTCGAAGTAGAAAGCCAAAACAGCGAGCATGAAACCGCGCTCATCAAAGGCGCGCTGCTGGAAAAAGCCGAAGGTCTGGCCCGAGAAAAAGGCGCATCCAATCTATCCCTGCAGGCCGGCTTGAAAAACAAAATATCCCAAGACCTCTACCGATCATTGGGATACCTGGATTTCGCGCTGATCATGCAAAAGAGCATCAATTCATAATCAACTCACTCATCTTCCTTCAAAAACTTCTTCTGCCACTCGTAGAGGCGGTTCAGGGCTTCGATGGGGGAGAGGGCGCTCAAATCCATCGCTTCCAATTCTTCGAGCAGGGGGTTGGTCTCAGGAAATAGATTCAATTGTCGTGGCACATCGGGATCTATTTCGATGGTCTTGCCCGAGGTGGCCTCTAACTGGCGCAGGATTTCATCGGCGCGCTGGATGACCGGGCGCGGCAGACCGGCCAATTGCGCTACGTGGATGCCGTAAGAGCGGTCTGCGCCGCCGGGCACGATCTTGTACAAGAACACCACTTCGCCATCGGCCTCGCTGACGGCGACATTGTAATTGCGCACCCCGGGCAGCAGATCGGCCAGTTGTGTCAATTCGTGATAGTGAGTGGCGAAGAGGGTCTTCGAACGCAGTTTGGGATGGTTGTGCAAATATTCGACGATGGCCCATGCGATGGAAACGCCGTCGTAGGTGCTGGTGCCGCGGCCGATCTCGTCCAGGATCAGCAAGCTGCGCCCGGTGGCGTGGTTCAGGATGTTGGCGGTCTCGACCATCTCGACCATGAAGGTGGATTGCCCGGCGTGGATCTCGTCCTGCGCGCCGATGCGGGTGAAGATGCGATCCACCAACCCGATGCAGGCCGAGTCCGCCGGGACGAAACTGCCCATCTGCGCCATCAGCGCGATCAACGCGGCCTGCCTCAAGAACGTGGACTTCCCGCTCATGTTCGGGCCGGTGACGATGCGCACCCGCTCGCCTTCTTCATAAATGATGTCGTTGGGCACAAAACGTTTCCCAGATACCATTAACTGCTCGACAACCGGATGGCGTGCGCCCCGGATATCGAACACATCTTCGGCGACTACTTCCGGGCGAACATAGCCATTCAGGGCGGCTGCTTCGGCCAGGGTGGCGAGCACATCCAGGCGGGCGATAGCCCGCGCCGTAGACAGCAGACGATGCCCGGCCGCGGCCAAACGCGCGCAAATCTCGAAGAACAAACGCCGCTCGACCTCCTTGATCTGATCTTCGGCGTTGAGCACCAGGCTTTCGTATTCTTTCAGTTCGGGGGTGATGTAGCGCTCGGCGTTGACCAGCGTCTGCTTGCGGATGTAATTCTCTGGCACAATCCTGGAGTTGGCCTTGGTGACTTCGATGTAATAGCCGAAGACCTTGTTATAGCCGACTTTCAGGGAGGAAATACCTGTGCGCTTTCGTTCCTGCGGCTCCAGGTTTTTGATCCACTCACGGGCGTGGCGGGAAGCTTCCAGGATGTCATCTAATTCCCTGGCGAAACCTTCCTTGATGACGCCAGCGGCGGCCAGGGTAGACGGGGGTTCTTCGGCCAGGGCGTTTTCGAGCAGGTCTAGCTCCTGGGCGCTGAGGTGAAAATCTTTCAGGATATTTTCGAGGGGGGATTCATCGAGAGGGAAGAGGCTTCGCAGCCCGGGCAGCAATCGCAGGGTTTCTCGAAGGGCAAGCAAATCCCTGGGTTGGGCTGTCCCCCCCACCACCCGGTTGGTCAACCGCTCCAAATCGGCGAGCGGCTTGAAGGCGGCGCGTAACTCCGCTCGTGAGAGTCCATCCTCATAGAAATATTCCACCCCCACTTGACGCTGCCTGATTCGAGCCACATCCAGCAGGGGTTTGCTGACCCATTGGCGCAGCATGCGTTTGCCCATGGGCGTGACCGTGCGATCCAGCACGCCCAGCAAGGAGCCTTCTACAAGCCCGCCGCGGATGGTCTCGGTAAGCTCCAGGTTGCGGCGCGTGGGGGCGTCGAGGGTCATGAACTCGGACAGGTGATAGGCGCTCAGACCGGTGATCAGTTTGAGGGCCGCCGGCTGAGTGGCCTCGAGGTACTGCACCACCGCGCCGGCGGCGCGTATCGCCAGGGGCAGGCCGCGCACCCCGAAGCCATCCAACGAGGCGACTTCGAATTGCGTCAGCAGAGCCTGCTCGCAGCGCGAACGCTCGAAACGCCAGGAGGGCCAGGGGGTGAGATGGCCGGGCAGCCCGTTTGAAAAAGAGAGCGAGTCCGGACACAAGATTTCCACTGGGGAGAGGCGGATCAACTCCGCCCGCACGATCTCATGAATATCCACCTGCGCGCCGCTCAACTCGGTGGCGGCGAACTCGCCGGTGGTGATATCGGCAAAAGCTACCCCGGCGCGCTTCTCGTCCAGGACGAGGCAGGCCAGGTAATTGTTGGCGTCCCCGGGCAGCAGCCCCGGCTCGACCACCGTGCCAGGCGTGACCACCCGCACGACATCACGGGGCATCAGGCCGTCCACCGGATGATCCCCCACCTGCTCGCATATCGCGACGTGATAGCCTTTATGGATCAAGCGTCCCAGATAATTCTCAGCGGCGTGATGGGGAATCCCGGCCATAGGCACGCGCGTGCCTTTAGCGACATTGCGAGAGGTCAGGACAATGTCTAGCTCTTTGGAAACGACATGGGCGTCTTCATCGAAGGTCTCGTAGAAATCCCCCAGGCGGAAGAAGACGATGGCGTCAGGGTATTGGCGTTTGATCTCCAGGTATTGACGGCGGATGGGGGTGGTGTCGTCTTGGGACATAGTGGAATTCTAACATCAATTGTCAATTGACAATTGCCAATCGCCAATAATCCATTATAATTTCGTCACTATACATGCGACGAAAGGAGTGTAAGACATAATGGCTAGCGTAACCTACGATCACGTATACAAACGTTTTGGCGATGTCGTGGCCGTCAATGACCTCGTCATCACGATCGAGGATAAGGAATTCCTCGTGTTGGTCGGCCCCTCGGGCTGCGGCAAATCCACCGCGCTGCGGTGCCTGGCCGGGCTGGAGGATATCACTGAAGGGCGCATCCTCATCGGCGACCAGGTGGTCAACGATGTAGCCCCCAAGGATCGGGATATCGCCATGGTATTCCAATCCTACGCCCTCTACCCCCACATGTCCGTTTATGACAATATGGCTTTCGGGCTGAAGCTGCGCAAATATTCCAAGGACGAGATCAAGCGGCGCGTCGATGAGGCCGCTGCCATCCTGGGAATCGAGGAACTGCTCAACCGCAAGCCCCGCCAGCTCTCTGGAGGACAGCGCCAACGTGTGGCTGTGGGGCGCGCCATCGTACGCGAGCCGAAAGTCTTCCTCCTCGACGAGCCGCTCTCCAACCTGGACGCCAAGTTGCGCGTGCAAACCCGCACCGAAATCACCAAACTGCACCAGCGTCTGGAGACCACCTTCATCTATGTGACCCACGACCAGGTAGAGGCCATGACCATGGCTACACGAATCGCCGTGATGAACCAGGGCCTGCTCCAACAACTGGACACCCCCCAGAACCTGTACGACTACCCGGACAACCTGTTCGTGGCCGGCTTCATTGGCTCCCCGGCGATGAACTTCTTCGACGCCCGGCTGAAGAAAGACGGCGCGAATCTCTTCGTCGAATCCGGCGCCTTCGCCGTGAAGATCCCCGATGACCGCAAAGAGACCTATATGCCCCACGCGGGCAAGGCGGTCGTCTTCGGTCTGCGACCCGAGGATATCTACGACCCCAACTTCGAGGCCCCCAACATCATCGGCGAACGGATCGAAGGGAACGTCGAGGTCACCGAGTTGATGGGCAACGAGATCTTCGTCTTCTTCAAGAGCGGAACTCACGATTACGTTGGCCGGATAGACCCACGCACGAATTACAAGATGGGTCAAAAAGTGCAGGTCACCTTCAACATGGGCAACATGCACATCTTCGACAAGGAGACCGAGCAGGCTATACGGTAAATGCCCTACGATTACCTTCCCAAATTACTCCAACCCTCCGATAGCAAGATCGTGCTTCTCGTCCTCGATGGATTAGGGGGACTGCCGATCGAGGCGGGCGGCCCGACCGAGCTCGAGGCTGCCGCGACCCCCTATATGGATCGGCTTGCCTCCGAGGGTTGTCTCGGCCAAACCATCCCCATTCGAGCGGGGATCACCCCCGGGTCTGGTCCGGCACACCTGGCCCTTTTCGGGTACGACCCGCTCGAATACGAGGTCGGCCGCGGGGTGCTGGAAGCCTGCGGCGTCGGGCTGGATGTCCACCTGGGCGATATCGCCGCCCGAGGCAATTTCTGCACGCTCGACGAAAATGGTCTGATCAGCGACCGCCGCGCCGGGCGCATCTCCAGCGTGGAGGCCATGCCGGCCATCGAGCGTTTGCAGAGGATACAGATCCCCTCCGTCGAACTCATCGTCCGCCAGGTCAAAGAGCATCGTTTCGCGGTGATCATGCGCGGCGAAGGCCTGCACCCTCACCTCAACGACACCGATCCGCAGCGGACCGGCGCGGCGCCTCTGCTCATCCAGGCCCAGCAGCCTTCCGCTGAACGCGCCGCCGAATTGTTCAACCAGTGGGTTTCCGAGGCTCGAGAGGCCCTGACCAGTCAGTCGAAAGCCAACGGCGTTACGCTGCGCGGCTTCGCCACCGACCCCGGCTTGCCCAATTACGCCGAGACCTTCGGCCTGAAAGCCGCCTGTGTGGCCGTCTACCCCATGTATCGCGGCGTCTCGAAGTTAGTGGGCATGGATGTCGTCCCTTTCGAGGGCGAATACCCCGCCGATGAATTCGCCGCCGTCGCGAAAGCCTGGGACGACTACGACTTCTTCTTCATCCACATCAAGAAGACCGACAGCATGGGCGAGGATGGGAATTTCGAGGGCAAAGCCAGGGTCATCGAAAGCGTGGACGCCGCCCTGCCCGCGCTGCTGGAACTGAACCCTGCTGTGCTCATCGTCACCGGCGACCACTCCACGCCGGCCTTGTTGAAATCCCACTCCTGGCATCCGGTGCCCTTCCTGCTCTGGGCGCCCGCCAGCCACCTGCCAGACAGCCAGACCCAATTCGGCGAGCGCGCCTGCGCCCACGGCGGCCTGGGCGCGTTCCCGGCTATGGATACCATGTCCCTGGCGTTAGCCCACGCCGGACGATTAACCAAGTATGGAGCCTGAGACCTCACAGGTTTCTCAAGTATGAATAATTTCTCTGCATGCTCTGCGTCTCAGCGGTGATATTCTTCGAGGATTCGGTGAGAATCGGTTCCGGTTCTCCAAGCACTGGGATGGGGCGCATGATATGCACTTCCAGCATGGCTACCAGGGTGGCGATGGTCTCGCGGGTATGCCAGAAGGCCAATGAACCCCAGCGATAAATGCGTTGGTCGGCGGGGACGCCTACGGCTGCGACGCCTAATTGATTGCAGGTGTACAAGGCTCGCGGCAGGTGGAAACTCTGCGTGACCAGGATGGCCGATTCCACGGCGAAGATCTGGCGCGCCCGGTAGCAGGTATCGTAGGTGCGCCGCCCGGCGTAATCCAGGACGATGTCTTCCGCGGGGACGCCCAGCTCCACAGCGTAAGCCTGCATGGCGGCTGGTTCGTTGTAATCGGCGAAACGGTTGTCGCCGCTCATGAGCAATTTTTCTACTTTGCCGGCGAAGTACAACTCAGCCGCGGTGAGGACGCGGTCGCGCAGCACGGGTGAAGGACTACCATCACGCCACAGGCCAGCCCCAAAAACGATGGCCACGCCTCGAGGCAACACGTCCGCCGCCGTTTTCGTTCGAGTCCAGGCGTGAAGTTGGGTGATCAATCGAGGGACCAATAATGTGGTCAATCCAAGAGTGACGATGACAAAAATGAGCATGAGCGCGAACCTGATGATTTTTCTCGACACGGGGCAGATTTTACCACCAATAACAAAACGGGCAGCTTGCCGGGCTGCCCTTTCGTTTTGTTACGGAAGTCGAAAATGCTAATGCCGCGCCCGATTCATCGCTGGCAGTAACAGGGCGTAGATGGCTTGATGGGTGGGGGTGTGGACGCCGAGTTCTTTTCCGAGCCGGACGATCTTGCCGCTGAAGGCTTCTAACTCGAACTGATTGCCGGCGGCGACATCCCGCTGCATGGAGGAGGTCGTGGTCGGTTCGAAGTTTTCGGAAAAGGCGATCGTCTTTTCGATGATGTCGGCGTCCAACTCGATGGCCTGTGCGTGAGCCAGCGCCTGGATTTCGCGCATGGCCTCGATGTAGAGTTCTCTGGCTGGCTGACAGGTCATGATCTCGCCGATATTAGCGCGGGCAAGCGAGGCGACTCCTCCGAAGGAGGCGATGAAGAGTAACTTAGCCCACAAGGCGACTAGAATATCATCAGCGTGGATGGCCTCGACGCCTGCTTCGTTCCAGGCCTGGACGATCTTTTCGACCCGCTCGGATTTCCTGCGATCCAGCTCGCCCACCACCACTCGCTGGAGTTTGCTAGGCTGGCGGATGACTCCGGGAGATTCGATCATCGCCATCAGGCTGCACAGGCCCCCAACGACCGGCTCTCGCCCAAGCGCCTGGATCAAGATTTCGTGAGCGTCAACCCCATTCAGCAGCGGTACGACAGTTGTGTTCATGCCGAGCAAGGGCCTGATCTGGGGGGCGATTTCAGCCAGGTGGTAGTGCTTGACGGCCACGATGACGTAATCCACGCCGCCAATCTGGTGGGGATCGTCGGTCGCCTGGGCAGGATGGATGCGGAAGTCGCCGTTGATGCTGAACACCTGTAAGCCGTTTTCCTGGATGGCCTTCAAGTGGTCTCCGCGGGCGATGAAGGTGACATCGTGGCCGGCGTGAGCCAGCAAGCCGCCGAAGTAGCCGCCGACGCCGCCAGAGCCGAATATTGCGATTTTCATAGAGCTGCTTTCGCCATACCTCCGTCGAACATCAATGCCTGGCCATGGATGAAGGAGGCTGCCGGGGAGGCGAGCCAGGCGACCGCCTGCCCGAACTCTTCGGCTGTCCCCATGCGTTTCAGCGGGATGGCGGCGGTGATTTTGGCGCATTCTTCCTCGATGGAGAGACCGCTGCGATTGGCGCGGTCGGCCATCAACTGCTCGACGCGCTCCGTCCATGTCCAGGCCGGGTTGATCGAATTGACTCGGATCCCCTTCGGTCCCAGCTCGTTGGCCAGCGATTTGAACAGGCCGATCACGGCCATGCGCAGCGAGTTGGAGAGGATCAGGTTATCTATCGGCTGCTTCACCGAGACCGACTGCGTGGCGACGATGCTGCCCTGGCCGCGCTCCAGCATGTGGGGCACGACAGCGTAGCAGAGACGCACGGCGCTCATCAAGGTCAAGTTGCAGGCCTTCTCCCAATCCTCAGGAGTCAGGGAGAGGAAATCGCCAGGAGGCGGGCCTCCAGCGTTGATGAATAGAATATCTATATGGCCGAACTTGTCGAGGGTGGTTGTTACGAGAGCAGCGATGTCAGCCTGCAAAGTGATATCGCCTCTGACGGCCAGCACCTGCGCGCCGGTTTCGGCGCGGATATCCGCCGCGGCGGAGTCGAGCGTTCTGCTGCGGGCGCTCATCACGACGTGCGCGCCTTCACGCGCAAAAGCCAGCGCAGCGGCCTTGCCCAGCCCTTTCGATGCCGCGGTGACCAATGCAACTTTACCGGTAAGTCCAAGATCCATGGCCGTTTCTCCTTTCGAGATGGTCATTGCTCAGACCCCTCCCCAACCCTCCCCGATGTCGGGGAGGGAGCATCCCCCATGGAAACGGAGAGAGGAGGCAGGGAACAGCCTCCCCCCGTAGCGGGGGACCGAGGGGGGTGCGAGGCAAGCG
>Ga0194125_10005077_pt1 | contig 20209 bp, 18 predicted proteins | sample TA2KigC250mmetaG_FD_148626 | JGI IMG/M metagenome (GOLD analysis project Ga0194125, IMG submission 148626) | Freshwater microbial communities from Lake Tanganyika, Tanzania - TA2015034 Kigoma Deep Cast 250m | ecosystem: Environmental > Aquatic > Freshwater > Lake | place: Tanzania: Lake...
CACCTGAACTTTGGTCAAATATCCCATGGAAAGTGCCTCCTCTCAAGAATGTTGAAAGGAGGATATCGTAGTTATATGGCTATGTCAAGCTTTTTTTAATTGTTTCATAATTTTTTCACACCTTCTCCCCCTCGAGGGGGGAGGGTGAGGGTGGGGGTGATTCATTTATCACTTCAATTCTTCCAGCGGAATATTAATGACCGTCTCGAGGATGGAGATATGTTTCAACTCTCCCTCGACCCTGATCATGTGTTTCGATGTTTTTGGCGCCATCCTTTTCCCGTCTAATGCTGTCCGGATGACCATCTCCTTAGTCACTGTTTCTCCTTCCCGGTGAGGAATGACTTCGATCTCCGGAGACTGGTAGTCAAAAAGGATAACAGGAATCCTTTTACATCCTATCCTTTTTAAAGCATGCAACCGGTGATGTCCATCCAGAATGATGTAAGTCTCCTTATCCACGGCAATGGGCATCTTGAGGATCCCATCGCATAGGATCTCATTTTTCAACTCTTCCAGGTAATCCGGCCGGATCTCTTCATGTTCCTTCAAATCTTCCAGATTGATCAGGCAAATACCCTTCAGTTTTTTTAGAGGTGATTGGGTCGATTTATTGGAGGAGCGGGATTCAATGGACTTTCTTTTCTTTTTCATGGCTCATATCCTATCTGCTTTTAATTAAAATAAAAAGGGGGAAGGACAATCGAATATCGATCTCCTTCCCCCTGTCTTTTAACCTGAGAGATTTACCCCTTCGGTGCCTAACCCTTCGACTTTGGCTCAGGGTTGGGTCTTTCCAGGAGTCAGCCAAGTTACAGTCCTTTTGCCTGAGAGTTTCCTTCCGGCTTACCGGAACTTGCCCCTTCGGCGCCCCCTTGGGGGTCTCTCCTGTAACTTATAAAATCTATTTTGTTCGAATTTTGAGTTTATGTCAAGATCATCTATTTCAATTGTGTAAACAAGAACGGTTCATCAAATGGGTAAACCTTTCTCACCCAGATCCCAGAAGAGGCCGGCCATCAACTCAAGACCCTCACGGGCGACAGGGGCTAAGAGGTGTTCATCAGGCGCATGCTGTGAACACCCACCGTATGAATGAGGAATCCACACTGTGGGCATCCCCAGGATATCGGTGAAGGCATCGTTGGGTAATGTCCCCCCGAGGTTGGGAAGAAAGGCAGTCTTTTTCCCTGTGGTTCGTTCAATGGAGGAGAGTGCCATCTGAACCATTGGATGATCAGGGTTCAAACGCGTGGCGTTCGTCCAACTCTCCCTCACTGGAATAACCATCACTTCCTTGAATCCATGCTTGTTCAGATGCTGATGCACTGAAGGAAGAAAATGGGACGGATCTTGCCCAGCCACAAAGCGCATGTGGCATCTTGCCCATGCTTTGGGAGGAATTGCATGAGCAGGGGCGTTAGGGTCTCCACAAACAAATGCAAGGATCTCAAGCGTACTCCAACCATAAACCTTTTCTGAAAGGCTCAATCCCGATTCGCCCCAATCCGGATCAATCTGCGGTCCCCCTTCTCCTGTGACCTGAATCTCGGCCAAGGAATGACGCACTGAATCGGGAATCCCCTCTGGCTTCAGGCCGGGAACAAGGATCTTCCCTCTCTGATCTACTAAGGAAGCTATGGCATGGGCCAGGAGAATCCCTGGATTGGCTAAAAGCCCACCCCAGTTCCCTGAATGATGTCCCCCATCGCGGAGTTCTACACAGAGATCAAAGTTCAGAATCCCACGGCTGCCCCCGAAAACCGTAGGCTGATGGGGAGTCAATCGAGGGCCATCGCTGGCAATCAAGACATCCGCCTTGAGTCTCTCCTTTTCCTTTTCGCAAATGGCATGAAGCCCGGGAGAGCCCATTTCCTCTCCCATTTCGATTAATACCTTGACATTAAAACCAAGCCTTCCCCTCTCTCCTTGTACGGCGGCCAGAGCCCCGAAGTTAATGCTGTGCTGGCCCTTATTGTCAGCGGCGCCCCTTCCATACCAGCGATCTCCCTCCTGGATCAGCTGCCAGGGAGTTAACCCGGCGCGCCACTTGCCCTCCATGGCCCGGACCGTGTCGCCATGCCCGTAGGTAAGAATCGTAGGAAGACGGGGATCTTCGATCCTTTGAGCTGTCAGGAAAGGAAGGCCTTCTGCCTTCGGGTTTTCTAATACCTGGCAGTCAAAACCCATGGCTTGCAAGTATGGGACCATTTCATCGGTTAGATAGGCCCGCAGCTCAGGGGATCGAGCCTCATTTTGACATTCTGTGGAATAAGCCACCCGCCGCGATAAATCCTTGAAAAACTCTCCCTTGTCGAAATACTCCCTTGCTCGGGTGATGGCTCCATCTCTGCTCATGCTTCCTCCTTTTCCGCTCCTTCTGGAAAGTGACACTCCAACAGCCTACCTCTTTCGAGTTTCGGTTCAGGCGCATCAGTCATACACAACTCGTTTGCCTTCGGGCATCGGGGATGGAAAGTACATCCCGATGGAGGATCAATGGGGTTCGGGTAAGCCACACCCAGATGAGTATCTGGCAATCTCAACCGAGGTTGTGGCGTCAATACCGAAGCCAACAGGGCCTTGGTGTAGGGATGCCTTGGTCGTTTGAAAAGTTCACCGGTCTCAGCCTCCTCAACGATACGACCCAAGTACATCACCGCCACCCTAGAGGCAAGGTGCTCAACCACGGCCAGGTTATGGCTGATCAGAATATAAGTGAGACCAAATTCTTTTCTCAAGTCGATGAGCAGATTGAGAATCTGTGCCTGAACGGAAACATCCAAGGAAGAAGTCGGCTCATCGCAGACGACGACGTCTGGGTTCATGATCAGGGCCCGCGCAATCGCCACTCTCTGCCTCTGCCCTCCAGAGAGTTGATTTGGATAGTTATACATGAGACGCCTTGGAAGTCCGACCACGTCCATGATCTCCTCAACTTTTCGATTCCAATCCTTTCTACCTCCGAGTTTGTGTACACGCAGCGGCAGACTAATGATCGATTTCACTGTCTTTCGCGGATTGAGCGATGAGTAAGGATCCTGAAAAACAGGTTGGATACGTCTTGAAATTTCGTGGCGATGGCTGGGTGTAATACGCATTCCATCGATAAGAACCTCACCTTTATTGGCATCTTCGAGGCCCAGTATAATCTTGGCCAGTGTACTCTTCCCGCAGCCCGATTCCCCGACCAAGCCTATGACGGTTCCCTTCTCAACACTGAAACTTACCCCATTGACTGCCTGCAACTTCCGCTTGCCTTTGAAGACACCTGCACTCACCAGGTATGTTTTCGTGACGGAATCGACCTGAACAATAATGGGCAGGGTCATCGGGTCGCCTCTCCGCCTCTCTCTCTAAAACAAACATCTGGACTCAACAGACACCGGTAAGATCTCCCTGGACTGATTTCCTTGACTTCAATGAGTTCCACCGCGCACTCGGGTCGCGACGAGGAACACCGGTTATAGAAAGAACAACCGACCAGTTCCCCAATAGGGGTAGGGACCAAACCGGGGATCGAACCGAGATGCTCACCCGGCTTCGTCTTGCCAAGGACAGGAATGCAGTCAAGAAGTCCCCGAGTGTAAGGATGAAGTGGGTTTTCGAAAAGGTCAACCGCACTCCCAGTCTCGACCACCTGACCACAGTACATGACTATCACCCTGTCGGCCATCCTCGCTACAATCCCCAGATCATGGGTGATCAGGATCAAACCCATCTCAAATTCCTTCTGAAGAGAGGCGAGAAGGGACAGGATCTGGGCCTGGATCGTCACATCAAGGGCTGTGGTTGGCTCATCCGCGATCATCAGGCTTGGCCCGCACATTAAGGCCATGGCGATCATGACCCGCTGGCGCAACCCTCCTGAGAGTTGATGAGGGTATTGTCGGAGCCGGCTGGTCGCTGCGGTGATCCCAACTCGATCGAGAAACTGGACAGCTCGCTTCCGGGTCTCGCTGCGTGAGGCTTTTCTATGCTGCATGAAAGCCTCTTCCAGCTGGTCACCGATGGTATAACAGGGATTGAGCGATGTCATCGGCTCCTGAAAAACCATGGCCATCTGGTTTCCCCGAATATCAGCCATTTCCCTTTCTGATGTTTTTAACAAATCTTGTTCATTGAACAGTAATACCTCCGCCCGCCGTTTTGCCGAGCGAGGCAAGAGGTCCATGAGAGATAGGGCAGTTAGGGATTTGCCGCACCCCGATTCTCCAACTAAAGCAACTGTTTCACCTCGTTTCATTTCAAACCCGACATCTCTGACCGCGTTCAGAGGACCTGCAGCCAAGGGAATTTCGACATGGAGGCCTTTTACCTTCAGAATCGATTTCATGTCGAACTCTCCGGAGCCGTGATATCACGGATACCATCCCCGAGCAGGTTGACGGAGAGGACAAGCAGAAAAATGGCGATACCCGGAATGGTAATCAGGTAAGGGTTAAAAAACATGAACTCCTTGCCCTCGGAGACCATGAGTCCCCACGATGGGAGAGGGGGTTGTACCCCCATGCCAAGAAAGGAAAGTGCAGCTTCCAACAGTACAGCACGAGCCATTTCTAATGTGGCGACTACGATGAGGTTGTTCATCAGGTTGGGGAGAATTTCAGCCAGTAGAATCCGTGGAGTCGAGCAACCCGTTGCTTTGGCCGCACTGACATAGTCCATGGATCGTAGCTGCTGAGTGGAAGACCGCATCACCACCGCAAATCGCTCCCAAATCAATAGACCCAACACCAGAATGACAACCTTGAGGGAACTCCCAATTAGGGCAACGACAGCCAAGGCCACCAGGATCACCGGTAGAGCCAATCGGACCGTAATTAGAAAAGTGACCATCATGTCAATTCGGCCACCAAAGTAGCCAGCTATCAAACCCAGGCTGGATCCAAACAATCCGGAGAGGAACATGGCTGACAACCCGATCAGCAATGAAATACGCGCCCCGTAAATCAGGCGACTCAGATAGTCACGACCCAGATTATCTGTTCCTAAGGGATGATTCCATGTCGAATTGGACTGCCATATCGGGGGCATCAAACGTCTTTCAAGGTCCTGATAATAAGGATCATGAGGGGCGATCCAAGGAGCCAACAAAGCCATAGCCAGAATAAGAACCAAGATAACGCCACCAAAGATAAATCCGTAGTGTCTATACGCACGGCGTCGCATCATCTGGCCGGGGGTTGGGAAAACAACCCCCTGTCCTGCTCCGAGGGCACCCGTGACCATTCCCTGTGGATTCATTCCAGTTTGGGTCATTTGACTCTGATCCTTGGATCCAAAAAAGCATTCAACATATCAGCCGCAAAGGTCAACAACACATAGATGAGGGACAGAAGGAGCACAACCGCTTGAACCACCGGCAGGTCCCACCTGGCAATCGACTCCCAGGCCAAGAAACCAATCCCATGCAGGGCAAAGACCGATTCGATGACAACCGATCCACCGAGCATGAATCCAAACTGAACCGCGGCAAGGGAGACAACAGGAATGATGGCGTTTCTGAGCCCATGTTTGAAGATGATCTTCCCCGCCCTTAAACCTTTTGCGCGGGCTGTGCGAATATAGTCTGAGGCAAGCACCTCAAGCATACCCGTCCTGGTCAACCGCATGAAGGCAGGCGTGGCATAATAACCCAGAGCGATGGTGGGCATAATGTAGTGGCGCCAGGTATCACTGCCAGAGATCGGAAGCCATCGGAGCATCACGCCAAAGAAGATGATCATCACCAGACCGAACCAGAAGGTTGGTATGGCCTGGCCCAACACCGACAGGGTCAATGCAAACCGGTCGACCCAAGTGTTGGGTCGGAGGGAGGCGAGAATCCCGAGGGGAATACCCACCCACACTGCGAAGATCAGGGCACAGCCACCCAGGGTCATCGTCACCCCAAGACGATTGCCAAGGATGTCGGTGACGCGCTGTTTAAAAAATTGAGACTCGCCAAGGTCTCCGCGCATGGCACGGCCTGCCCAGTCGAGATATTGGATCAGGATGGGTCGGTCAAGGCCATACTTCACTCGAACAAATTCGATATCCGCAGCAGAAGCGCTTTCCCCCGCCAAGGCTTTGGCCGGATCGCCGGAGAGGCGTAACAGCATGAAACTGATGAAAGAAACGGTGATGGCGACCAGCAGTGAAAGAAGCCATCTTCTAAGGAAATAGGCCACCATACATCTTTCCCTTCTTTCTCTTGACCGACAGTTCGGCTAAAGAAAAGTAGAGGAAGAAAAACATCCTTTTCCCGAGTTGGATGATCTCGGTTTAGGTCACTCTACTTCCATTTTGTAAGATAGAATCGCGGGACCTCGTCTGGATCCGGTTTGAAGTCAAGATCTTTGCTGAAAGCATAATTCGAAACATAGCTGAAGAGAGGAACCCAGTAAGCTTGTTCCGCAATTTTCTGAAGTGCTTTTTTGTAAACGTCTTTTCGCACGTTGGGGTCGACCGTGGTATCACCGGTTTCGAGCCAATTCTTGACCTGCTCATCCCGCGCGGAGTCGTCAGTGGTAAACTTAAACCAAAACCCGGCAATAGCTGAGACATCATTGATGGAATAGGACCCCCAAGCCCAGAAAGCTACAGGAACCTTCCCCCCCTGCCATTTGTCGCGGAGAGCTGCGTACTGCATATATTGCAGATTGGCCTTGATGCCAACGGCTTTGAGATACCCCACCATGGCTTCTGCGTAGGAGCGCTCCCTATAGGCATAGAAGTCTATTTCGAAACCGTTCGGATAGCCCGCCTCTGCCAACAATTTTCTCGCCTTGGCAGGATCGTACTCATACTTCATGACATCATCAATACAACCGAACTGGCTTGGAAAACAGGCTGAATGGAGCACCCGCGATTGACCTCCTACCAGGTTCTTAACAATGGCCGCCCGATCGATGGCATGATTTATCGCTCTGCGGACCTCAATTTTTTTAAGGGGAGTATCCCCAGTACGACCGACCGCATCAAAATAGAGAAATCCGACTCGCATGGTCTCTGCCCCAATGACCGTAAGGTTCGGCATCTTTGCTAACTTTTCCGCTTGATCCTTCGGTACCAACCAGACCCAATCGAGTCCCCCTGTCATCAATTCGGCCACTTTTGTATTCACTTCAGGGATCGTGCGCTGAACAATCTTGCCGATCGCCGGTTTACCTTTCGGGCTGCCTGGGAAATAACTATCATTCCTGGCAAAAGTAATCTGCTTTCCTGGCTCGACTTTGACGACTTTGTAAGGACCGGTTCCCACAGGCTGGACCCCAAATCCTTTTTTGCCGACTTTAGGGTAATATTCGTTAGGATAAATTGGGAGATATCCAGCTAAATACTCGAGGGCGGCGGGAAAAGGTTTTTTCAAGAAGATTCTGACTTTGTAGGGTCCTATCTTCTCCGCCTTTTCCATCCAATTGACATTCTGTTGGACCAAGACTTTGCTCTCTGGATTGGTTACGTAGTTGACGGTGAAGACCACATCATCGGCATCGAACTTCTCGCCATTGTGGAACATAATTCCCTCACGAAGCTCAAACTCCATCGTGGTAGGATTAATCCATTTGTAGGATTTCGCCAGGAGCGGTTTATACTCAGAGGTGTCCGGATCCCGGTCGAGGAGATTATCATAGATGAGCCTGCTGACAATCACTCCCTCACGAGCTGTATTGTAATATAGATCAAGGGTTTCCAGCTCTTTTTCCCAGGCAATATTCAGCGTATCCTCTTTCTTACCGGCAAAGACTGGCGATACAAATGCTGTCACCAAGTAAAAAGTAATGGCACCAAAGACAAAAAAATTCAACCTTTTTCTAATCATTTTTCCCAACATCGTCTACCCCTCCTTTGTTGATAGATTCCCCTTTTCATGGGTATGGTATGCTATCATAGGCCCAGATTTTCTGTCAAGGTTCATCCATTTCTCTTGCTGACACAAAAGATTTGACATTACCGTAGGTGGGGGCAGGATAACGTCATGGTCAGCTTTAATTTGTTGAATCCGTTTTGAAAATGGCTCTTTCTTAAAATCCCCCCTCCCCCCCTGTTTCCAAAGGAGGGTAATTAAACCTGACAGTTGTAAAAACGGACACGGGTAAACCGCTCTTCAAGGCTTCTGACGGCGATTAAGTTGACATGGTACGGGAAACGTTAGACCTCACCTAAGGTGAACTCCAGCAGGGGCCCGGGATGTGTGTGCTTATTCATTTAAAGGTTCTCCCCGAAGCCTTTACGAACGGCTCACCCATGTCCGTTTTGATTGAATGTTTTGCAATGTTAAGGTAAAGTCTCCCTTTAGCAAAGGGAGATTTAGAGGGATTTTTATAACTTATATAACACGATTTTGACGGAGCCCTGGAGTGGGGGCTGTGTGAACTGAGATAAAAGGGGGAACTTTGGGAGCTCAAGCTTCTCATAAAATTGAAGCAATAGCTTGCTGATCCAATTTCGATCCATCATATACTTGACAATTAGACGTCTAAATGTAAAGTACGATTCCTATGATTGAGCGCCCTTTTTGGATAAAATGTATTCTTCAGACCTGTGAAAATCGGGTATAGGTATGTAATCAAAGAGTAAAAAGTAGTTTTTCAGAAATCTCTAATTACACCTTCCTCAACACCAGATCGATCATTAGTTCGTTGGCGAGACCATGGAGGTCTTTCCTCAACCCCTGTTCAGAAACGGAATGAGGAACCTCTACGTCAATATCCATTTCAAAAAGGGGCGTCCCGCTTTCAACCGACAACATCCCGGTCTTTCGGCTTCTCGGGTTGTCCTTTCGACGAAGGCGCACATATCGTCATTTCGCGGCACGCGCCCCTTTCTTTTCAGCAAACGAAATCGCCTTCAGCGCCTTGTCTGCATCAACATTACCGCTTATTCCCATATCTTCAAAAAGCTCCAGGGCTTCTCTGATGGTTAGATCAAGCACCTCCGCAGCTTCTCTCAGACTGATATCTCCCCGAGCATAATTGTCTGCCACATACTTTTCCGCTCCAAGCCTCAGGAATTTCCTGAGAGTGGTAGGTTCATCAAGCTTCTCCTTTTTCTCGGCGAACTTAACAATCTCCAGAAGGGTGTCAGGCAACCTCAATGCCTTTGCTTTCATGACATCACCTCCAAACGAAGTTTTGCTGTTGCGTACTCCTCCTTGCTGATGAAGGGTTTCAGTGATTCCAAGAGTTCCAAAGCGGCGAATTTCGCAATTTTCTTTGCGCTATGAAGGTAAACAAGACAAGCCGCTGGAGTTAAATAGGGAATATTGGCTGACTCAAGTTTCTTCAAAAACCTCCGATCATCACTGGCGATAGCGTCGTAGCCGCCATTGAGAAAAAGAGAGACCACATCCGTTTCGCCTTTCGTAGCGGCGATGACAGCCTTCTTCCCGGGTTTCACAACACGCAACCGGTTCTTGGCTATGTTCCTCTCAATGATGATGCCGTCCTGATAGCCCTTTCCCTTTGCTTCATCCACGGTCTCTGTTTTCACAAGAGAGGGAATATGAACTTCCATGCCTGAGACAACCTCAGCTTTGGCGCCGGCCTTTGTGAGTTTTACAAGACAATCAGAATCCATTACGACTTTCATGTATCGTATTGTAATTTTTCACATACGAATTGTCAACCAGTAGTGATTGGCGATCATAGATCATAGATCGACCATAGCCCCAGACTGTTCCCTCCAAGCGAAAGGCTGTTTTCAGAGTTCTCTCATATCTTCCGCAACACCAGGTCGATCATCAGTTCGTTGGCCAAGCGATGGAGATCCTCCCTGAACCCCTGCTCAGAGACTGATTGAGGAATCTCTACATCGATGTCCATCTCAAAAAGAGGAGTCCCGCTCTCAGCAGAAAGCACCCGATGGGTTTTCATATCGATAATGTTGACCTTATGATCGGCCAGCAGTCGGCAGACCTTGAAAACGATCCCGGCATGGTCCACCCCGGACGTGGTGATATTAAATTGATCGGCCTGCTCCCTAACTTCCGGGTAAGCCTCTTCAAAAGTGACCGGAGAGTAGAAGACGGTCAAGTTCTTTTCCCAATCGAGACGCTTCAGGCCGGACGAAAGTTTCTGGCTCACCTCCGCACTGTCGGTTGAAAAGAGGAGGAGAAGGGCAAAATGGTTCCGTAGAAGACTCATGCTTGAATCTTCGATATTTCCTCCGCATCCATAGATGACTTCAGAAACATCCGCCACAATCCCCGGCCGGTCTTTGCCTATTGCCGACAGAATGAAATAAGTCTTCATGAAACCCCCTTAACGATCAAACTCGAAATACGAAGCACGAAATCCGAAACAAGCACCAATGTTCAAAATACAAATTACCCAAACAAAAAAGTTTCGAATTTTGAAAATTAGAATTTCGAATTTGTTTCGAATTTCGATATTCGAATTTCGGATTTTATCACTCCAGGATTTCCAGGTTCGCATATCTTACCTTCAACCGTTTAGGGCCTTCGGTCCTGAAAACGATGGTGGCTTTCTGGTTCTCATTCATCCCTTCGATCGATTTCACTCTTCCATCGCCAAACTGAGGGTGTCTCACTCTCATCCCTGTCCGGAGAGGATAGAATCCGTCAGGGCTTATGACGATGTCCTGCTTTTCTGAGAAACGACTCTCCTGCATTGGGAAATCCATCTCATTTCCGGACTGGTTGAAATCATCGAGCCAGTGAGTCTCTTGTGAGAACAGGGAGTCCCTTCTCCTTTCCCTCTCCTCCATCTGCATCAACTCATAAGGAAGTTCATCCAGAAACCGCGAGGGAAGATTAGCCCTGCCAACACCAAACGTGGAACGCTCTTCTGCCCGTGAGAGATAGAGTTTTTTCTTCGCGCGTGTGATCCCCACATAGCAGAGCCTTCTCTCCTCTTCAAGGTCCTCAGCCTCCTCACCCTTCCGGTAGTGGGGAAGGAGTCCTTCCTCCATTCCGACGATGAAGACCACCGGAAACTCCAGCCCCTTGGCGCAATGCAGGGTCATCAGGGAGACCCGATTCTCTTTGTCCACATAAAGGTCCACATCGGTGACAAGAGAAACCTTTTCCAAAAAGGTTTCCAGAGAAACTTGGTCCTCTCCCTGCTCAAGTTCGGTCAATACATTGACCAGTTCATCGATATTCTCAACTCTGGAAAGGGCTTCGTCCGTTCCTTCTTCTTTCAGCCGTTCAAGATATCCTGTCCTCGCAAGCAGGGTCAGGGTCAACTGGCTGAGGGAAAGGGTCTTTGCTTCCTCGCTAAACTCTTCGATCAGGCGGACAAATCCCCCGATCCTTTCCTTGCTCCCGGAAGGAAGCCAATCCTCTTTCAGCGCTTCTCTCATCCCTTCATAGAGTGGAAGGCCCTTCTCTTTTGAGAAGACGGCTATTCTCTCCATCGTCTTCTCTCCGATTCCTCTCGGAGGCTGATTGATGATTCGCTTCAGGCTGATCCCGTCCGAAGGATTGGCAATCAGCTTCAGGTAAGCGAGGATGTCTTTGATCTCTTTCCGCTCGTAAAACTTCAACCCTCCCACGATCGTATAGGGAATCTGATGTTTGACCAGCTCTTCTTCGAGGGCACGGGACTGGGCATTGATCCGGTAGAAGATGGCAATGTGACGATAAGCCCTGTTCGATTCTTCCGGATTTGAAAGGATATCATTGCTAATCTTCCGGACGACAAAACGCGCTTCATCCTCCTCATCTTCCGCCACATAGAGGGTGAGGAGTTCCCCTTCCGGGTTTTCGGTCCAGAGCGCTTTCTCTTTTCTGAAGCGGTTCTTTTTGACGACATGATTGGCCGCTTCGAGGATATGCTGCGTGGAGCGGTAGTTCTGCTCCAGCGTGACCACTTTTGTCCCCGGGAAATCTCTCTCAAAATTAAGGATATTCCCCACCTCCGCTCCCCTCCACCGGTAAATCGATTGGTCATCATCCCCCACGACACAGACATTCCGGTGGCCTTCCACAAGGTGTCTGATCAACTGATACTGGATCAGGTTCGTATCCTGAAACTCATCCACCATCACATAGCGGCAGAGGTTTTGATAAGATCCCAGGACATCCGGGAACTTCCTGAAGAGAAGCGTGACGAAGAGGAGGAGGTCTCCGAAATCGACTCCATTATTTCGACGAAGATCTTCCTGATACTTTTGATAGACAAGAGCCAATCGTTTTTCAAAGATGTTGAATGGGGAGGGTTTATATTGCTCCGGCATCATCCCTTCGTTTTTCAGCCGGTCGATCCGGGACTGCATCGCCCTCGGGTGAAACATCTTGAAGTCAAGGTCCAGTTCCTTCATCACCGTTTTGAGGTGCCGTTCCTGATCGTCCTCATCATAGATGACAAAGTTTTTTCCGAATCCAAGTCGGTCGATGTGTCCCCTCAGAATACGGGCGCAGGCGGAGTGAAAGGTGGAGATCCAGATGCCTCTGGCTGAACTCCCCAGGAGATGTTCCACCCTCTCCCGCATCTCATTGGCAGCCTTGTTGGTAAAGGTGACGGCGAAAATATTCCGGGGCGAAACCCCTTTTTCCTGAATGAGGTAGGCAATCCGGTAGGTAAGAACCCGGGTCTTTCCACTCCCCGCCCCTGCAAATACCAGTAGCGATCCCTCTGTTTCGAGAACTGCTTTTCTCTGAGCTGGATTGAGATCGTTAAGTAAAGACATCGGAATTCATAAATCCGAAATCCGAATATCGAAATCCGAAACAAGTTTTAAATTCAAAGTCCAAAAGGTTTTCCGTTTGGAACATTTGAATTTTGGTCATTCGAATTTGTTTCGTATTTCGGATTTCGTGCTTCGAGTTTCATATCACAACAAATTTCAGGCCACACCAATAAATACCTACCATTTTGCAGAAGGAAGAATCAAGAATCTACTCGACGGTGACGCTTTTGGCCAGGTTTCTGGGCTGATCCACATCCGTCCCTTTTAAATCAGCCATATGATAAGCCAGAAGCTGAAGGGGCAAGGTGAGCAGAATCGGCGTCAGGAAAGCATGGGTCTCGGGGATGAAGAGGACATCGTCCACTTTCTGGATGATCTCTCGATCGGATTGTGAGACAAGGGCGATGACCCTCCCCTCCCTCGCCTTCACCTGCTCAATATTGGAAAGAACCTTTTCGTAAACGTCGTTCCGCGTAGCAAGGACAACCACAGGCATCTCTCTATCAATCAATGCAATGGGACCGTGTTTCATCTCGCCGGCCGCATAGCCTTCGGCATGGATATACGAGATCTCTTTTAACTTCAGCGCTCCCTCCAAGGCGATGGGATAGTTGACCCCTCTCCCGAGATAGAGGAAATCCCTCGCATTCAGATACTTTCTGGAAATCTCAAGAACCTGCTTCGAAGATTGGAGCATCTCTTCCATCAGATGGGGAATTCTGACCAATTCCCCGATCAATCCTCTCCCATCCTGTTGAGAAATAATTCCAAGTTCTCTTCCCATCCGGAGAGCAAGGAGAAAGAGGATGACTAACTGGGTGACAAAGGTTTTGGTCGAGGCCACTCCGATCTCAGGCCCCGCATGAGTGTAAATGACATGATCGGATTCTCTTGCCAAACTCGACTCCACCACATTGCAGATGGTAAGACTCTTGGCTCCCTGTCTTTTTCCCTCCCTCAATGCGGCAAGAGTATCCGCCGTCTCACCGGACTGGGAAATGGTCACCAGAAGGGTATCCTCTCCGAGGATTGGGTTTCGATACCGGAACTCAGAACCAATATCCGTCTCTACGGGAATCCGGCAAAGCCCCTCGATTAAGAATTTACCGACCAGTGCCGCATGATAGGAAGTGCCACAGGCAATCAAGCAGATTCTCCGAATCTTCTTCAGAACTGAACTATCCAGGCTCACTCCTTCGAGAAGTGCATCGCCATTTTCCTCTGAGAGGCGGCCCCTGATTGTATCGATGACGGCCCTGGGTTGTTCAAAGATCTCTTTGAGCATGAAATGCTTAAAGCCTCCCTTTTCAGCCATCAGGGGATTCCAGTCAATACGCCTCGGCTTCTTCGAAATCTGGTTCCCTCTAACATCGAAGACTCTGACTCCCTCTGGAGAGAGTTGAGCCACTTCCCCATCCTCCATAAAGATAAAGTCTCTTGTATAAGGGAGAAGCGGAGGGATATCAGAAGCGATAAAATAATCTCCTTCGCCAAGACCGATCACCAGGGGACTCTCTTTTCGGGCGGCGATCAAACACTTCTCATCACCTTCAAAAAGGATTCCCAGTGCATAAGAACCTTCAATCTGACTCAACGCTTTTTTGACGGCCTCAAAAAAGGAAGAGCCTTCTCCAATAAACCCATCGATTAGATGAGAGATGATTTCAGTATCGGTTTCGGAACTGAAGATACGACCTTTTTTCCTGAGCGCTTCTTTGAGAGGAAGGTGGTTTTCAATGATGCCATTATGGATGACAGCAACCTTTCCAGCTTTATGGGGATGGGCATTTTCATCAGAAGGCCTTCCATGGGTAGCCCATCGGGTGTGGCCTATGCCTGCCATGCCATCGAAGGTCTCATTTCCTACCAATTCCTCCAGGCTGGCCAACTTGCCCACTCTTCTCCTGATCTCGATCTTCCCCTTATTAAAGACAGCAATACCTGCGGAGTCATATCCCCGGTATTCCAGTCTCTTCAATCCTCCCATGAGGACTTCAGCGGTTTTCCTTGAACCTACGTATCCGACAATGCCGCACATCGCTCAACCCTTCTTCTTTCGGCTCTTTTTACGGTGGAGATCCATTTTTTTGTCCCATCCCCGGATGTTCTTCTGTTTCACCCGGCTGACGGTGAGCGCTCCCTCGGGAACATCCTTTGTCACGGTGGTGCCTGCGGCAATAGAGGATTGGTTTCCCACGGTGACAGGAGCTACCAGTTCCACATTCGACCCCACAAAGACCCGGTCACCGATAACCGTCGGATGTTTCTCCAATCCATCGTAGTTACAGGTGATCGTTCCCGCGCCGATATTGACCTCTTTTCCAACAAGGGCATCCCCAATATAGGCCAGGTGATTGGCTTTTGAACCCTTGCCGATGATTGACTTCTTCACTTCCACAAAGTTGCCGATCTTCGCCTTCGCCTTCACTTCGCTCTTGGGCCTCAGGTGGGAAAAAGGCCCGATGGCGGCTCCTTCTTCGACCCTGCTCTCTGTGATGACGCAATGAGAACGAATCGTAACCCCATTGCCAATGTCTGCATCTGAAATCTTTGAATTCGGCTCAATGACACACCGCTCTCCAATCCGGGTATGTCCCTGGAGAGTGCAATTCGGATAGAGGGTTGTATCCTTTCCGATCACCACGGTCCGATCGACATAAGTGGTTTTAGGATCGATGATCGTCACACCCGAGAGCATCAACTCCTTTATCTTCTCCAGCCGGAGCGCTTCCGTAGCAGTGGCCAGATCAATCCGTGTATTGATTCCCATGACTTCCGTCGGATCAGAAACCATATGAGCAGAACATCTGAGTCCTCTCCTCCCCGCCACTCCGACCATATCAGTGAGGTAGTACTCGCCCTGGGCATTCTCTTTTCCAATCTCTTTAATGCCTTCCTTCAGAAAGGAAGCCCTCACGCAGTAGATCCCCGTATTGATCTCCCGGATCAGCCTCTCTTCCTCCGAAGCATCCTTCTCTTCCACAATTCTATCCAGCCAGCCCTCCTCGCTGCGCAGGATGCGGCCATATCCATAAGCATCTTCCACAACCGCAGTCAGCACGGCGAGCGTGGAATCATTCCCCCGGAAGGTGTCAATGAAAGACCGGAGCGTGCCCACCTTCACCAGAGGGACGTCTCCACAGAGGATGAGCACCGTGCCGGTAAATTCCTGGAGAAAGGGGAGGGCCTGGAGAACAGCGTGGCCTGTGCCCAACTGTTTTTCCTGGAGAGCAAATTCGATCTTGAGGTCTTTAAAATTTTCCTTGATCTGATCCGCCTGATGACCCACGACCACAATCGTCTTCTCGGCTTTGATCTCGTTCAGGGAGAGAGCGATCGTGTAGGAGAGCATGGGCTGGCCTAACAGCGGGTGGAGAACCTTGGCCAGATCCGACTTCATCCGGGTTCCCTTGCCAGCCGCAAGAATGATGGTCGCGATATTATTCAACCCTGTATCCCCTCGGTCAAAAAAACTTAATATTTTATACTATGGCCTGTACCTTTAGTCAACCTGCTGTAGAAGCCTAATTTTTTTAGTTTGCAAATTAAGACCCAATCATAATATCCTTTAAGAGATACCTATGGAGCTCGGATTTCTTAAAACGCTGGTCATTGTCATCTCGGACCCGGCTTCCACCCGAAGGATCGTCCAGCTTGCGCGAAAGGAGAACCCCGGAATTTACATCATCGTCAGAACCCGCTATACTGCTGAGGTGGAGAATCTGCTCCACATGGGGGCGAATGAGGTGATTCCCGAAGAGTTCGAGACCTCGATCGAAATCTTCGCCAAAGTGCTCCACCGCTATCAGGTGCCACGAAATCTCCTCTTAGATCAGATCGAGAGGATCCGGAGCGGGAATTACGAAGCCCTCCGAAGGGTGGAGCTTCCCGTCAAGAGCCTGCCTGAAAAATGCGAGATCATCACGGATATTGAAACCGAGACTTACCTGATCGGAGAGAAAACCCCTGCGGCGGGTCTTTCCATCCGAGATTTGAAGATACGATCAACGACAGGCGCTACGGTAATCGCTGTGAGAAGGGAGGGAGAAATCCTCCCCAGTCCGGACCCGAACTTTGTTTTCAAAAATGGAGATATCGTTTATTTCATTGGAGAGAGAGAAAAAGTTCTCAAAGCAATCGAGCTTCTTGAAGGACCCAAAACTTTTAAATAAATCCATATCGGAGAATAAAAAATGCTTCCTTTTCACGTCAACGTTCCTTATCCTATGCTCCTTGAAAGAATCGATTTCGTCATCAACCATCGTTTCCATCCTGAAATCTATATCAGCGGCGCGGATCTCGATGGCTGCGATAAAATGAAAGTAAAACAGCTCGCAGAGACCCTTCATGAAAAAGGTCTGACATGTACGATCCATGGCCCCTTTATGGATTTGAGTCCTGGAGGGGTTGACTGGAGAATCAGGGAGGTGACACAGGATCGACTTTCAAAGACAATCGAGTTGGCCAACGTGTTTAAACCGAAAGCGATCGTCTTTCATCCTGGATATGAGAAATGGAAATTCGATGGAGAGGTCGGTCTCTGGATGGAAAACAGCCTTCGGACATGGAAACCTTTGGTGGAGAAGGCGAAAGAAGGGGGTCTTACGATTGCCATTGAAAATGTCTATGAAGAGAGTCCTGATTCATTGCTTATGCTCCTGAAGGAAATCAACTCCCCGCACTTCCGATTCTGCTTCGATACCGGCCACCACAATGTTTTTGGAAAAAAGCCACTTTCCCTCTGGATGGAATCATTAGGGGAATATCTGGTTGAGGTCCACCTTCACGACAACTTCGGAGAGATGGATGAACATCTCCCTGTGGGAGAGGGAAGTTTCGATTTCCGGGAACTCTTTGCCCTCTTTTCCCAATGGGGAATAAACCCCATCTATACCCTCGAGCCCCACCAGGAAGACCATCTCTGGAGAGGATTGGAAGCTGCCAAGCAATATCTCCTCTAATAATCAAATAGTCTTCTAATTTTATAGTGTTATGGTCATTTGACCAGTTGACTATCTGACGATATGATGAACAGGCTATTTAAAGCTTCTTCCATCTTGGAGAAACTATGGATTTAGGTATATAATGAGTTTCGGAGAGTTAACCCCGTTAGAAAGTTTCCAACTTTCTAACGGGAAAGCTCACACGGGGCATTAAACCCCGTGTTCGCTGAAAAGGAAACAACCACCATCCCCGCAGCAGAGCTGCGGGGCTTTCTAACGGGGTAAACCATGCCAAAAGACCCCTTGCAAAGATATGCCGAAAGCTTGGAAAAAACGATCCAGCATAATTTTAGCCACCTCAAGGAAATGGTGGAGGATTTCAAGGGTCTCTGCCTTGTCGTCACCCCGGAAAAACATACTCCTCAGGATATCATTGTCGATATCCGTGAACTCTACAAAGAGATTCGAGACCGACTCGCAGAGATCAAAGCCATTCAGTCCCTTCTTCAGGGAAAATACAGACAGTATTATCGTAGAGACTCCCTTCGAGATAAATCGATCATGGAATACGGATTCCTTACGAAGAATCTCTACTCCAAGTTTGAATATATCCTGATTCAGAAGCAGGCTCTGGCCAAGAAAAAAGAGGAAGAGGACTCCAGAGAGGAATTAAAGGGCTTTCCCTTCCAGTGGTTTCATTCAAAAGATCATCAGGTCATCTTCGTTAGAAACCTGAGGATTTTGAATGAGTTGGATTATGAAGCGCCTTCTCAACCAGGAATTGAGGAAAGAAGGAAGGTTCATCAGGAGAAAGTCCGATACCTGACTCTCTTCTGTCTTAAAGGAGAAGCCGGCCTCATCGAAGAGGTCTATTCACGAATCAAATTGCGGGAGCATGATATCATCGAACGGTATGCTCAGGGCGAGCTCCATGGGTTGCTCGCTCATTTACGTGAAGTGACTTCTGACGAAGTTGAAAGGGCTTTCCAGCGGATTTTAGGAAACCAAGCTTTTTCAAAACTCAAATATCTTCTTATCCCCGTCCAATCTCCGAGGGATCTCCATGGTGACCAATTTAATTTGATTAAAAAGACTCTTGAGGAGATGGAGGACGGAGAGATCAGAACGATTACTATTTGACACTCCCGACTCAAATCGTTATAAAGTGGCAGATGGATCAGAATCTCAGACAATTTTATTTTTTCAGCGATTTCTTCAATCGGAAAGTCAATCTTTCCTCCGGAAAGAAAGCGGGCAAGGTCGCTGATCTGGTGGCCGAGAGAGGCGACCCCTATCCGTTAATCCTCGGGATGGTGATTCAATCAAAAGGGAAGAAGTCTTTCCTCCCCTGGGAGAAGATGCTGCAGGCCGAACCCCGGATTACCTTATCCGAGCAAGACCTTCTCGATCTTACGACCTTCCTCGCCTCGAAGGATGTGGTCTTGCTTCGAGATGAAGTCATGGATAAACAGATTGTTGACACCTATGGGGCAAAGGTGGTGAGGGTCAACGACCTCCATTTCTTAAAGGTCGAATCACGGTTGCGGCTGGTTCATGTCGATGTTGGATTCCGGGGATTGATGAGGAGAGTGGGATGGGAGAGATCGACCGACCGGGTGCTTGAGTGGCTCTTCTCCTACAAGCTTCCCAATCAATTCATCTCATGGAAATATGTCCAGCTCCTCTCCGGTTCGGACCTGCTTCATCTCAGCGTCTCTCAGAAGAAATTATCTCACCTGCATCCTGCGGACCTCGCGGATATCATCGAGGACTTGGGCGGCCGTGAACGGTCCGCCATCTTCCATGTCCTGGACCCTGAGACAGCGGCAGAAACCCTCGAGGAGATCGATCCCAAGATTCAGAAAGCCCTCATCGAGACGATCCCGGTGGAGAAAGCCTCAGATATTGTTGAAGAGATGTCTCCGAGCGATGCAGCCGATCTCTTGGCCGATCTTCCTGAGGAAAGAGCAGAAGAGATTCTCGAAGGAATGGAACAGGAAAAGGCAGAAGACCTGAGAGAACTTCTGGTCCATCCTGAAGAGACAGCCGGTGGATTGATGACCACCGCCTATCTCAGTATGACCTCTGAGGTAACCGTTGAAACAGCAATTGCCCGGCTGAAAGCAGAGGCGCCTAATCTGGACATCATGGATTATATCTATATCGTCGACGAAGGGGAGATCCTTCAGGGGGTGGTCAGTATTCGGGATCTGCTGACTTCCCATTCTCATCAACTCCTCTCAGAAATCCAACTTCCCAGAGTGGTAAGCGTCAATCTCGATGAGGATCAGAAGGAGGTAGTAGAAGCCTTTGCCAAATATGGCTTCCGAGCTCTTCCTGTCGTCGATGAAGAAAATTGTCTCAAAGGGGTCATCAGTTTTCGGAATGTCCTCGATGTCCTGGCGCCGGAAGCTGGATAATCTATAGAGCACCAATAACCAAATCCCAATAACCCTTAACGACCAAAATTCCAACCCCTCACCCCATCCCTCTCCCCTCGGAGACTGTGTCACAATGGGGAGGTCGAGGGGGTGATTATAGGTTAAACTTGATCTAATCTTGCTATAAGACGTTCTTTGAAAAATGAATAGAGATAGACGGTCGTAATAGCTCCACTGGGAAAGCCC
>Ga0194125_10005084_pt1 | contig 20198 bp, 20 predicted proteins | sample TA2KigC250mmetaG_FD_148626 | JGI IMG/M metagenome (GOLD analysis project Ga0194125, IMG submission 148626) | Freshwater microbial communities from Lake Tanganyika, Tanzania - TA2015034 Kigoma Deep Cast 250m | ecosystem: Environmental > Aquatic > Freshwater > Lake | place: Tanzania: Lake...
GATGTCGAGCAGGCGATGGTTGGAGATGGCCACGCGGTGTGTGTAGCGTCCCACGTACTGGAGCACTTGTTCCGGTCCCCCAAAGGGCGGCTTGGCATAGACCACCCAGTCGGCCTTGCGGGTCCGGGCCAGGTAGCGCAGGAAGGCCGGCCGGTCTCGGAGCGACTCCAAGGAGGAGAAGAACTCCAGTTTGCCGCTGTCGAAGGCTTGCTGGAGGTATTTCAGGAACAGGCCCCGAAAAAGACGGGCCAGCACCCGCACGGACAAGAAGAATCCGTTCCGGCAGGGAATCCAGCGGCTGCCCTCGGGCGAGAGCCCCCCGCCAGTGACCACGCAGTGCAGGTGCGGGTGATGAAGCAGGTTCTGACCCCAGGTGTGGAGCACGGCAAAGAAGCCGACCTCGGCGCCCAGGTGCTTGGGATCGGCGGCGATGGTGCGCAAGGTTTCCGCCGCCGCCCGGAACAAAATGCCGTAGACCACTTGCTGGTTCTGGTACGCCAGGGCGGCAATCAGCGCCGGCAGGGTGAAGACGAGGTGGAAGTACTGGCAGGGGAGAAGCTCCGCTTGGCGGTCCTCGATCCACTCGGCGCGAGCCAGCGACTGGCACTTGGGACAGTGGCGATTGCGGCAGGAGTTGTAGGAGATGCGTTGGTGGCCGCACCGATCACACTGCTCGACATGGCCGCCGAGAGCGGCGCTGCGGCAGAGCTCGATCGCCGTCATGACACGCCGCTGCGTCCTGGACAGCGAAGCGCCATGCTGCTCGCGATAGGCTTCGCCGTAGCGGCGGAAAATATCCGCCACTTCCAGCTTGGGACGGTCCATGGCCCGCCGCTCAGAACTGGGCGCGCGTGGCGGGCTGGGGTGCAGTGGAGACCGGACGTGGCAGCAAATCCAGGGGGCTGGTGGTGGAGCACACCTTGCTGGTGGCGATCCGCAGATACCGGGCGGTGGTGGCCAGGCCGCGGTGCCCCAGCAGCAGTTGAATGGTGCGGACGTCGGCGCCGGACTCCAGCAAATGAACCGCGAAGGCGTGTCTCAACGAATGCGGGGTAATGGGCTTGGCGATGCCAGCCCGGCGCCGGGCCTTCCGGCATGCCTTCTCCACCGCATCGGTGGTGAGCGGCCTTCCAGGGGCATCCCCCGGAAACAGCCAATGTTTCGGGCGCACCGCCCGCCAGTAGCTCCGTAGGATCTCCAGCAGCCGGGGCGAGAGCATGACGTAGCGGTCCTTCTGCCCCTTGCCCTGCTCCACACGGAGGACCATCCGCTGGCTGTCAACGTCACTGGGTTTCAGACGCACGGCCTCGGAGATCCGCAGACCGGCGGCGTAACAGGTAGTCAGGACCGCGCCCTGCTTAGCGCTTTCCACGCAGTCCAGAAAACGGCGGACTTCCTCGGGGCTGAGAACCACGGGCAGCTTCTGGGGCTTGCGGGGCAGGGGGAGGACCTCTGGCAGGGTCCACTTCTTGTGTAGGGTGACTTGGTAGAGGAAGCGCAGGGCCGCCACGGCGAGCAGGATGGAATTGGGGGCCAGCTTCTTTTCGTTGGTCAGATAGAGCTGGTAGGCGCGAATCTCCTCGGGGCCCAGCAGTGCCGGTGACCGGTGGAAGTGGCGGGCGAATAGCCCTGCCTGGAACAAGTAGGACTCCTGCGTGCGCGGCGACAGATTGCGCACCTGCATGTCCTCGATCATGCGTTGACGAAGGGGGGTCATGGGGAAGCTCCTTTGCGAGATGGAATGGGCTGCTGAGCAGCCACTCCATGGTTTCCCAATCGGAGCTTCCCAGGGAAGAAAAGGAAGGACGGCGGATTCAGGCGGGGGAACTTCGTCCAGCTACGGGTTAGTGGCCGGCCACCTGCTTACCGCGCAGCGGTTTAGTCCAACCAGGTTTATGCGACCTATCAGACTGGAGCGACTGCCGAGACCGACGGCACGTACGATATGCGGTACTCCGAAAAGAGTCCCAACGCCTCGGGGGTCACCCAAAACCGGCCATTGAGGGTCACCTGAAAACCGGCCAACGGAGCTGACTCAGGACATTGAGCCCGACGGGGGATTTACCCTCCGTCGAGATGAGCAATGTCTTGAGCGAAGCGAAGAAGAACCAAGTCATCGCCCTGGGGCGGCTGGGATGGTCGCTGCGGCGCATCCAACGGGCCACCGGGGTGCGCCGCGAGACCGCAGCGGCCTACCTGCGCGCAGCCGGCGTCGATCCCCGGCCACCAGGCCGGTGGGGACGGCAGCCGCCAGCAAAACCGGCCATGGAGGTGACCCCCGACCCGGGCTCCGGTTCAAGACCGGCCATAGAGGTGACTGCAAGAGGTTGCTCCGGCTTGGCGGGGACGGGGTGGGCGGGTGGCGGGAGGCGCGCGGGCCGCCAGGTGGGGCAACCGCGCGGTGAACAAACCGCAACGTCCGGCCGGGTTATGGGGATTGAATGAGGCGCGGTGAGGGAACGGTTTGGCAGAGCGCTAGGTGTGGAAGGCGGCCGGAGGGCGCAGTGCCATCCGGGAGGCGGCAAGGACGCATGTCCTTCAAACCGAAGTACATCGAAGCCGAGAAAAAACTGAGATTATCCTGAAGTTTCCCAGATCGATGTCAGCTTTACGATTTACTCATGCCGAACAACACTTCGTGCCCGCTTAGCGACGCCATCGCCGAAGGCGCCGCCAGCGGGCTGCGCCTGAAAATGACGGCGCCGTTGATGCCGCTGTGCTTCCCCGAAGATCCGGTACCGCGCCAGTCCGTGCGGGTCGACCAGGCTTTGGCGACGGACTTGGCGTTCCTGGCGAAGGAGGTGTCCAAGAACGCCTTCTTCGAAGTCGATCGCGGGGATGGCACCTGGTCCGCCATCAACGTCCTGAGCGCCTACAGCAACGCCTTTCACGCCATGCTGATGGAGACCAGCGACCGCCGATACCTCCCCGCACCCGAATGGATCCCGGACGGTGAGGGCGACGAGATGATGCGGATCGCGGCCGTCTTGCTTGCGGAGGCGGAGCGACAGAGCGGCGGCGGCACCGTGTGCCTTGGGTACAATTGGTCGCCCCTGGGTTTCGGGGAACTCGAGGCAAAGAGCGGGCTACAGAGCATTCCGACGAAGTTCCACCCTCAGATCTGGTCGTGGTGGCCACTTCCTGATTTCGATGGGTTCACGCAACACAATGATTTCCGCGCGGAGTGGGTGCAATGTCGAACGAAACTCGGCCATCGCCTGTGACGGCAACTGGCTACGTCGCACCGCTCGCACGGCTCTTTCTGCGAGAGATACGGGAGCGCTTCCAGGGGGTTCTGCCGAACCTGCCCTGCGGTGCCCGGCTGCAGGGCTTCGAGACCTGGTCCTGCGGTTCCTCCGGGCTGGTGGCGCCGATCCAGGGATCGGTGCTCGAACTGGTCAGGGCCCCGCGTTTCTTCTCGTCCATCCTCAAGCCGCTTGCGGTTGCGCTCGAGAACACCTGCCGGGGACTCACCGAGGCGCTCGTCTCGATGAACTGCCGGGAGTTCTATGCAACCCTGAGGAAGACGGAGCAGGGTCCTCTTAGCCCGGAGGATCTCGACCGGATTCGCGCGCTTCCGGCCATGCGACCGATCAATGAGATCCGGGACACGTTCCGCAGAGAGGGATGGCCGCAAGAGCTTCTCGATAGCCTGCTACCGCTGGTTCGCGCCCGTTGCCGCCCCGCCCCTGATCAAGCGCCGGCGCCGATGTGGCGCAAGGGTTTCGGCTACGCGTTGGTGTTCAGTGGCCCGGCGGGCGGGGAGTGCGGGGCTATGAGAATCCTGCCGGTCGCGCACCTTGGTCCCGCTGGTGTGGTCGAGGCTCACGGTATCCGGCTCGAACGGGTGAGGCGCGAGGCCCCGTCTTCGGAACTGCGGCGTAAGGGATTGATGTATCAGGCTCTCGGCCGAAAATTGGCAACCGAGTTCGGTGGCAGTGCTGGTGCGGAACGAGGGTTCTCCACCGGCCCGAGGACCAGCCCGGGCGTCTCTGGCTTCACGGCGAGGGATGCATCCGGCCGAGATGCAGTAGACTAGCGTGGGGGCGCAACAAGACGTGGCTTCGATACTTTTGGTGACTTCAGAAGCAAACCCGTTTGCCAAGACCGGCGGGCTCGCAGACGTGGCGGGCGCGCTGGGGCCGCCTCTGCGGCGCCACGGCAGCGACGTGGCCGTGGTGATGCCGCGATACCGGCAGATCGACCTGAGCCGTTTGACCCCCGTCATCCCTCATCTTCCTGTGGCGCTTACCGACACAAGATCGTACGCCACGAGCGTCTATAGCGCGGCCGACCAGGGAGTGACGTACTACTTCGTCGACTGCCCGCAACTGTACGACCGCGAGGATCTGTACACCCACGAGGGGAAGGACTACGAGGATAACTACCTTCGATTTGGCGTGTTTTCCCTGGCGGCGATCGAACTCGCGCGGCACCTCGGGACACCACGCGTGCTACATTGCCATGACTGGCAGACAGCCTTGGTGCCCGTTTACCTGAAGACGCGGTTCGCGCGGACGCCGGCCCTGGCGAAGGTCAAGACGCTGCTCTCGATCCACAATCTCGGCTACCAGGGCCTGTTCGATCGCCGGGTCTTGCGCGAGCTGGGATTGGGCGATGCCATGTTCAACTCAGAGCAGCTCGAGTTCTACGGCAAGGTGAATCTGCTGAAAGGCGGCCTGATCTACGCCGACCGTCTGAATACCGTCAGCCCAACCTACTCCCGTGAGATCCAGAGTCCCGAACTGGGCTTCGGGCTGGACGGCCTGCTCAGGAAGCGCAGTCACGTGCTGAGCGGCATTCTAAACGGGGTGGACTATTCGCAGTGGGACCCGCGGCACGACCCTCACATCGCAGCGAACTACAGCGCGGAAGACCTCAGCGGGAAGCTCGCCTGCAAACAGGCTCTGCTCCGTGAATTTGGCTTGGCCGATTCCTGCCTGACGAAGCCGCTCATCGGAATCGTGTCCCGCTTCGATAGCCAGAAGGGGTTCGATCTGATCGAGGAAGTGGCCGGCGACCTCACGGCTATCGATGGTGCCCTGGTCGCGCTCGGAACCGGCAACCCCAGGTACGAGGCATTCTTCCGCAACTGGGCCGCCGCCCACCCGGACAAGATCGGGGTACGGGTGGGTTTCGACAACAGCCTGGCCCACCGGATCGAAGCCGGCTCGGACATCTTCCTCATGCCCAGCCGTTACGAACCTTGCGGGCTCAACCAGATGTACAGTCTCCGTTACGGGACTGTGCCTGTGGTTCGGGCGACCGGCGGCCTTGACGACGCGGTGGACGAGAGCAAGGGCTTCAAGTTCCGCGAGTCTACCGGGCAAGCTATGCTCTCCGCAGTACTTCAAGCCGTCAACCTGTTCTGCCGGGATCCAGAACGGTGGCGGACGATGATGCGCCGCGGCATGGAGCAGGACTTCTCTTGGGATCAGGCGGCGGCCCAGTACGCCAGCGTCTACTGCGAACTGCTGCACCCTGATCCCACGGCCTAGGGAGGCAGCACGTGGAATCCGGCGCCGTCTTCGAGTTCGGGCCGTTCCAGCTTGTCCCGCGCGAGCACAAGCTGTTGCGGAAGGGGATCGAAGTAAAGATCCAGCCGCGTAACTTTGACGTTCTGGTCCTCCTGGTCCAAAACAGCCCGCATCTTGTTCCACGAGCTGAGATTCTCAAGAAGGTTTGGGGCGGCGAGGTCCGTTCGGACAACATTCTTGACAACGTCCTCTCGGAGCTCAGGAAGCTTCTGTCTCCCAGGGACCACAAGCGATACATCCAGAATGTTCCCAAGTTTGGTTTCCGGTTCGCGAATGTAGTTCGGCGGCTGCAGTCCGACCTCAACACGGACCCGTTCGTGGGACGGGAGTCGCTGCTCGCGGAGATCGGCCAGCACCTACAGTCCCACCGGTGCGTCACCCTGTTCGGGTTGAGCGGAGTGGGCACCACGCGACTTGCTCGGGAGTACGCGCGGCAACATGCGACGGATTACAGCGACGTGTATAAGGTGTCGGCGGCGAGACCGGCCGTTGGAGCGGCCGGCACCGTCCTGGCGGGTTCGACGATCGACGCCGGTTTCCGGGAACTGGCAGTCCGGCTCAAGCTTTCCCGGGAGTTGTTCGACGCGGAACGCGTGAGGCGATCACTGTGCAAGCGGCTCAACTCCCGCCCGGGCTGGTTGCTTCTGATCGACGACGTCGCCACGCCCGAGGATCTCGATGGCTACCTACCCAATGCCAGCGCGGGACATGTCTTGATCACATCCAGCTTCCCCGATTGGGTGCACTCGGTCGAGGTCCGGCCCTTTGACCCCACCACGGCCGCCGAGTTTCTGGAGACCACCACCGGCCGGCGGGACAGGCCCACGGCGCGGATGCTGGCCGAAGAGCTGGGGTGTCTGCCGCGTGCGCTGGTACAGGCGGCGGCGTTTGTGCGTCTGTCCAACTGCTCGCTGCGCGACTACCTGAACATGTTGCGGCGGGGGGTGCAGCTGCTGGGGACGAATGAAGCGCGTGAGTCGCCAGTCGCAGTCAGCCTCGGACTGCTGCTGGCGCGGATCCGGACGACCTTTCCGGCCGGCGCAGCCCTGATGAATCTGGTCGCGTTCTTTGCGCCGCAGCGGATCCCCGATGTAGCCTTCCGTGATTGGGCGGCCTGTCTGCCAGAGCCGGTCGATCCGACCCGAGCCGACAGCCCGCTCCTGTTTCGAAATGCACTGGCAAACCTGCGCAGTTCATCGCTGGTCAGCTTTGAGCCTGGCGGGTTCTCGGTGAACAGGCTCGTACAACGCCTGGCCCAGCACGAGCTGGGAGGCCACCGAAGCACCTGGGTGCAGGCGGCCCTGATCTTGATACACAAGGCATTCACGGCCCTGTCCAGTGATCCGCAGACGTGGGACGATTGCGCGGCGTTGCTTCCCCACGCCCTCACGGTCGCAGGACACGCGGCGATTCACCAGATTGAAGGCCCTCAGCTGGATCCGCAAGGACCAACGCTGCATGGCGACTTGTGGAGACGAATCACCGACTACCTGGTGGCACGGGGGGCGCCGTTGACGGTGCACGCGGAAATGGACCAGGCGATTTCGCTGCTGGAGAGCGTGAGCGGTACAGATTCCGCGGATCTGGTAGGTCCCCTCAACCGTCTGGCAAGCGTACTCAAGAGCACCTACGAGCGGACCCGCGACAAGAAGCACTTGGAGAAGGCCGGTGAATACCAGAGGCGCGCTGTCGAGATTGGCGGCAGCCAGGACTTCCGTGACCTTTACACCAAGACCGATTGAGTCTGCCGGGCAGTGTGTGCCAGCCCGGTGGCCCGACGACCGCCGGAGTTGGAAGGTGAGAAGTGACTCGTGCCGAGTTGAGACCTCTTCCGGAACAATCGGAAATGCGAATCGAGTTGGTCCGGGCGCGGCACGAGGTCAAGATCCGCAGCGCATTTCTGAACTGGCAGACCGAAGCCCAGAGGGCCGGCGCCCGGCAGCCCGCGTTGACCGCCGAGCAGCAGTCGGAGCTGCAAGATCTCCTGGTTGCGAGGGCCGTTCATCTGGCCGAGGCCGAGAGCCAGGAACGACTTTCGACAACTCCGGTCCCCCATCAGTTCGAGAACGAGATCCGCTGTGTGGTGGAGAGCGTTGCCCACGAGGCCCGCGACCGTTGGAAGTTCCTGACCGGCGCCTTCCATCTTGAAGCTTCGGCCGAGGGTCTGTACGTTGATGCCGAGCGCGCGATCTTTTGCCGCGTGCAGGAGTTGCTCCGCTCGCCATCGGATCGCGTGATCCTGCAAGCATGGTCAGCCCATGAGAAGCGGCTGCAAGCCAAGTGCGAAGTGGACGGACGAACTACCTCCGTTGATGCAATTCCACCCGAAAACGCTGCGCCGGGACCAAGTCGCCCACCCTCGCGGGTAGCTGCCGCTCGCCCTGGAACGCTCGGTCAGAAGGTGGAGCGGCTCAGGATCAACAAAGGCATGACGATCGAGACGCTGGCGCTCGAAGCCGGTGTCGACAAGAAGACCGTGCTTCGCATCATCAACAGCGGCAGGCGCGCGCATCCCTCCACATTGAAGAAGCTATCCAACGCCCTCGGCGTCGCTGCCAGCGATTTGACGGACGGGCCGTAGCCTTCCGTGCTGGCAGCATCGCACCATCATCCCCTCCAGCAGGAGTAGCGAGACGTTATCCCACCCGGCGTGATCGGTTCTTCCCGCACCGCCCTCCAACCGGACCCCTGCGCTACTTCACCCGTTCCACCGGCATTTCCCCCACGCCACCGTCATTTCCCCCAAGAGGGACCGGGACGCCACCGGCATTTCCCACAGTTCCACCGCGATTTCCCCCAGTGCTGTGTTTCCCCACAACATTGCCGCGGCCGTGCCACCAACTTTTCCTGGCAGATTCCACTGACTTTCCCGCGCACCTGTCGCATGCTTGAGCTTCAGTGAGCAGCGGAGAACGCAATGAGCGCGAATCACAGCATAACCGAGCGGCGATCCAGTGATCCCGTGGTCACGACGCCGGCCGGCGTGCCCGTCACGACCAGCTCACTCCGCACGCCAACATCGGTAGAACTGCTCGGTGGTCGAATCTTCGTTCGGGCTTCCCTCGCCGATCTACCGCTTTGTCCCCAGATCCCCGGAGGCTTCTGGGACGCGGCGCGCAAGGCGTGGTCGTATCCAGCCACCGAGCTCACCGCGAGGGCTTTGCGATCCAAGATCCGGCGCCTCGCGACGACCGGGCAGTTCGATGCGGCGTTTCCGGCGACTCTCCCAGCGACCCCTGCAAAGCCACGTCGCCCCATCCCGGTTCCCACTGCTGCAACCTTGCCGGCGCCGGAGATCCCAGATGGTCTCCTCACGCGCCCCTGGCGGCACCAGGTGGAGGCCTACCAGTTCTGCCGGAACCACTTATCGCAGGGCCAGCACGGACTCCTGCTGGCCATGATGATGGGCACGGGCAAGAGCCTGGTGGCCTGCATGATGCTGCTGGCGCTCGCCGCCCGCAAGACCTTGATCGCCTGTCCGCTGCGCGTAGTTCAGGTCTGGCTCGGGCAGTTCGAGCGCCACATCGGAACCCCCATGGTGGTCGTGGCCCTGGACGAAGATGCCGGCAGCGTGGCCAGCAAGCAGCAGTTCGCGGAGGAGAAGCTGAAGCTGGCGCAGACTCTCGGGCAGCCCTTTGTGGCGGTCATCAACTACGACTCGGTGTGGCGCGAGCCGTTCGCCGAGTGGGCCGAGAAGGTTGAATGGGACCTCGTCATCGCGGACGAGGCGCACCGGATCAAGGCGCCAGGCGGCAAGGCGTCCCTCTTCTTCAAGCGGCTGCGGCCGCATGCACGCATCCGAGTGGCGATGACCGGCACTCCCATGCCCCATGGTCTCACCGACGTCTACGCTGTCGCGCGGTTCACCGACCCGACCATCTTTGGTCCCAGCTTCGCCGCCTTCCGCCAGAAGTACTGCGTGATGGGCGGCTTCCAGAAAAAGCAGATCACCGGCTACCAGCACCTGGAGGAGTTTGAGGCGCTGCTAAGTCGCTTCACCTTCCGCGTCGGCAAGGAGGTACTGGACCTCCCGCCGGAGACGCACGTCACCTATCACTGCGAGCTGTCACCCGATGCCCGGCGCATCTACCGTGACCTGGAGGAAGACTTCGTCGCCCAGGTCCGCGAAGGCGTGGTCACCGCGACTAACGCCATGGTGAAGCTTCTGCGCCTCCAGCAGGTCACCGGCGGCGTGGTGCCGACTGACGACGGCGCAATACACCGCGTCGACAACGCCAAGCAGGAATTGCTGGCCGACACGCTGGAAGACATCGGCAACGACGAGCCGGTCGTGGTGTTCTGCCGCTTTCACGCCGATCTCGACGCAGTCCACGAGGCCGCGAAGAGATCGGGGTGTCGGAGCCTCGAGCTCTCCGGCCGCCGCGACGAACTGAAGCGGTGGCAGGACGGCGAGGCACAGGTTCTCGCCGTTCAGATCAGCGCCGGTGGGGTCGGCGTCGATCTCACCCGCGCCCGCTACAGCATCTACTACTCGCTTTCGTTTTCACTGGGCGAGTACGACCAGGCGCTCTCCCGCGTCCACCGGCCCGGACAGACGCGCCCTGTTGAACATATCCATCTTGTCGCGAGGAACACGGTGGACGTGAAGATCCTACGCGCTCTTGAGAAGCGCGCCGAAGTCTTGCAGTCGATCCTCGCCGAGATCAAGAGCTAACCGGAAGGAAGGACAGTCGCCATGAACATGGAGCAACTGAAGGAGTTCGTGTGCCTGGAGGTTCGCAAGCGTGACCTGGAGTCGGAACTGAAGGGCGTCGGGGCGCGCATCGACGACCTGGAACAGGCCCTCGTGCCGCAGTTTCTGAGCGACGGCGTCGCCTCGATGAAAGTCGATGGGCGCACGGTTTACATTGCCCAGGATATCCACGCCAGCCCGCTGAAGGACCGCGCCGAGGTGATTGCCGCGCTCAAGCGCTCGGAACTTGGGCAGTACGTCAGCGAGAATTACAACACCCAGTCGCTCCGCGCCTTCGTGCGTGAAGTCGCCGCCGACGTGCGCCTCCAGTGCCAGCAGCAGGACCGACTCTTCAACGAGGAGGAAATTCGCGCTGCCCTACCGTCGCCGCTCGGCGACGCCCTGAAGATTTCGTTCGTTCATTCCCTGCGCAGCAGGAAAGCCTGACAAGGAGAGACAACATGTCCACTGAACTGATTCAGATCCAGACGCCCAAGGCGCTCGCGGCGCTCGAAGGCAATCTGGACGCCATCAACGAAGCCATCGCGGCGAATATCAGCGGCGGCGGCATCACCGACTTCGACTTGCCGCGCGTGAAGATCTCGGGCGGCGCCAGCCCCCGTTGGATCGTGCCCTCGCTCGACGGGGAGGAGACGCTCGCACGCATCGACGGCGTGATCGTCTTTGCCCGCGACACCCGGGTCTACTACAAGACCGCCTTCGGCAAGGGAAGCGGCAAGCAGCCTCCGGACTGTTCCTCGTCCGACGGTGTCACCGGTAAGGGCAAGCCGGGCGGCGACTGCTCCAAATGCCCGCTCGCGGAATACGGCAGCGCCGACGAGGGCGCCGGGCAGGCCTGTAAGCAAGTGAAGCAGATCTTCGTGTTGCGCGGCGAGCTGCTCCTGCCCGAGGTCGTGTCCCTGCCGCCGACCAGCCTCAAGGGTGCGCGCCAGTTCTTCCTGAAGCTCACCACCCAGGGCATCCCGTATTACCAGGCTGTTATCGGCCTCGAGCTGGAGAAGGCGCAAAACGCCGGGGGCATCCAGTACGGAAAGGCGGTCATGAGGTTCGTGCGCCGGCTCACGGCCGAGGAAGCCGCCCGAGCCCAGCAGTACCACGAACTCTGCCGTTCGCTCGCGGTGCGCGTGCCCACGGGCCTCGAGCCGGAAGTGCGCGAGCAGGCCGGCGAGCAGCTGCCGTTCTGACGTCTGGAGGGCCGGTGTGAGCAACCGCGGAATGTTAATCGCGACCCTGGCAGCGCTGGTCGCGATGCTCTGGCTCACCCAGAGGTGGCAGCACGGCAAGGGCGGGCTGATCACGCTCGCCCTCGCCCGGCTGCTCCGGCGTATGGGCCGGTGGCTGTGGGCACTCGGTGAGGCCGTCGAGGTCGGTTACTTCCACGGCCGCAAAGTCCGCGACGGCATTCGACTGGAACTCGAAACGGTGAGCAAGTCATGAGCGACGCCCAACTGATCGACGAGCTTGCCTCTCGCGTAATGGGCTGGAAGGTGGCTTCCGGCCGCTTCGTCAAGCCAGGCCGGAGTTGGATTCCGAAGTGGCGATTTGCTCCTCTGGATCGACTCGAAGACGCATTCCTGCTCTTGGACACCGCGCGGGCGACCTACACCCTTTCCAAGAACAGTGATGGCATCTTCACCGCCTCCGTGCGGGTGGCACAGCGGCTCGGCAATGCCTCCGGGGAACCGAAGGCAAGAACCATCACGCTCGCGCTGGCACGGGCCGCCGGAATCGAGGTGGACCGATGAGCACGCTCAACGATCCCCGCGAGTCCACGCTGGTCCGGCAAATCGTGGCCGCATTGCGCGCTACGCCGGGAGTGGTCGTCCGCAAGCGTCACGGTAGCAGTTGGTCAGTGGCCGGCGATCCAGATCTCTACGGCTCGTTTCGAGGTCGCCACTTCGAGATCGAGGTTAAGCGGCCTGGCGCGGACGGCCCCACGCCGCTCCAGCAGACCCGGCTGCAGCAGTGGGCCGCGGTCGGCGCGCTGGTTGGTGTGGCCCGCAGCGTTGATGAGGCCTTGCGCATCGTGGGCGCGAACGGGAAGGTGCGATGAGCGCGTCGCCGTACAGCCTGGAGGCCCTGCGCGAATACCGCCTGAAGCAGGCCGGCAAGCCAGCGCCGGCTCCGGCGCGGCTCGCGGACATCCCGCCGGACGCTCCCATGGAAGAAGGCATCGTCATCGGCTGCTGGAACGGGGAGGCCTTCGTGAGCTGGGAGAAATGGGTGTTGTCCCAGTCGGTAGAAGCGTTCCACCGGGCGCCTGCGCAAGTGTCCAGCGAATCGCCGCCGACTATCTCGCGGCGCCGTCCGCGGGAGCAACCCCAGGCGAGCTCGGGCTCGCTGTTCAACACGGAGGTGAACGATGCCCGAGCGGGGTAGCCCGCGCTGGTTCCTCCACGAGCTGTTCGCCGGCAAACCCGAGGAGCTTTACCTGCTCATCTGGACACTGGCTGACAAACGGTCCCGCTGGTTCCGCGACCTCGATGCCGCAGCCTCCGCGGTCGAAGCGCTCAACCAGCAGGACGTGTACGTCGGCGTCGGGCTCTCCCCGAAAGACTATGGCCCCGGCCAGCGCTGCCCGTCCGACGAAATCGCCGGCCTGGTGGCCGCCTGGGCGGACCTTGACGTACTGTCCGATGCGCACACGAAGAAATCCCTGCCACCGACGCTCGAGCAGGCTCTTTCGGTGGTGCCGCCGGCGCTGCCGCCGAGCGTCGTGATATCGACCGGCAACGGTGCCCATGCTTGGTGGTTGCTGAAGGAGCCGTATCTGTTCGACGGCGATAAGGATCGTCGGTGCGTCGCGTCGGTGGTCCTGCGGTGGCAGACGCTGCTGAGGTACAACGCCGCCAATCGCGGGTGGGTCCTTGAGCGGTTGGCGGACCTCGCCCGGGTGCTTCGCATTCCCGGAACGTTCAACTGCAAGGACGCGGCGCACCCCAAGCCAGTGACCGTTTACCAAGTCACGGACCGCCGCTACAACGTCTCGGACCTCGAGGAATACCTGGATGAGCTCGGCGTCCCGGACCCGGAAGCCCATCAGCAGAACCGCCGCGCGTGGGCTGAGCGGTTCAAGGACACGCCCATCGTAGTAAACCTGAAGGCCGAGCTTCCGGAAGACCTCATCAAACGCTGGGTGGATGCCGACCTGCGCTTCCGGAACACCTGGTTCCGCCAGAGGTACGACCTGAAAGACCAGAGCCAAAGCGGGTACGATCTCGCGCTGGCGGATTTTGGCGTGGATGCCGGCCTGAGCGAGCAGCAGATCGTCGATCTGATCATCCAGCACCGGCGCTTGCACCGACAGAAGGCGCGTACGCGAGCAGACTACTTCGAGCGCACACTTACCAAGGCCGCTGATCCCAATGACGGCCTCAGCCGACTCTCCGCATCGCCAACGGCTGCCGCACCGGCGCCAGGCACGGCGTCCGAGGCTGCGCCCAGTGACAAACCCGATGGGCAGACGACGGGACAGGAGGAGCCGCCGGAGGAGAAGCCAGCGCGATCCGTTGACCCGATGGCCGCCAAGGCGGCGCTGTGCGAATACATCTCCGAGATCCTCGGCGTGCGCATCCTGCGAATCGTGAAGATCACCGGCAAGGAGCCGACGTATCTGCTCGTCCTGGACAGCGCCACGATCGAGCTTGCCCAGGTCGGTAGGCTTCTTGATCAAAACAGCGTCCGCATGGCGATTGCGACGGCGACGAACAAGCTGATCAAGCGCCTCAAGCCCAAACTGTGGGACCAGCTCGCACAGTGCATGCTGGACGCACTGGTCGAAGAGGAGGGCGGCCCGGAAACACAACTGGAGGGCGCCATGAGGATGTACCTGGAGCAGTATCTCACGGACGTCGCTTTCATCCCGGCGATCGAGGGACAACCCTCTAACGCCATCCGCCGGCCCATGGTTCTCGGTGGCCAAATCGCCGTCAATTCCGCTGACCTCCAGCTTTTCATCAACAAGACCTTCGTCCAGAACCTCTCCGTCAAGGCGGTGGCCTCGATGCTGGCGGCCATCGGGGCCAAGAACATGCGGATTCGCGGCCCGAAGAACCGCGAGCAGGGGCGCTGGCTGCTCCCCACCGAGCAGTTCAATCCGGCTGACTACGTGGCGCAACCCGAACCGGCGCGTCAGGGAGTTTCCCATGGCGGGTAAGAAGGGCAGGGGAAGGCCGCGCACGTTGCCTGATCCTCACGCGCGCCCTTGCGAATGGTGCGGATCGGTCTTTACGCCGCTTCGGAAGAAGTGGAGGCAGCGGTTCTGTGGCCTCGCGTGTCAGCGAGCCGCTATTGGGATTGTTCCGGGCAGGCCCGCTCCCACAAACAGGCCGACGAGGACGGCGGGGACGCCAAGACAGAAGCGCGCGCAACACATGATCGGCCCGATGGACTCAGCGGAGTTCAAAGCGTGGCGGGCGCAGAAGAACGCGCAGATTGCCAGAGAGAGCGCATGGAGGCGCGGGAACAAACAGCGCGGATCGGGTGAAGGCAAGACCTACCGGAAACTGATGGGACGCCATGCACATCGGGTCATTGCTGAGATGATGCTGCGCCGCAAACTGCTTCCTGGCGAAGTAGTTCACCACATCAACGGAGACATCCGGGACAACAGGCCAGAGAATCTCGAAGTGCTTCCATCGCAAGCAGTGCATGCGAGCATTCACGGGCGCAGGAGGCAACAGGCCGGATAAATGATCGAGCCAGAACAAATTCAGGAGATCGCGGAGGGGCGGGCCGAAGACACGCGGGAATTCCGTATCTTCGGCCCGCCTTGACGGGAAGGAAAAAAGGAGAACGGCACAGGTAAGACAACCAACCTCACTCGTCAGATTCGACGCGCCGTCGAGCGGTTCGGAGCCGATTCCGTGCTGGTGACGAGCTTCTCCAGGACCGCCGCGGCGGAACTCGCCGGGCGGGACGTACCCATCAGCCCGGATCGCATCGGGACCTTGCACTCGCACTGCTACCACGCGCTGGGCGCGCCCGCGATCGCCGAGGCGAATGTAGACGAGTGGAACCGCGAGAATCCGCACCTCCAGACTACGCCGGTCAAGAAACACGGCAGGCTCGACGGCGACGAAGGAAGCGAGGACGACGAGGAGCAGAAGGACGGCGACCTCTGGCTTCAGGAATTGAACCGCTTTCGCGGGATGATGATCCCGCCGGAATGGTGGCCGGTGAATCTGCGCCACTTCGCAGCCCGCTGGCAGCAATACAAGGACGCCCACGGCCTGCTGGATTTCTGCGACTTGATCGCCACCGCCCTCCGCGACATCCCGTTTGCGCCCAAGCGCCCCTCTGTGATCTTCGCCGACGAAGCCCAGGACCTGAACCGCATGCAGTTGACCTTGATCCGGAAGTGGGGCGAACGCGTGAGGTACTTCATTCTCGCTGCTGACGACGATCAGGCCATCATGACTTTCACGGGTGCATCGCCGGACGCGGTTCTCGACCCGGAGATTCCGGAAGACCACAAGATCATCCTGAAGCAGAGCTATCGCGTCCCGCGCGCGGTTCACGCTGCCGCGATTAGGCTTATCCGCCAGGTCACCCGCCGGCAGGAGAAGCCCTATCTGCCGCGTCCGGCTGATGGCGTTTGCACTTACGCGGGCGGCACCTGGCGCTCGCCGGAATACTGGATTCTCAAGACGGCGAACGAGCATCTGGAGCGCGGCCAGACCGTAATGTTCCTGGCGAGCTGCTCCTACATGCTCCGCCCGGTGATTCAGGTGCTACGAAAGAACGGCATCCCGTTTCACAACCCGTACCGGAAGGCGAACGGCTTCTGGAATCCGCTCCGCATCGGCCGACGCGGCTCGGCCGCAAGCCGAATCCTGGCGCTGCTGGTAGCGCACCCCGGTTTCGGGGAAGGACATCGGCCGTGGACGCGCGGCGATTTGGCTCTTTGGGCAGAGTGGCTGTGCTCGAAAGGCATCTTGAAACGCGGCACCAAAGGAGAGATCCAGGGAGCGGAGGCGGCTGAGTCGGTGACCATCCGGACCCTCGTTCAGGTCTTCGAGGAAGGCGCCCTCGAGGAACTGCTGGGGTGCTTTGAGGGCGACTACCGGAGGTTGCTCGACTGGTGGCGTCGGCGCGTGAACGCGTCGGTGGCCAAGCGGGTTGAGTTCCCGGCCGGTATCGCCATGGCGCGCGGCCCGCAGGCTCTTCTGGAAACGCCGCGGGTGACGGTTGGAACGATCCACTCAGTCAAAGGCGGCGAGGCCGACGTCGTGTTCCTGTTCCCGGATCTCAGCCAGGCGGGCGATGCGGCCTACCAGCGATTCGGCCCACCGCGTGACGCCGTGATCCGGACGTTCTACGTGGGCATGACTCGGGCGCGCGAGGTCCTGTACATCGCCGAGAAGGCCTCGGCCATGGCTGCCTCGCTGACGGTCTAATTTGTTCAAAAGATTGGACTTGATTCCCATGGGAGCCGAAGGTAACCTTCTGACACTGACCGGAGGCTTGCGAGTGATACCCAGAGTCCAGCACCCGAAGGTCCACGAGGCGGTGAAGAGCCGCCAGGACGGGTGGTGGTGGTTCTTCCGCTACTGGGCCGACGAGGTCCGGCCTGTCCGGAAGCGGCAGTGGATCGGCCCGAGCCGAGGCGAGAAGAAGATCTCGAAGAAGGAAGCCGAGGTCGAGCGTGACGCATGCCTGGCGAAGCTGAACGCCCCGACGGTCGAAGCCGCGGCTCAGCAGGTGGCGACCACGGGCGTCGCCCTGTTCGGCGAGGTCGCCAAGATGTACAAGGAAGGCTACCTCGGCCGCGAAAACCAGATCGCCAAGCCGACCCGCGTGAAGGAGAAGTTCTACCTCGACGAATACATCGTTCCCAAGTGGGGAGCGCTCCGACTGAATCAGATCCATCCGAAAGCCGTCGAGGACTGGCTCCATACGACGTTCGACTCCTGGTGGACGATGCACGGCGTCCGCGCGATCATGAGCCGCATTTTCTACTACGCCGAAGGCCACGGCCTGTGGGAAGAGGGCCGGCGAAGCCCGGCCAGCAAGGCCAAACTGGGCAAGCGGCGTTACAAGTACGAGCGCCGGATTCTCTCCTTCGACGAGACGGCGCGCGTGCTGGCCAGGCTGGAAGAACCCAACAAGCTGATCATCGAGACCTGCATCGCAACCGGCGCGCGGATCTCCGAGGTCCTGGGCCTGATGTGGAAACACGTCAACCTGGACGCCGCCACGATCAAGATCGAGCAGCGCGTCTGGCAGCAGGACGTAGGCCGTCCGAAGAGCGAGGACAGCCGCCGGATCCTCGGAATCGGCGATCTCTCCGCGCCCTACCGCAACAAGGCCGGAACGGACCGTGCCAAGCCGGACTCCTGGGTGTTTCACCAGAAGCGCGATCCAGAAAAGCCCATGTGGGACTCCGGTGTTCGGGACGCCCTACATCAGGCAGCCCAGGCCGAAGACTGTGACTTCCCCGGCCTCGGGCCGCACTCCTTCCGCCGCGCCAACATCACGTGGCGTCAGGAAGTCGGCGGCAGCGCGATCGAAGCCTCCAAGATCGCCGGCCATAGCGACCTGGAGATGACCGGCGAGTACACCTTCGTGGCCCCCGAGCGCCAAAACGAGTTGACCCGCCGCATCCAGGAGAAGCTCACGAATGCCGCCTCCAAGGCCGCTATGGCTGCGGCAGAACCGGCACCAACAACAGCACCGTCACCAGGGCCACCACTAACACCACCACCGGCTCCGATGCCGGAGGTTCCGCCCAGCATTGCCGAGTTGCAGCCAGCCACGGATACCATTCAGTGAGTCACGCGAACGATAAAATCAGATGATGTGCAAATCCGAGAGACGGGCCATCCGCGAGATGGCAGCGGCAGCCAAAGCGAATAGCGTGAGGCTTGCTCGATGGCAGGAGGACGCTCCCACCCGCCAGGGCCGGGTGCGGGTGTGGGTCTGTGGCTGGTACGTCGAAGGCGATCCGGACAACACCCACCACGTGGGCTGGCGCTGGACCGAAGAGGAGATGTCGGATCTCTGTGTAGCCGCGGCCGAGCTCTTTGCCGATCTCGTCCGGCCCCGAAAGATCACGATCAATGGGCCGGCGAAACGACGGAACGTCAACTGACATGCGACGAACATGCGGACCACACATCGAGCAGACGAGGTGCTAACGATGACAGCAGACCATGACGATATTACAGAGCAGCACAGAGTGGAGATCGAGCGCCTCCGCGAGGCGCTGGCGCCGTTTGCCAACCGCGCCGCTGAGCGCGCCGCGGGCGGGCCGTACAGGCCGATCAGGGACAGGGAGTGGGCCCGCGCACTCGAGGTCTACACTGCTATCGAAGATGCCGGAATTGACCAGGACGCGCGCCGCTGCGTCGAAACGGCCGTCTCGCGTCGCGGCGCAGACCTCCACACTGAAGTGGCGCGGCTGCGGTACGCACTCAAGCCCGAGGATCGCTTCGGCGCCGGGCGCGTGATCCACAGGGACTACCAACCTTCAAGCGTCGCGGACCTGGTTCACTGCCTGAACATTTGGCTGGGCCAAGTGAACGACCGCATGCGCCAGGAATTTGAAGCGGTAAGGCCGCACGGCGACTTTACAGCCGCCAGCCACCACAGGCGCCAGGCCGAAGCAATCAAAGCCGAGATCGAACGCCTGATCGAGGTTTGCGGCGAGGCTTTGGGTGAAATCGCGCCGGTGGCACCCCCGTGCCAGTCGGAGGAGGCGTAGACCGTGGCCGGCAAAGAGAACGACTCGAAGCTCGCGTCGCGCGCTGCCGCGTCTGAACTACTTGCCATGCACGATCTGATGATGCGATCCGAAAGCCACGAAGTCCAGGCTTTCGGGGTGCTGGTTCTTGCCAGGCTGGCTGATCTGATTGCGGGGAAGACAGGACCGTACAATTCCTCTGAGGAGGAGCTGCACGCGGCGGCAGACATGTATCGGAAACACATTGTGGAGAGCACGGCGGTACAGTGAAGGGAATGACGAGGAGACGACGTTGAACGAAACGCGAACACCCGACCGGGATGCCGTAGAGCGTGAAGTGATCCGCAAGCTGCGCTATTTACGCGCCGCTTCGCGGCTTCTTTTGGCATCCTCTCGATCGATGACGAGTTGATCGTCTACACCGGAAAGACCGCCACCCAGTTCACTGGTCCCCAGCGCGGTGCATTCGGCACCGGCCCGGCCAAACACGGGCAAGCTCGGCAAGAAGCGCCGCAAGTACAAGCGCAGGATTCTGACGTTAGACGAAACCGCGCGAGTACTTGCCCGCCTGGAGGAGCCGAACAAGCTGGTCATCGAAACCTGCATCGCGACGGGCGCGCGCATCTCCGAGGTGCTCGGGCTGAAGTGGAAGCACGTGAACTTCAAGGACGGTGCAATCAAGATCGAGCAGCGTGTCTGGCAGCAGGACGTCGGGCCTCCGAAGAGCGAGAGCAGCCGGCGCATCCTGGGGATTGGCGACCTGGTCGAGCGCTATCGGGCGCGGGCCGCCGAGGACGGTGCCGATGCGGAGGCGCTCGTGTTCCAGCAGAAGCGGGCGCCCGGAAAGCCGCTCTGGGATTCGGGCGTTCGCGACGCGTTGCACAAGGCCGCGCAAGCCGAGAACTGCGACTTCCCGGGTCTGGGTCCGCACTCGTTCCGCCGGGCGAACATCACCTGGCGGCAGCAAGTCGGCGGCAGCGCCATCGAGGCGTCGAAGATCGCCGGCCACTCCGACCTGGAAATGACCGGCGAGTATACCTTCGTGGCTCCTGAGCGGCAGAACGAACTGACGCGCGCCATCCAAGCAAAGCTGTCGGCAGCTGGGAGCAAGGCGGAACGGGCCGCAGGGCAGACCCAGCTGGCGCCCCTGCCAGACGGCGATGCTGGCCCAGTTGGCGGACGGTCCCTCGCAGACGTCGCGCCGGCCACCGGCATTCTGCAATGAGCACCGCCTGCGCTCTCCGCCGCCCCGACATCACTTGGC
>Ga0194125_10005088_pt1 | contig 20178 bp, 19 predicted proteins | sample TA2KigC250mmetaG_FD_148626 | JGI IMG/M metagenome (GOLD analysis project Ga0194125, IMG submission 148626) | Freshwater microbial communities from Lake Tanganyika, Tanzania - TA2015034 Kigoma Deep Cast 250m | ecosystem: Environmental > Aquatic > Freshwater > Lake | place: Tanzania: Lake...
CCTCCCGCCGGTTGGTTACCCTCCCGACGTTGGCTTCGAGTAGTAGTTCTTTCACACTTTCATGTGACGGTCCTCCTACAGGGGACTTTCACCCCATTTACAACGCGCCCATGCTGGGCGCACACCACACCTCGGACGGTATTCGTCAACCGCGGACGGGTTGCCGAAGCCGTCAAGGTGAGCGTTGGCCGAACGAAATGAGGTTGACATTCAAACGCCGTTCTGGCTAGATGCTTCCCAGATATGAAATACGAGGTTGTTGTCGCGAAGGACGCACAGGACCAGTTCGGAAGACTGGACGGGCGATGGCGATCCCGCTTGAAGCAGGAGATGCGCGAGCATCTTGAACAGCAGCCGAAACGGGAGAGTCGGAGTCGGATCAAGCGCCTGCTGGGACTTCGCCAGCCTCAGTATCGTCTTCGGGTTGACGACCTGCGCGTGTTCTACGACGTGAACGACCAAATGAATCGGGTGGAGGTCCTCGGCTTTGTGAACAAAGCCGATACGCCGGAGTGGCTCCAGATACACGGGGTGCCAGAATGACAACTCACACCATGACGGAAGCGAAGAATGACATCTGTGCCCTTATCCGCGAGGCGGAAAAGGACGCGGTCGTCGTAACCCGGCACGGCAAACCAGCCGCCGTCATCATCGGCTTCGCCGACGACGACGCTTGGTTTGACTACCGGCTGGAACATGACGAGACATTCCTCCGGAAAATTGCCCGAGCGCGGGACCAGATCAAACGAGGTAAGTTCGTGCCTCTTGACAAGTTGCCGGACTGACGGACGGCCAACAACGGCCTCCTGCCTATCGCCGCGCGGCGCGGCTCAGGCAGAGGCCGACCGTTGGCGAGAGGGGAACCGGAGGAATCCTCCCGGGTTCTCGTCGCCCGCTATCGTCCACCGAAGATCCGGCTGACGACAACGGACGACGATAGCGGTCGACGAGGCGGGAGCGAAGATCCGGCCGTGGCGACGGATCGTGTACGGGAACGTGAACGGGTACGGGTACGGAAGGCAGATGCGGCGCAGAACAGGCGCAGGCAGGGTACGCTCGCAAGCGCAGCCTGATGGGCTGCAAGCGGAATGCGACCCTTTCAGGGTCGAAGAAGGCGCGGAAGCCGGGGCGCCAACGAGCCGTTGCTCGCGACAGCCCATAGCCGCGCCAGAACGGCGGCGTCGGGGCTGCAGAGAGAAGCGAATACCTGATCACGGCACCCGCCGCACAAGCTCTCCCACGGTGAAAAAGCGGTGTTGGCGCCGGAAGGCGCGTCCGTCGTCCCGCGCGGGATGCCGGAAATACGAGGCGCGGGAGGGATCCATCGCGCGGCCTTTGCCGGCGAGCAGCGCTTCGATCGCCGCCGCGATCAGGCGCGGCGCGCCGCGCACCGCCCGGGCATACACGCCGTACAGCGTGCTGCGCTCGTCCAGATCGATCTCCTCCTGCGCCAGGATCAGGCCGCGATCGATGTCGGCCGTCATGGTATGGATCGTCTGTCCCACCCGCTTCTCGCCCTTGAGCATCGCCCAGAACACGGGCCAGAGTCCGCCGTAGGCCGGCAGGAGCGAGGTGTGCCGGTTGATGCAACCCCGCGCGGGCAGCGCCAGTATCTCGTCCCGGAAGATGTGCCCGCAGGACGAAACGATCACGTCCGGCTTGAGCTTCCGCAGGGCGTCGAGGTGCGCGCGCTCATTCACGTTGCGCGAGGCCAGCGCGGGAATGCCGCGCCGCCGCGCGACGCGCCGCACCGAGAACGGCGTTCCGCCGGCCGCGCCCGCGGCGTCCAGCGCCTTGAGCAGGGCCGTCTGCGCGGCCAGCGCCGCGAAGGCCGCCGGGCCGAACATGTCCAGGTTCCGCCGCAGCGTCTTCGCGAAACCGGCCCTGCCCGTGCCGCCGAAGGCGCGCGTCACGCCGACGACGTCGCAGGACGCCGCCAGCGCGTCAAACGCGCCCGCCGCCAGCACCGGATGGAACACCGGCTCTTCCGAGACGATCAGATGCACGCGCGGACGCATGTCGCCTCCCGGTTCGCCGCGCGCCCGTCCCGGCCGTCCTGCCGCGCATCCCCTCCGCCGGAGGGGCGGGCGCGCTCCGGCGCGGGCGGGGCGGGCGCCTCCCCCAGCGCGCCGTCCAGCCTCCCGAACTCGTGCTCTTTGAGCAGGCACGTGAATTCCTCGCGCACGTTGAAGCGGTAGGGAATCGTCAGGGGATTGCGGAAGTTCTCCCACAGCCGGTCCATGCGCGCCGTGCGCGGCTCGTCGAAAAGCTGCCAGTTGTGGACGAACAGGTTGGCGGAGCGGCCGCGCTTCTCCGCGTCGCGGATCAGGCGCGACACCCATTTCCATCCCAGCACCTTCAGGAACAGGCTCGACCCGAAGGGCAGCTCCCTGGCGAGCATTCCGAATCCCATCCTGGCCGGGTACCTGACCGGGATCTCGCGCCCTCCGTAGGGATGCGTGGAAACGGGGACCTCGCGCACCCCGTCCACCTCGTAGGGGGGAAGGGCCGAATACACCGAGGCGGAATAGCGAATCCCGGCGGCGGCCAGGGCCGGGTAGTCCGCCCGGTTCATCACGATCGCCGGCGCCTGGAAGCCGCGGATGCCGAACGCCCCGATGAAGTCCCTGGAGAGCGCCAGCTCGCCGCCGATGTTGCCCGGACGGTACAGGTACGTGTGGCGATGCGTGTGCCACCCGATTTCGTGGCCCTCGGCGCGAACGGCGGCCAGCAGGTCCGGGTACCAGTCATGGATCTCGCCCACGGCGAAGAAGGTCAGCTTCACCCCGCACGAACGCAGCAGCTCCAGCAGCTGTTCCACGTGCCGCACGAGCGTGCCGTTGTCCGCGCGCTTGCGCTCCTCGCCGGTCAGGCGCGCGTATTTCCAGGCCCCCGAGAACACGAAGCTCTCCAGGTCAATCGCGTAATAGTGCATGGCTCTCCGGCCCCAGCTCCCGCAGCAGCGCGTAGATGCGCTCGGCGATGCGCCTGCGTCCCTCCGGCTCCTGGTGAATGCCGTCGCCCTTGAAAAAGTCCCACTCGTACTCGCCTTCCTTAAGGAAAGACCCGGCCAGGTCAAGCAGAACCGCGTCGTTCTCCCGCGCCGCGCGGCGCGTCAGCTCCGCGTACTCGTCGTGCAGCGCGATGCCCTCCGCCACCGAGCGCACCTGTCCGTTGCGCACCAGGGCCTTGGTCAGCTTCGAGGCGCGCGGCGCGGTGATCACGACGGGCACGGCCCCGGCCCGGCGCGCTTCGCGGATGAAGCGGGACAGCGTCAGCACGTATTCCTCGCGCGGCACCCGCAGGCACCCTTCGCCGGGGCGCGCCGCGACGTTCCGGCCCGGCGTCAGCGCCTGGATCAGAAGCTGGCCGAAGCGTTTGCCGCGCAGGACCTCGAACGCCCGCGATCCCGCGCGGCTCATGCGCAGCGCCATGCGGTTGCTGTCCGGAGCGCTGCCGCCCCGCCAGTGGTCGTTCCAGCCGTAGTAAATCGTCACGAAGTCCGGCGCCAGCTCGCGGCCCAGCTTCTCGAACAGCCGCAGCCCCTGCACGGACGAATATCCCGTGACGCCCATGTTGAAGGCCTCCCAGGAAGCGGCGGTGGGCGGCGCGTTGCTCAGCATGGCGTGCAGGTACTCCGCGTAGGTGGTCGTGCCGTGCGCCGTGCACGAACAGCCCATGCATATCACGCGCACCGCGCCCGGCGGCTTCAGGCGCCGCACTTCACGGTCCCGGAAACCGAGGCTGTTGACGATCTTGCCCGACACCTCCACGCCGGGATTGTATTTCCAGCGCAGCTCCGGGTCCGGAATCACGCCGGACGCGCGGACGTCGGCGTCGTCCTCGCCGCGGATGACGATCGGCGGCAGGCGCGCCTCGAATCCGGCCCACGCCAGAACCTGCTCGAAGCCCAGGAAGAAGGCGAACGTGACCGCGACGCCCAGGGCGGCTTTGCGGAAGACCGGCTTCCGCAACAGCGGCGGCGCCGGCCGGCCGCGGCGGCGGGCCAGGGCCGCCAGCGCGGCGCGTAGCAGCAGCAGCGCCGGCGGCGCCAGCAGCGGACGGATGCCCCAGGTCACGGAAACGTGCAGCGGCCCCGCGTCCAGCCGCAGCGGCGACGCCAGCCAGGCAGCCGGCGCGGCAAGCAGCGACGCGAAGAACAGCAGGTCCAGGAGCAGAAAGCCCGTTTGCCGGGCCGCGCACGATCTGGCGTCCCCGCGCATCTACTTCTTCTTCAGCGAATCGTTGAAATCGCGGAGGGCGTCGTCAATCGCGTCGCTCGCCTCGCGCGATGCCTTCCGCGTGTCGCTGTCGCTCTCGCGCGCCGCCTTGTTCAGGCGCTTGCTCAGGCGATTCATCTCCTCTTCATTGCATCCCGCCGCCGTCAGCAGGAGCCCGGCCAACGCCGCCGGGACCGCCGCCCTGGTCCATTTGTTGCTTTTCATGGAACTTCTGACCTCGCGTTTCTCTCTTGTTCACCGCCGGCCGCCGACGCCTTCCGCCCGCCCTTATCCCGGGCGCGGCGCACACTCGGATAGAGCCTGGCCGCGCAGTACGGGCAAACGCCGTGCGTGAACTCCGCCTCGGTCCGCTTGCCCACGTACATCTCGAGCGGGATCCAGTTGCCGTCGTCGTCGCGGATGCGCTTGCAGCTCGCGCAGATCGCCAGGTAGCCGCTCAGCGCCTTGGAAAGCGCGGCCTGCAGGCGCGCGCGCAGCTTCTCGTCCTCCGCTTCGACCCGCCGGCGCTCCGCGATCTCCCGCTCCAGTTGCGCCACCGCCTCGCTGAGCCGCGCCGTGCGCTTCTCCACCAGCGCCTCGAGTTCCCGCCGGTAACGCTCGATTTCAGCCTGCGCCTCCCTGCGCTCGGTCACGTCGCGCCCCACGGACTGGTATTCGACCACCAGGTCCCGCGCGCCGACAATGGCCCGGTCGGTCCATTCCAGCCAGCGTGCCTGCCCGCCCGGCAGCCGGACCCTGTACTCGTAGGTCACGACGGGATTGTCCGCGCCGACCGAGCGGAAACAGTCGCGCACCGTCTCCCGGTCATCCTCCTCGATCACGGGCATGAAACAGTGCCCCAGCAGCGCCGCCCGGTCGCCGTAGTAGCGCCGGTACGATTCGTTGGCGTAAAGCAGGTCGCCGTCCGGAGTGAAACGGCATATGAGGTCGGTCTGGTCCTCCAGGATTCCCCGGTAGAGCTGCTCGGCCCGGCGCAGGGCTTCCTCCGTCTGCTTGCCCTGCGTGATGTCCGTGGAGATCACGGCGAAGCAGTTGCGCCCGAACCGGAAAACGCCCACGTCAAGAGTCCTGTTCAAGCGCCGCGAGTGGCGTTCGAAGCGCTCCGGAACGCCCTCCCGCGCAACGCGCGACCCGACCGCGAGCCAGTGGGCCGCGCTCGCCGGGAACACTTCCGATCCGAGGCGCCCGACCGCCTCTTCGGCGCGCAGGCCCGTCATCCGCTCGAAGGCGGGATTCACGTCCACAATCCGGTAGTCCACGAAAGCGCCGCTCGCGTCGGACACCAGCTCGTGCACGGCGAAACCGCCGGGCATGCCGTCGAACAGCGCGCGGTAGCGTTGCTCGCCGGCCTTCAGCTCGCGCGTCGCCCTGCGGCGCTCCGTCTCGATCCGCAGCGATTCGGCCACCCTGCGGCGGAACGCCACCGCCTCCGACAGAAGCTCGTCCCTCGTTTTGCGCGTTCCGGCCATACCCTTGTCACTTCCCGGGCCGCGCCCGCCTGAAAGCGCAGGCTTGCCCCGCGGCGACGAACGGGGCGGTCGGGGCTTGACCGTCTCCGCTTCCCACAGGATGCCAGATTCCGGCGCCCGGCACAAGCGCCGGGCGGCGTCCGGGGCCACCGGCAGGCCGATTCATGAAGCCGCCCGAAGAAGACGATTGCGCCAATGACGAAGCTCGAAATACCCAAGCCCGAAACAAGCCCGAATGTCGAAATCCGAAAGAACACCGTTTTTTCCGGCGTCAGATTCGGCATTCGGGCTTCGTCATTCCTTCGTGCTTGGGTATTTCGTGATTCGTAATTCATTCACAACGAACGGCGGATTCAGAGGAATTGACCGTAAAGCCACCGGGGCCGCCCCCATTCCCATTGACCCCCGTCCCGCCGCGCCTACACTGTCGGTATGTGCCCCGAAGCGCGCCCAGTTCCCGCGCATGGCCCGGCCGGCGGCGGCATCCGCGTTCGCGGCCGCCGGACGCCCCGTCCGCAAGCCGCGCCGCCGCCGTCCGCCGCCTGCCCCATCCGGCAGATCGTCAAGCGCAACGGACGAATCGTGCGCTACACGCGCGAGCGCATCGCCACCGCGATCCTCAAGGCGATGAACTCCCTCGGGCGGCCCGACCCCGCGCGCGCGGACGACCTCGCCGCCCAGGTCGAGACAGCCCTGGCGCAGACTTACGGCGCGGAGAAGCTCCCCAGCGTCGAGGACATCCAGGACGTCGTGGAAGCCGTGCTGATCGAGAACCGGCTCACGGACATCGCCCGCGACTACATCATCTACCGGCACCGCCGCGCCATGCTGCGCGCGGGGCGCGCGCGCGAATACGCGGTCAGCGACAACGTGCCCTACAAGAAGCTCTACCAGATCCTGCTCTGGAACATGGAGCACGAATGCGAGTCGGTTTCCGCGCTCAACCGCATCATCCGCGCCGGAAGGTTCCCGGACCTGATCGCCGCGGCCGACCGCCGCTTCGAGCGCGAAGTCGCCGAGGCCGCCGATCACGTTCTGCGCCACCCGGACGAGATCCGGCTGGTCATCGTCTCCGGGCCGTCATCCTCCGGAAAGACCACGACGACCATCAAGCTGGCCGCCGCGCTCGCCCGGGCCGGCCTGTCCCTGCGCCCGCTCAACCTCGACAACTACTACTTCGACCTCGAGAAACACCCCCGCGACGAGTTCGGCGACTACGACTACGAAACGCCCGAGGCGCTGGACCTGGCGCTGATCGACCGGCACGTCTCCCGCCTGCTCGAAGGGCGCGCGGTGAAAACGCCGCACTACGACTTCAAGCGCGGCCGCCGCGCCCTGGAAGTCCACCCCCTGCGCCTGAAGCGCGGCGAAATCCTGCTGATCGACAGCCTGCACGGGCTGGATCGGAGAATGACGCCCGGCGTCCCCGCCGCGCACAAGTTCCGGCTGTACGTCGAGGCCCTGGGCCAGTTCAAAACGGCGGACGGCACGCTCATGCGCTGGGCGGACAACCGGCTGCTGCGGCGCATGGCGCGGGACAAGGACTTCCGCAACCTGCAGCCCATCGAAACCCTCACGCACTGGCACTACGTGCGGCGCAGCGAACTGACGAACATCATCCCGTTCCTCGGCAACGCCGACGTCATCGTCAACACCGCCCTGCCCTACGAGCTGCCCATTCTCAAGGACCGTCTCTTCCGCTACATCACCGCCGCCCGCCGCCGCTTTGCCGACGACCCGAAACGGCTCGACGCGCATATCCGCGCCAACCGCGTGCACGACCTTCTCGCACCCCTGCGCGCCGTGCGCGACGCCGCTTGCGTGCCGCCCGACTCCCTCCTGCGCGAATTCATCGGGGGCAGCCGCCACTTCTACTAGCGCCGCGAATCGTTAATAGATTGACATTTTCCGGGCGGACCGGCAGGATGCGGTCGTCTGTATGGCGGAGGGCGCCTGACATGGGCAAGGCGGCAAAGAACATCCCCGCCTCGGTGCGGAAGCGGCTGCCGCGCTACTACGCGGTGCTGCAGGAGCTGCACGCGGAGCGCGTGGCGTGGGTTTCCTCGCGGGAGATCTCCGAACGGCTGGGGCTGACGCCTTCCACGGTGCGGCAGGACCTGACGCACGTGGACTTCCGCGGAACGGCGAAGAAGGGCTATCACGTCTGCTGCCTGGAAGGCGTGCTGGCCGAGGCCCTGGGCGCCGGCCAGGAAGTGCGGACGGTGATCGTGGGCGCCGGCAACCTGGGGCGCGCGCTGGCCATGCACCGGGAATTCGATCGCAAGGGCTTCAGGATCTGCGCGGTCTTCGACAACGATCCCAAGGTGGTCGGGAAGAAAGTCGGCCGCCTGACGGTCCGGCACACCGACGAGATTCCCGCGGCGGTGCCGGCCGAGCGGGCCGCGGTGGCCGTCATCGCGGTGCCCGCGCCCGCCGCCCAGTCCGTGGCGGACCTGCTGATTCTCTCGGGCATACGCGGGCTGCTGAACCTGGCCGACGTGCACGTGATCGCGCCGCGCCGCGTGTCCGTGGTCGAAGCCCGCATCACGGCCAGCCTCCAGGAGCTCTACTATTCCATGCGCACCAATCCGCACGACCGCCCCCCGCGCCCCGCCTCCCCCCGCCGCGCCGCGCCGTGATCCCTCCGCGTCGCCGTCCCCCGCCCGGGACGCGCGGACCATGACGAAGCACGCCGGCGATCGCGGCGCCCGACGCCCGGAAGGATCTCAGGATGGCCCGGCGTAATCGTCAACCAATTCACACTTCGTATTGACGCCGCCCCGCGCTCTTGCGACACTGGCGCCGTTCGCAGGAACACGTGGCTTCGGCGCCCTACGTGAGCCGGGCGCTTCGCGGCGAGAGCGCGTCAGGCACTGAAGTGCTGGGGCACGTTCTACGAGAACCTCAAGCCGGCGGACGGCGCGTCACAAACGCTTCGGCGCGGCGATCCCGAGCAGCTCCAGGCCGCGCTCCAGCACGCGCGCGGTTATGCCGCACATGCGCACGCGCGCTTCGCGGATGCCGTCGGGGGACTTCAGGAACGGCACGTTCTGGTAGAACGTGCTGTAGGTCTGCGCCAGGTCGTAGAGATAGTCCGCCAGCTGGCTCGGCTTGCCGCCGCACGCCGCCTGCGCGACCGTTTCGGGGAAACGCGCCAGACGCACCAGCAGATCGCGCTCGACCGCTTCGGAGGTGACGATCGGAAACGCCTCCGGGTCGCGTCCCGGGAACCGCTCCGCGTGCTTGTCCAGCACGCTGGCGATGCGCGCCCGCGCGTATTGCAGATAGGGTCCCGAGTTGCCTTCCAGCGCCAGGGCCTTCTCCCACGTGAAGGTCACCAGGCTCTGCGGGTTCTGGCTGAGATCCGCGTACTTCACCGCGCCGATCCCGACCTGCCGGGCGATCTCGCGCTGCGCGTCTTCCGCGAACCCCCGGCTGGACGCGGCGACGAGGGCCAGCGCCCGCCGCTCGGCTTCGTCCAGCAGCGCCTCGAGCCGCACCACGTTCCCCTCCCGCGTGGAAAACGTGGCCTCGGGCAGGCGCATCAGGCCGAACCACACGTGGCGCAGCCCGGCGGTCACGCCCAGCCGGCGGGCAATGGCGAATACCTGGCGGAAGTGAAGCTGCTGCCGCTCGTCGTGCACGTAGATGATCTGCTCGGGATCAAATTCCTCGACGCGGTGGAGAATCGTCGCGATGTCCGTGGTGGCGTAGTTGAAGCCGCCGTCGCTCTTGCGCACGATCGCCGGCGGCAGTTTTTCCTCCTCGAGAAAGGCGACGATCGCGCCTTCGCTTTCGCGGGCGATGCCCTCGCTGACGAGCCTGTCGACCGTCGCCTGCAGCATCTCGTGATAGAAGCTCTCGCCGCGCACGAGGTCGAAGCGGAAGCCGAGACGCCCGTAGACGCGGTCCACCTCGCGCCTGGTCAGCTCGACGAACTCCTTCCACAGCGCGAGGTTCGCGGCGTCGCCGGCCTGCAGCTTGACCAGCTCCCGCCGGCAGAGATCCATCCAGGCCGGGTCGGCCTTGGCTTTCTCGTAGCTCCTGACATAGACCCGTTCCAGCTCCTCCATGGGCCGGGCTTCCATGGCCGCCTTGTCGCCGAAGTGCCGGTACCCCATGATGGTCACGCCGAACTGCGTGCCCCAGTCGCCGAGATGGCTGTCGGAAACCACTTCGTAGCCCAGCAGGCGGAACATGTTGTCCAGCGCGCTGCCGATGTTGGGGGAACGCAGGTGCCCGATGTGCAGCGGCTTGGTGATGTTCGGGCCGCCGTAGTCCATGACGATGCGCTTGCCTGTTCCGGCCGCCGGCGCGCCCAGCCGGGGGTCGCCGGCCAGGCCGGCCACGTGAGCGGCCAGCCAGTCGTCCTTGAGCTTCAGGTTGATGAAGCCCGCTCCCGCAACCCAGGCCTTGTCGACGCATTCCGGAAAACGCCCCGCCCCGACGACGGCGGCCGCGATCTTCCGCGGCGCGGCCTTGAGCGCGCGCGCCAGGGTCATGCAGTCGTTGCACTGGTAGTCGCCGAACTCGGGATTCTGCGTGGCCGCCGCCCGCACGGACGCGAAGTCCAGGCCGCAATCCGGAAAGGCGGCGCGAAACGCCGCGCGCAGACCGTCGGCGACGATCTCGCCCAGCACCGTGCATCCGTCCCGCGTATCAGTCATCCCGCGACCTTATCGCTTCCCCCGCGCCTGCCGCAATCCGCAAATGCGCGGCGCGGTAGTGGGTCAGTTGCGCGGTGGAGAGACGCCGGTAGGGCGCGGCGTGCCGCCTTCGCCCGGAGGCTCCGGCGCGCCAAGCCGGCCGCGCCGCGGCGGACCGGGCTTGCCCCGCCATAGCCCGCAGGGCGACGGCGGGACGGTCCGCCCTACCTCGCCTCCCTGCATAAATGACCCTAGAAAGAGCAGTTCGGTCCCGCTGCGCGTGCCCGAACTGTTCTTGTTTTGGCTGCCGGACACCTACGCGGTGAGCAGCAGCAGCGTTTGAGACCCCTCCATAACCGGGTGGAGGGGCTTTCCCCTCAGCCAAACCCGGAAAGCCACCGACAGAATGAAAGAACATACCGAAGCGTTGCGTGCTTTTCACCAAAATGGTGCACGCTCCCGAACCGGCCCCTTCAGACGCAACATGCTCGGCTATAATGCCTTCAACAAGAACAGTTCGGCCGCGAAGCGGCTGAACTGTTCTCTATAGGCTCACAACTCCTCAGGCTTGCGGTGGACGGTGGCCCGCGACAGACCGCGAAGTTGATTCTTGCTTTGACTCGAGCGCAAAGGCTAGCTTGGCCGACATGAGACCAGCGCCAACGGAACTGCCCCAGCTTCACTTCGTTGACGATGAGTGGCTGGATTGGTATCGGCTGACGCCTGTCGAGCGCTGGACGGAAACGGGGAAGCTCTGGAGTTTCTACCAGGAGATAGGGGGTAGCCTTGATCCCGAACCCGATCGGCAGAGTCCTTTCCGCTCTGCATTCCTCCCGGGTGCGGTACATGCTCATGGGCGGACAGGCGTGCGTGTTCTACGGCGCGGCGGAGTTTAGCCGGGACACCGACATTGTGATCCTGGCGCAGTCCGACAACCTGGCGCGTCTGCGACGCGCGCTCGCCCAGTTGAAAGCCGAATGCATCGCCGTTCCGCCTTTGTCCCGGGAGTACCTCGACAGGGGTCATGCGGTGCATTTCAGGTGCCGCCACCCGGACGCGGACGGCATTCGCATAGACGCTATGTCGCGACTGCGGGGCGTCGCCGGTTTCCGGACGCTGTGGCGGCGCAGAACAACGCACGAATTGCCGGACGGAACCGTCTGTAATCTGCTGTCGCTTCCCGACCTCGTTCAGGCCAAGAAGACCCAGCGGGACAAGGACTGGCCGATGCTGGGACGACTGATCGAGGCCGACTACGAGCGGAACCGTGAAGACCCGGATCACGCGCGGCTCGTCTTCTGGCTGAAGGAGGCGCGCAGCCCGGAACTCCTGGTGGAACTGGCCGCACTGTTTCCGGAGGCCACAGCCGGTCTTGTCGCATCGCGCCCTCTTCTCGACAAGGCGATTGACGGCGATCTTGAGGCGTTGCGCCCGGCCCTCCGGGATGAAGAAGAAAGGGTACGCGCCGAAGACCGCGCATACTGGGCTCCGCTGAGGAAGGAAATCGAGGCGCTTCGCCGCAACATCGCGCGCCGCTGACTCCGGTCGGTTCGACTGCCGGTCCCCTTGCTGCCCCGCGCCTCGGCACCTTCTCAGCGCCTGACAGACGCGAAACCGCAACAGCCGGAGTTGAAGTCGGACGAACCACATCGGAGGCATTCGGGATTGGAACACGGTGCCCGGGCCGAACGGGCCGACCACTTCGTTGTTACCGCAATAGACCAGGAAGTCGTTTCACGCAAAGAAGCTGTCACGGAGGCAAGAGACGGTCACGAATCAAGTGATCGGTTTTCTCCTTGCCGCCGGGCCGGGTTCGCGTGAGAATCCCGGCCGACGCGCAAGCAGCGGGCAAAGCAACGAGGTGCGGCATGCCGGACGACGCAAGTAGCGGGTTCGAAGGCGAAGCAAGGGGACAACGCGACGCCGCGGCGCAGCCGCCGGACGGATCCGAACGCGGTTCCGCCGGCCGCGCGGAGGCCGTGAAGAACGCCGCGGTCCGGACGGGCCGCGTCATTGCCGCCGTTGCGCGCTTCATCGCGCGCGTGGCCGCGGCCCTGTGGGCCAATTCGCGCGCCGGCATCGAGCGCCTGGAGCGCATCCTGGCCTGGGCCCGGCGCGTCTTCCCGCCGGAAACGTTCAAGGCCGTCTCAGACGGCTGCGTGCGCTACGGACACGCGGGGCTGGTCACGGGCGAGATCCTGTGCCTTCTGTTCGGCCTGGTCGCCGCGATCAGAATGCCCGGATGGGTCTATCTGCTGCAGGGCGTCGGGCTGGCCGGGCTGCTGCTGGTCCTGCAGTTCATCGCCGACAGGTTTCTTCACGCCGGCGAATCCCTGATCAAGGCCTCTCCCAGCCGGATCGGCTCGGCGGCTTTCCCCGACTGCCTCTGCCTGCTGGCCGAGGTGTCCGGCATCCTCTTCCTGATCGGCTCGCTGGCGCAGGCGGGACGGACCGGCCAGTGGAGCCTGATCTGGGCCGGGATCGGAATCTGGGCGCTGTGCGACGCCGTCGCCTACGTGGCGCTGAATCCCGCCATGACCAACACCGCGATCGACGCCGGCGTGCGCGCGGGCGAGGAAGCGATCGGGATCATGTCGTTCCTGGTCAAAATCCTGGTCACGATCGTGCCCGTGGCTTTCGGCGCCGGGGCGGTCATCGGCGCGGTGGGCCTGCTCTTCGGGACCCTGGCCGTGGCGGGCGGGGGCGCGCCGGCGGGGGCCTATGCTTCGCTGCGGCTGATCGCGTTCTGCGCGAGCCTGCCGCTGGCCGGCTACCTGCTGTTCGCGTTCTACCACCTTGCGCTGGACCTGATGCGCGCCGTGCTGACGCTGCCGGAGAGGAACGCGAAGGACTGAAGCCGCCGGACCCGATCCGACCCGGTCAGGCACCGTAGCTGTACGCGAGCGAGACGCCGTACCAGGCGCTGTAGTCGGCGCCGTCGTAAAGACCCGGCGCGGAAGAGGCGTTCACGCGCCCGCCCACCCGCAGGGACAGGCCGTCGGTCATGTCAAGGCGCAGATCCAGGGTCAGACCGCAATACCAGTAGGCCGCCGCGCCCGGCCGGCCGGCCGCGCCGGATTCCCCGGCCGGCGGCTCGATGAAGTTCTCCTCCAGGCCGATCCACACGTGTCCCGCCGTGGCCGCCGTTTCCACGGCGAGCCGATCCGCCAGCGGCCGCGCGTGGGACAGCTTCAGCTCGGCCGCGACGTTCCGGAGCTGGAAATCGTAAGCCACGTACAGCTCCGGCTTCGCCGCCAGTTCCGCGGCCAGTCCCGCGAAGGCCTCCAGCGTGTTGTCTTCGCCGCCGAGTACGCCCCCGTCCTTGTCCGGATAGGTGTAGAAGGTCAGCCCGGCGTCGGCGGACAGCGCTTGCGCCCATTGCAGGCCGTAGCCCGCCGTGTAGTCGATTTCGCTGTACGCTTCGCCCGTGCCCACGGCGGCCCGGATATCGGCGTAGGCGCCGCCGCAGCCGATTTCCGCCAGGGGCGTGAAAATCCCGCCGGCCGGCTGACGGCCGCGGAAGACGTACTCCGATTCCCATCCCATCGTCAGCCCCGCCGTCAGGTCCTCGCCGCGCGCCAGACCGGCCAGCGCCATGACCCCTGCCGCCGCCAAGAACGTGCGTCTCATGGGTGTCTCCTTCCGGAGGACCGCCTGAGCTTCCCGGCGAAGGCGGCTCATCCGGACCGGAATACTTGCACGAGCTCCGGTTTGCGCGCAAGACGGGATTTGTAGTGGGTCAGTTACGCGGTGGAAACACGCCGGTAGGGCGCGGCGTGCCGCCTTCGCCCGGAGGCTCCGGCGCGCCAAGCCGGCCGCGCCGCGGCGGACCGGGCTTGCCCCGCCATAGCCCGCAGGGCGACGGCGGGACGGTCCGCCCTACCTCGCCTCCCTGCATAACCGACCGGTTACCGGGATTTCAGGTTCCCCATTGACACCCCCGCGGCCGTCCTGTATGGTCCGGCGTTCAGTCAAGTAACCGGTGAAATCCGCCGCCTTGCCGCACGAGCGGCGAGGCGCATGTCAGGCAGGAAGGGAGAGTGATTTAGAACCGTGGTCCAGGTCAGAGTCAGAAGAGGCGAGACGGTCGACAGGGCGTTGAAGCGGCTTAAGAAGATCATGGACAAGGAAGGTCTGATGCGGCAGCTCCGCGCCAACCGTCATTTCGAGAAGCCCAGCGAGAAGAAGCGGCGCAAATCCGCCCGCGCCAGGGCCCGCGCCAGGGCCCAGGCCCAGACCGGCTGAGGCCGGCGGCATGGCCGCCGCCGGCAGGCCGCCAGGCGAGTCAGTCGAGGGAGATGCGATTCGGCCTTTCAACCCGCTGGAACGCTTGCCGCCACGGTTCCGGCGAAGCCCTGGTCGAAGAAATCGCCGCGCTGGGCATTGACGCGATCGAGCTCGGCTACGACCTCACCTTCGACCAGGTTCCCGGCATCCGCCGCATGGTCGCGGAAAAGGTCGTCGCCGTCGACAGCGTGCACAGCTACTGCCCGGTTCCGCTGGGCGCCCCGCGGGCGCACCCCGAGCTCTTCGCGCTGTGCGCCCTCGAAGAACGCGAGCGCGAAAGCGCCGTCGCCCACACGGGACGCGTCGCCGCCTTCGCGGCGGAAATGGGCGCGCGCTGCGTCGTGGCCCACGGCGGGCACATGCATACACGCGTCTCCACGCGCGACCTGGTCGTCCTGTGCAGGCAGGGACGACGGCAGTCGGAAGCCTACGAAAAAACGAAGCTGAAGTTGATCGTGCAGCGCGAGAAGGCCGCGCCGAAGCACCTCGCGCAGCTCCGGCGCTCGCTGGACGCGCTGCTCCCGGAATTCGAGAAGGAAGGCGTCATGCTCGCCCTGGAGAACCTGCCCGACTGGGAATCCGTTCCCGCCGAGATCGAGATGGAGCGTCTGGCGCGGGATTACGCCGCGCCAGGCTTCGGCTACTGGCACGATATCGGCCACGGTCAGGTGCGCCAGAACCTCGATCTGTCCGCGCCCCTGCACTGGCTGCGCCGTCTGCGCCCGCGCCTGGCCGGCCTGCACATCCACGATGTGCAGCCTCCCGACCGCGATCACCTCATGCCGCCGGCCGGAGCCGTTGATTTCGCCCCCTTCCGCGAAGCCGCGCAGGCGGGGGTTACCCTCGTCCTGGAGCCGCACGCCGACGCGTCCGCCGACGACATCCGGAATGCCGTGGCGTTTCTGCGGGGCCTGTGGTCCGCTCCCGGAGACCGGACGCCGTGAGGAGCCGCATCCGCAAGACCGTCATCGGCCTCGTCCGGCTCGCCATCGGACTGGGCATCGTGGCGTTCCTGCTGCGCGGCATTCACACGGGCACGGTCGCCGTGGCGTTCCGCACCGCGCCCGTCACCGTCGCGCAAGGCGCCGTCTACGCCTTCGGGCCGGCGGAGGAATTCCGCTTCGTGATTTCCGCGCCGGTCGCCGGCGGCTCCGAGGTGCGCGCGCGCGTGGCCTCCAAACCCAGGGAGCCGCTGCCCGACGCCGGCACGCTGCGACGCGTCAGCGGCGAGGGACCCGACACCCTGGACTGGGAGTCCCGCGCCCTGCGGCCCTGCGGGCTGCCCGTTCTGGGCGAATCCTTTGCCGCCGCCTGGCGGCGCTGGCCGTTGCTCGCGGCGGCCGCGCTGTGCATGTTCGCCTGCCTCATGGGCAGCGTCTGGCGCTGGATGCTGGTGCTCCGCGCGCAGGGGCTGTACCTGAAGTGGAGGCAGGCCTGGTCCATCGTCTTCGTGGGGCATTTCTTCAACTCGTTCATGTTCGGCGCCACGGGCGGCGACGTGGTGAAAGCCTACTACGCGGCGCGCGAAACCGGCCACCTCAAGACGGAAGCCGTGTCCACGGTGTTCATCGACCGCGTCGTGGGGCTGCTGGGACTCGTCGTGCTGGCCAGCGCCACGATGGTCACGCGCCTGGACTTCTTCCTGGCCGATACCCGCACGCGCTACGCGCTGGCGTTCATGGGCGTCGTTTGCGGCGGCGCCGCGGCGGGGCTGGCCTTCATTTTCGCCGCGCGGCCCCTGCTGCGCCTGCTGCCCGTGCCGCCGCGCCTTGCGGCAACGCGCCTCGGCCAGGTCTTCAAACGGGTATACCTCTCGTTCCACGTGGTGCTCACCCACCCCGCCCTGCTGGCCAAGACGGTGGCGCTGTCGATGGCGAACCACTTCCTGCTCGTCGTCATGGTCTGGTGCGTGGGCCGCGCCCTGCTGGTGGAACGTCCGTTCATCGACTTCCTGTCGCTCATGCCGACCATCAGCGCCATCGGCGCCATTCCCGTCACGCCCGGCGGACTCGGGATCCGCGAGTCGGCCACGATCGTGTTCCTCGGCGTCGTGGGCGTATCCGCGACGCAGGCCCTGCCTCTCTCCCTGCTGAGCTACGGCATCATGCTTTTCTGGAGCGTGTTCGGGGGGCTGGTGTTCCTGCTGTACACGGGCGGCAAGGGCGAGCAGATCAAGTCCGAGCTGGCCCGGGCGTCCGCCTAGCGCTGCGCCGGCCCCCGATCCGCCGCGCCAGCCGCCGCGCAAATGCGGGCAGCTCCGGGTCGCGCGCGCCCATGGAGAGAACCAGGTCGCCTTCGCGCGCCTCGCCCGCGATGCGCTCTTCGAGCTGCGCGTAGTCCCGCGCGTTGCGCGCGCGCACGCCGGCGCCGCGCAGACGCGCCACCAGCGTCGCGGCGCGCACGCCGCGGTCCGCCGTTCCGCCCGCGTCGTACACCGGCAGGATCCACAGGCGGTCCGAGGGCCGCGCCAGCTCCCGGAACGCGGCGCAAAGGTCGTCCATCATCGCGGCCAGCGGACCGTAGCCGTGCGGGCGCCAGATTGCCAGAGCGCGCGCGTAGTGCGGCGCGGTCGCGCACCACGCGGCCCGGATCTTGGCCGGGTTGTGGGCGTAGTCGTCGATCACGGTGACCCCCCGCGCCCTGCCCGCCCGCTCCAGCCGGCGGCGCACGCCGCGGAACGCCCGCAGGGCCTCCGCCGAAACGGCCGGCGCAACGCCCATGCGCTCGCAGAGCATCGCCGCCAGCAGCGCGTTCTCGGCGTTGTGGCGCCCCGGCAGGCCCAGGCTGAAATCCGCCCCTCCCCACGCGAAGCGGCTGCCGCGCGCCGAAACCTCCGGCGCGAAGCACAGCGGCAGGGCGCGCCCCCGCGCGTTGTCCACCACCGCCCCCGTGACCCGGCCGGCGAATGCCCTGAAAAGCCGGCGCGTTTCGGCAAGGCCGAAATGGTCGGGCGAGGCGTTGGTGATCACCGCGTATTGCGGACGGAAACGCAGGAGCGAGCGATCGCTTTCGTCCGCCTCGATAACCCACGGCCCCTTTCCGCCGCAGCGCGCGTTGCCCACCGCGGCCGGCCCCTCCCAGTGCGGCACGGGCGCGCCGTTCACGACCACCGGGTCCAGGCCCGCCCGCTCCAGGATCCAGCCGGTCATCGCCGTGACGGTGCTCTTGCCCGACGTGCCGGCCACGGCCACCACGCGTTTGCCTTCGGCCAGCCGCGCCAGCAGCGCGGCGCGATGAACCACGGGCACCTCCAGGCGGACCGCGGCGCGCACGTCCGCGTTCTCGGCCTCCACGGCCGTGCTGACCACCACGGCGCTCAGCCCGCGGCTCACGCCGCCGCCGTCCTGCGGCACGAGCCGCACGCCCGCCCGTTGCAGCCGGCGCAATACTTCCAGCCGCAGGCCCGCGTCATGGCTGCGGTCCGAGCCGCTCACCGCCGCGCCCTCCGCCAGCAGGACCTGCGCCAGGGCGCTCATCCCCGCGCCCCCCACCCCGGCCAGATGATATCGTTCGCCTTTCACGATCGCTCGATCATGTCCGCCGCTCACGCCAAAGTCCAGCCCGCTTCACTCCCACACCCGCACGCTCCCCTCGGTTTGGCATGCCGGCAAAATTGAAACCCTCTTGACCTTTGCGTCCGATACCCCAAACTTCCGCGCATGAGTTCGTGGTTCCTGGACACGCTGGGCAACGCGGCAATTCTGCTGTTCTGGTACCGGATCTGGACGGACGAGGACCGCACGGTCCTTTTCAACCCTTACCTCGGCCCGATCCACCGTTTTTCGCGGAAGGCGCTGGACTTTGTGCGGCCGGTGCTCTTCGGGCTGCCGGACCGCGCCGTGGCCCTCGTTGCCGCGCTGTTTCTGCTCGTGTTCCGCGGCGCGATCATGCTGGGCACCGCCGGTCCCGAGCGGAGCGGCTGGCCGCTGCGGTTCGGTTTTGAAGCCGCGGCCGTCACCGGCGGCGGGTTCCTCGCGCATCTGCTTGTCAGCGCCCTGTCCTTCGCCATGCTGCTGTTCAAGCTGTGGGGCTTCACGCTGCTTTACGCCTGGGGCCGCGGCGCGCGCGGCTACGACAATGCCGGCCAGACCATCCACCACGCGTCCCGCCCGTTCTCCCTGCTGCGTCCGGACCTCAAGCCGTTGGCCCTGCTCGCCCTCGGCGTGCTCCTGGCCTGGAGCGTCAACGTCTCCGGCGCGCCCCTTCCCGCTTCGGCCGGCGCGGCGGCGGACTGGGGCCGGGCGCCCGTTCCGGCCCTGGCGTTCCGCTTTGCGGTCTCCGCCCTCAGGGAGTGGATCGATATTCTGCCGATCATCCGCTCGCTGTTCATCCTTCTGATCATCGGCTCGTGGGTTTCCATGTTCGCCGGCGGCGGCGCCCTGATGTACGCCTGCCGCGAATGGCTGGACATGCTCCTGGGGCCCGCGCGCCGCTATCCGCTGCGCATCGGCATGCTGGACCTGACCCCGCTGCTCATGATCTTCGCGCTTCAGATCGTCCACCGGCTGCTGACGCAATTGCTGCTTCACAGCTACGAGAGACTGCTGTGAAACCTATAGAGGGCAGTTCAGCCGCTTCGCGGCCGAACTGTTCTTGGGGCGGATGATCTCACGAAAAGCGCCGATTGCGACAGACCGCGAAGGTTCGCGGCCAGATCGAACGCTTGGAGCGTACGTCCGAAGCCGTCGGTCAGATCCCGTTCAGCTTCGTCGAGAATCCCGACATTCACTGGGTCCGCTCTCTGATTCGACGCTTGGCATCATCCCAGTCGCTATTCGGCAATCGTCATCGTGTCGAGGTGCAGCGTCATCGTCATGGGATTTGCTCCTTCATAGCCAGAACAGGGTATCGCGTCCTCCGTTGCTGCGCCATCACGCATCTCGCTCTGTCCATCGCGGTAGCGCAAGCTCCATGGGCTCAATCGCCGTGCGGCGCAAGAGCTGCTTTCAGCGCCTCGTCCAGCAAGAGCATTTTCTCCCGAGGAAGCGTACTGACGAAATCGGTGAGCATGGATTTCGGAATGCTGACGAGTTCGTCGCAGTGGATGCCGCAGTCGTGCTTCATCCCCTCGTCGGGACCGATCGGCACCTGCGTTGTGAGCGCCTCGTACGCTGTGTAGACGGGGGCACAAATGACGGTTGAGAACCGTGAGTCGATCAGCACTTGTCGACTGACCACGACAAACACGCGGAACTTGCGATGATCCCGGGAGGAGGGGCGTTTGACTCGATAGAGTTCGCCACGCCTCACAGCGCCACCTGGTAGGCGAGCACATCCTCCGCCTCCGCGTTCAACTCATCGGCGTGCTGGTTGATGATCTCCAGATCACGACGCTCGGCTTCGGTCCTGGCGAGACGCGTCAAGAATGCCATGGCGGCGCGTTCGAGAAACTCCGATCGGCTCCGAAACTCCGCGTGGTGCTTATCGATCAGACCAAGTACTTCGCCCGACAGTGTGATGGAAGTCTTGACTTTCATACCGCCATGATACTACTCGTTCCGTTGACGTCAATCTCAACCTAGAAAGAGCAGTTCA
>Ga0194125_10005091_pt1 | contig 20169 bp, 18 predicted proteins | sample TA2KigC250mmetaG_FD_148626 | JGI IMG/M metagenome (GOLD analysis project Ga0194125, IMG submission 148626) | Freshwater microbial communities from Lake Tanganyika, Tanzania - TA2015034 Kigoma Deep Cast 250m | ecosystem: Environmental > Aquatic > Freshwater > Lake | place: Tanzania: Lake...
AGCTTCTCCGACTGGACGAACATGCCGCCCGACCCGCAGCACGGATCGTAGACGCGCCCATTGTAGGGTTCGAGCATTTCGACCAGCAGGCGGACGACGCCGCGCGGGGTGTAGAACTCGCCGCCGAGCTTGCCTTCGGCGGCGGCGAACTTGCCGAGAAAGTACTCGTAGACGCGCCCCAGCGTGTCGCGGGCCTTGGCGCGTTCGCCCTTGAAGCCGATGTCCGAAACGAGGTCGATCAGGCCGCCGAGCTTCTCCGGCGGGATGCCGCGCCGGGCGTAATCGCGCGGGAGCTTCCCTTTCAGGTTCGGGTTGTCGCGCTCCACGGCCAGGATGGCGTCATCGAGGAGGGTGGCGATGCTGGCCTGGCGGGCCTGGGCGCGCAGGTTCGCCCAGCGCGATTCCGGCGGCACCCAGAACACATGCTCGGCGGTGTACTCGTCGCGGCTTTCGAGCAGGGGTTCAAGCTGTGGACCGTGGATGCCGTCTTTCTCCAACTCCCTCGTCAGCGCCTCGCGCCGGGACTCGAACGCGTCGGAAACATACTTGAGAAAGAGCAGGCCCAGGGCGACATGTTTGTACTCGGCGGCATCCACGGTGCCGCGCAACTTGTCTGCGGCGGCCCAGAGCGTGTCTTCAAACCCGATGCCCGTCTCGGTCGCTTCCGGTTTTGCCACAATTATTCCTCCACGGATCATCCAGCCAACGGAGTCTTCAGCACTTCTCCGTTCTTGGTCGATAAGTATCTGCTCCCCACCTCCACCGTCATTTGCCAAAACTTACTGCAAACCCTGGTCTCTGTCAACTGCGCCAGGACCACAGGCGAACCCGCACGAAATCCGCCGGGATTCTCGCACGAATCAAAGGGACAAGTAAGTTGGTGCCCGGCACCGACTTGACGCCATGGACATCGCGGGACGGGGCCGGCTTTGGGTACAGGTGTCCCGCGGGCTCGGCCGTTCGTCGGCTCGGGCGTTCGCGGGGGCAGAATTTCTTCTCTCTTTTCGATTTCTGTAGAACAAACGGGCGTTGCGGAGCGTCTTGTTCCAGGGGCCGGTCCCTGTGCCTGCCCCGGCCTGTGCCGATCCATGCATCGCGGGCAAGCCCGGCGCGGTCCCCGGCCGCAATCAGGAGGTTCTTGTCAGGAGAAAAGGATGTCGCGCCTTTGCACGCCAGAGGGTTGCGCCCTACGACCTGGTTTTTGTGCTTTATTTCACAATAATCAAATGTCCACGACTCCCATATTCGATCAGTGCCCCGACATGCGACCCCTGGCCCCTGACCTTCCGCGCCAAACGAAGCCAATTGGGGAGGAAGTTCCCAGTGGACAGTGGACAGTTCCCAGCCAAGAGAGCCCGGCAGGGGATGGATCGCGCAAAACGAACCCAATTTGCGACGGCGGCGGATATCCCAGTAGTCCAGTATTCTATCATTCCACCCTTCCCACCCGACGCGTTCGCGCCAAACAAACCCAATTTCGGGACGACTCAAACGAGGGCTAACTGTGGTTCGGTAAATGAGTTAGGAAAGAAGATGCCAGCTCTGCACCCGGAAAAAACAAAGCCAATTTGCCGGCAAGCGGTGGCACGGGCAGAGCCTGCCCCCGCGCAAGATTGCCACCCCTGGCCCTGCCTCCGCAGAGCCAAGCTCGTCCCCGCGCAGGCGGGGAAAGGCAGGGGCGGGGGATGCCGGTGGTGCTCACGGCCGAGACGGCCGTGCTACTCATGGGCGGGACGCCCATGCTACTGAAGCATGGCTTCGCGGAGGTCGCGGCGGTGGCGGCGGAGCCACTTGGTCTTGCGGAGGATCATCCGGAGGAAGTCCAGGCCGCTGTGCTGGCCGAAGGAGCCGGTGGCGGCGACGGGCAGGACGGCCTCGGCGATCATGGACTCGATCATCAGGTCCACCAGGCCGTAGCGCTTGCGCTCGCTGAGCCGGATCACTTCGCGGTAGCCCGCCAGGAACTGGAGGACACGGTCGCGGTCGAAATGGGCCGGCCAGTCGGACGGGTCCGCGCCCTCGGCCACGATGGAGAACTGGAGCATGCCGTTGGCCAGGTCGGTCGCCGGCGGGGCGCGGCGGATCGAATCGAAATCGACCACCGCGACGATCTTGTGGCCCGCGAAGAGCAGATTGCCCGGATGCCAGTCCCCATGCACAAGCTGGCGCTTCCAGGTGCCGAAACGCAGCTCGTTCACGCGGACGCTGGACTTGTCGTACCGCAGGAGCAACTCCTGGACGACCGCCACCAGGGGGGACGGCACGCGCGTGCTCCCCGGCCCGCGGCCGCCGGCAGTCGCCCGGGCGCCGCCGATCAGCTTGAGATGCCGGCGCACCAGGGCGGAATCGTGAAAGCACAAAGGCGAAGGTTCCTCCCGGCCGCCCACGTCGGCTACGTGCTTATGGAAAAGGGCCAGTTGGCGGCCGGCCTCGCGGGTGGCCTCGAGCGAGCCGTCGTAGCGGGAGCCGGTCACGAAATGGAAGAACTCGTAGATATGGTTCTCAAGACTCAGGGCGGTGGTCGGCTCGTCGGTCGTCGTCAGGAGGGAGGGGACGGGATAGGACCGGCCGGCCAGGTGCTGCTGCACGGCGTGGGCGAACGTGACCCGCTGGAGGTCATCCCGGCCCCGGGGCCGGCGCTTGAGCAGGAAGACGCCTTTGTCCGCCGTGACGAGAACCTTGGGGGCCCGGCGGCTGCCGGCCGTCAGCGGCTTGACCCGGTGTACGATCCCGATGTCGTAGCGGCTCAGGACGCGAACCAGCTCCTCGGACGAAAAATGTGCTCCACCTCTGGGCATATCCCCATTATATCGTCCCAAACCCCGGCCGGGTTGGGCGTCCCATTCCGGACGACCACACTGCGACCGATAATACCGGTTCCGCTTGAGGATTTCGTGATCGGGGTGGTATCATCCTTCTCGCTGTCGATCTTCCGTCTCATCCGGTCTCGACCTGTATCACGCGCAACTTTTCCGGCGACACTCGGCGGCTCAAAGACAAGATCTCAATGCCCACGACATTGTTATCTTTGTCAAAATCCAGAATCACACCTGGTTGAACCTCCTCCGATTCAACAATCTCCGCATCATCCAGCCGGAAATACAACGCGTCGTTCTCTTTGTCAACTTTCAGTTTCATGTGTCCTTCCCAGCCGACGGTCGAAAAACAATGTTATAATGCGAGGTGGTAAGACGTTCGGGTTTACGACCACGTGGAGAACGCGGCCCTCCCTCTCGCGGATGGGTTTCGTATAGTGTGTATTCCCATCCAGGTCCGTTCTCTTCTTTCTCGGGGTAGTGATTGTCCGCCGGACCCACTCGTCCGGAATCCTGCGTTCGATCATCTCTGGCAATGCAAAAACATCTTAAGGCGTCCGAGCCGGCGCGAGGGAAAACAGGGGAAGCTTCCTCAGAACTGGCAGAGGAAGCGCAGGTCATTTTCGGTGAGCCAGCGGATGTCGGGGATCTCGTATTTGCGCATGGCGAGGCGTTCGATGCCGAAGCCGAAGGCCCAGCCGGTGTACTTCTCGGGGTCGATGCCGACGGCGTCGAAGACGTTGGGGTCCACCATGCCGCAGCCGCCCATCTCGACCCAGCGGGCGTTGCCGCTCTTGTCGGTCAGGAGCAGATCGACCTCGGCGCTGGGCTCGGTGAACGGGAAGAAGCTCGGCCGGAACCGCCACTGCGTCTCGGGGCCGAAGAAGACGTGGATGAACTGCTCGATCGTGGTCTTCATGTCCACCATGGTGACGCCCTCATCGACGACGAGGGCCTCGAGCTGGTGGAACATGAACATGTGGGTCGCATCGACGGTGTCGGGCCGATAGACCCGGCCCGGCGCGACGACCCGGATCGGCGGCCTGGTCTTTTCCATCACGCGGATCTGGATCGTCGAGGTCTGGCTGCGGAGCAGGACGCTGTCCTCGATGTAGAAGTTGTCGAGCGGGTCCCGCGCCGGGTGCTCGGGCGGGATGTTGAGGGCGACGAAGTTGTGCCACTCGTCCTCGACCTCCGGGCCGTAGGCGACGCCGAAGCCCATCCGCCCGAAGATCTCCAGCAGTTCATCGATCGTCTGCGTGATGACGTGGGGCTTGCCCGCCAGGATCGGGATGCCGGGCAGGGTCACGTCGAGAATCTGGCGCGTCTGCCGGCGCGTTTCCTCCAGGGCCTTCTTGCGCTGCTCGAACGCCGCCGAGACTTCGTTCTTGGCGCGATTCGCCAGTTGCCCGGCCCGGGGCTTCTCCTCGCGCGGGAGTTGCCCGACCTGGCTGAGCAGGTCCATGATCAGACCCTTGCGGCCCAGGTACTTGATCCGGAAATCCTCCAGAGCCTTCCGATCTTGCACCTGCTCCAACTCCGCGAGCGCCTGCCTGCCAACCTGTTCGAACTGTTCCAGCATGGCTGACCGGGACCGGCTCAGGCAAGAGCCGCCTTGACCTCCTGGGTAATGGCGTCGAACCCCTGCGGGTCGGCAATGGCGATTTCACTGAGCATCTTGCGGTTGAGGCCGATATTGGCCTTCTTGCAGCCGTTGATGAACTCGCTGTACCGCATGCCCCGCTGCTTGCAGGCGGCGCTCAGGCGCACGATCCACAGGCTGCGGAAGTCCCGTTTCCGCTGCCGACGGTCGCGCCGGGCGTAGACTTCCGCCCGCCGCAGAGCTTCCGTGGCCAGCCGCCACGTATGCCCCGCCATCGCGCGATGACCGCGCACTCGTTTCAATTCCCGTTTCTTCGCCTTGCGTACGGCATGACCTTTTCTTGTTCTGGGCATATCAGCTTTTCCTTACCTCATCGAAGTTTGCGCCTGCTACGGCAGCTGATGGACGCCGGGAAGCAAGCCTGTCTGTGATTTCCCCTGGCCTGCCGGTCAGGGCCGCAGGGGTTCAGGTCCCCTTAACCGCGCATGGCCTCCCGCATTTTCCGCGTGAACGCCGCACTCTCGACCGTACCCGGCCGACGAATCCGGCGGCGACGTTTCGCATTCTTGACACTCATCAAATGGCTCGCTCCGGCCTTGTGGAGCTTGATCTTGCCCTTGGCGGTCACCTTGACTCTCTTGGTCAGGCCTTTGTGGGTCTTCTGCTTCGGCATATCCTACCTCAACCAGTCTGTTCTTTGGGTCACACGGGTAAAACCCGAAGTATACACCCCCTACCGGCCGGCGTCAACGGGTATTGGAAAAAATCTCAGGGCAAACGCAAAGTCCCGAAGACAGGTGGCCGCGTCAAGGCCGGTAGGCCTTGGCGATGGTCCTGCGCCCGGGCAATCCGCCATCGCCAAGCTCCGAAGAGGGTTCCCAATCGCGATGCATCGCGATTGGGAGCCCTGACTCCGCTTGACGCTGCCACCCCTACAGCAAACGACTCTGCGTTCGCCCTGGGAAGAATCTGTGACGGCATGGTCCGACGTGGGGATTTGCAGAGACAAAAGCACCTCTGTCATCTCCCCCACGGACCATAAGGTGCCCTTTCGACCCGCTCACCCGGTCATTTGGGAACCAGCAGCAGGGTCATGCGCCGCCCGGTCATCATGGAAGGCCGCTCGATCTTGGCCACATCCTGCAGGGTATCCATGATCCCGTTGAGCATGTTGATGCCCTGGTCCTTGTGCAGCATCTGCCGGCCCCGGAAGAAGACGGAGAACTGCACGCGGTGCCCCTTTTGGAGGAACTCACGGGCGTGGCCGACCTTGATCTGCAGATCGTGCTTGTCCGTTTCCGGCCGCAGTCGGATTTCCTTCAGCGTCGCACTGGAGTGCTGGGTCTTCTTATGCGCCTCGCGGACCCGCCGCTTCTGCTGGTACAGCCACTTGCCGTAATCCATGATCCGGCAGACCGGCGGCTCGCTGTTCGGTGCGACCTCGACCAGGTCCAGACCCGCCTCCTGGGCCTTGCTCAAGGCTTCCGCCCGCGTAACAACCCCGACTTGATTGTTGGCGTCATCCACGAGCCGAACCTGCTCGGCCCGGATCCCCCCATTGATGCGTAGACCTCGTTTCACTGGTGTGCACCACCTTGCCTTTCTTGTCAAAACTCAAAATTGTCCTCGTGGTAGTTTACCACACGACCCGCCGGCTCCGGCGCATCAAAACGCCAGATCGGCTGTCTTACCGGCGATTTTCTCCCGGGCGACGGCCAGGAACCGCTCCACCGGCACCGCCTGGGTGTCCTGACGGCCCCGGATTCTCACACTGACGGTGTGGGATTCGGCTTCCTTCGGTCCCACCACCAACATATACGGAATCTTCTCGCCGTGGGATTTGGCGATTTTCGCGCCGATCTTCTCGTCGGACAGATCGGCCCCGCACCGCAGACCCGCCGTGCTGAGTTGGCCCTGGACGGCAGCCGCGTAGTCGTTGGTCTTTTCACTGATCGGCAGCACCCGCGCCTGCTCCGGCGCCAGCCACAGGGGCAGCGCCCCGGCGTACTGCTCGATCAGGATGCCCAGGAACCGCTCCAGGGAGCCCAGAACCGCCCGGTGGATCATCACCGGCGTCTTCTCGGTGTTGTCGTCGGCCACGTAGGTCAGCTCGAACCGCTGGGGCATGGAGAAATCGAGCTGGATCGTGCCGAGCTGCCAGGAGCGCTTCAGACAGTCCTGAATGTGGAAATCGATCTTGGGGCCGTAGAACGCCCCGTCGCCTTCGTTGATCTTGAACGGAATCTGCTTGTGCTGGAGTGCCGCTTTCAGGGCGTCGGTCGCCGTTTCCCAGATCTCGTCCGAGCCGATGTGCTTTTCCGGCTTCGTGGACAGCTCGACGGCGAAATCCTCGAAGCCGAACGCCCGGTAAGTTTCAAAGATCAGGTCGATGACGCCGATGATCTCCGCCTCGATCTGGGCGGGCATGCAGTAGATATGGGCGTCATCCTGCGTGAACTGACGGACGCGAAAGAGACCGTGCAGCACGCCGCTGGCCTCATGCCGGTGCACCATGCCGAACTCGGCCACACGCAGCGGCAACTCCCGATAGGAGTGTTTGCCGGTCTTGTACAGCAGGCAACCGCCGGGGCAGTTCATCGGCTTGACCGCGTAACCGACCTCGTCGATCTCGCAGAAGTACATGTTCTCTTTGTAGTTGTCCCAGTGCCCGCTGCGATGCCACAGCTCTTCGTTCAGAATGATCGGGGTCCGGATCTCCTTGTATCCATACTTGCGGTTCAATTGCCGCATGAAATCGACGATCTCGTTCCAGAGGATCATCCCCTTGGGATGCATGAAGGCGAATCCCGGCCCCATCTCGCTGAAGCTGAACAGGTCCAGTTGCCGCCCCAGCACCCGGTGATCGCGGCGCTTGGCCTCCTCCAGCCGGTGCAGGTATTCGTCCAGCTCCTTCCTCGTCGGCCAGGCGGTCCCGTAGACCCGCTGGAGCATCTTCTGGGTGGCGTCGCCGTGCCAATACGCCCCGGCGACCGACATGACCTTGAAACTGCCGACCTTGCCCGTGCTGGGCACGTGGGGCCCCCGGCAAAGGTCCTTGAAACCATTCCCGTGGGAATAGAAGCTGATAACCTCGCCCTCGGCCCGCTCGATGTTGTCCGTCTTGTACTGGTCGCCCTTGAGCTCCTCCAGGGCGGCCTGCCGGGACATTTCCTGGCGGACAATGGGCCTGTCCGCCGCGACGATCTCCTGCATCCGGGCTTCAATCCGCGGGAAATCATCGGGCCGAATCGGCTCATCCAGATCGATATCGTAGTAGAACCCGTCCTCGACGGTGGGCCCGTACACGAGCCTGGCTTGCGGCCAAAGGCTGCAAATAGCTTCCGCCATCACGTGGGCGCAGCTATGGCGCATGACGTTGAGACCTTCTTTGTCCTTCGGCGTGACAATCTGCACCTGCGGACTATCGGCGATGGGGGTGGCCAGATCGACCAACCGGCGATCGATCCTGGCGGCCACGGCGGCTTTCGCCAGCCCCGCCCCGATCCGCTCGGCCACTTGCTTGGCGGTGCTGCCTTCCGCCATCTCCAATGTACTGCCGTCGGGCAGTGTGATTCGTGCCATACCCTGTTCCACTATCGCATCTCGGTACTGTTTTTCCGAATATACCGGACCCGCCGCCCCTGTCAAGTATCGTCCGGATTCGTGATGGGCTTGGGAGAATATTCCGGCCCGACGGCCCGGCCAACGGAGCTTCCCGGGATTTAGTTGTTGTTATGGGACGGGCGGTCTGGTATAATACATACGTTGAAGCATTGGCGTGAAGTTCTTTGGAGGCCAGCCGGATGAATGCCAGTCTGGTGCTTCTCAAGAAAAGCGGTTCGCACAAGGCCTTCGCCCTTCCCAGCAAGATTACGGTCATCGGCCGCCGGGAGGACTGCGATCTGCGAATCCCCCTGCCGATGGTGTCACGCCGGCATTGCCAGCTCAGCTTGAACCAGACGTCGATCGAGCTGCGCGACCTCGAATCGCGGTGCGGGACCTTCGTCAACAACAAGCGGGTGGAGGCCCCGACCGTCATCAAGGCGGGCGATTACCTCCGCATCGGCCCCCTGACGTTCGTCTGCCAGATCGACGGCAAGCCGGAGAAGATCGTGCCGCCGCCGAAAGCCGCCCCGCCGGCCGCCAAGGCCAAACCGAAGCCCAAACCCCCGAAGCCCGCCGCCAGGGCGCCGGCCGACTCCGGCAGCAAGATGGACGAAGACCTGTCCGATCTCGACGTGTCCGGCAGCTTCCTGAACCTGGACGAATCGGACTCGGACCTGGAGGATCTCCGGAATATCTGACCGGACGAGAACGGGCCCCTCACTTGCGGATGATATCGGTGATCTTCATCAGGCGGGAGATGTTGTCCCGTTCGGCTTCGGAGAGCTTGTCGGTGATGAACTTGATCGTCTCCTCGATCTCGGGAATGACGACGTATTCGAGCACGTTGACGCGACGGCGGGTCATCTGGAGCTCGACCGCCAGCAGGCGGGCCTGCTTCTCCTTCTCGGCCAACTCGATCAGGCTGTCAAAGGCCCGTTCGAGCGACAGCAAGGCGACATCCAACTCGCCGGAGGTGTAGGAGTAGCCGTAGCAGATGATCTCGCCCTCGATGTTCTTGAGCAGGCGCGGCACCTTGACGTTCATGATCGAGGCGAGCTCGATCGCCATTTTGAACTTCTTGGTCGGTACGGCCAGCGCCGCCTTGACCTCTTCCGGCTCCATCGTCGCCCGGGCCAGCATGAACCGGCGGAACGTCTGCGAGAGCTCCGCCTCCACCTTCTGCCGCAACGGCTGGATATCCCGCGCGATCCGGATCAACTGCCGCGAGATCTCGTCCCGCTTTTCACTGAGCAGACGGTGCCCGCGCTTCGCCAGCGCGATCCGCTTGCGAAGCCGCAGAAGCTCCATTCGAGTGGCGTTCACGTTAGCCAGCACGGCAACACCTCGTAGATGCGTGGATACGTTGGCTGCGCCCCATCATGGCTCCACTCACTTGCCATCCCCTTTGCGGAACTGCGGCATGTACTTCTCGATCAGCTTGATGTCGATGCGCTTGAGCTCCGTGTTGTCGAACATGCTCAGCAGATCCCAGCCGAGGTCGAGGGTGTCGAAGACGGTGCGGTTCTCGTAGAAACCCTGGGAGATGTAGCGGGCCTCGAAGCGGTTGGCGAACTCCATATACTTGCGGTCTTCCGCCGCGAGGGCCGCTTCGCCCATGATCGTGGCCAATTCCTGCATTTCCTTGCCGCGGGCGTAGGCGGCGTAAAGCTGGTTGTACAGGTCCGCGTGATCCTCGCGGGTCTTGTTGCGGCCGATGCCCTTGTCCTTCAGACGCGACAGGCTCGGCAACACGTCCACCGGCGGCATGACGCCCTTGCGCAGCAGCGACCGCGAGAGAATGACCTGTCCCTCGGTGATATAGCCCGTCAGGTCGGGCACCGGGTGGGTCTTGTCGTCTTCGGGCATCGTCAGAACGGGCACCATCGTGATGGAGCCCTTCTTGCCCTTGACGCGGCCGGCCCGCTCGTAGATCGTCGCCAGGTCCGTGTACAGGTAACCGGGGTAACCGCGGCGGCCGGGGACTTCCTTGCGGGCGGCGCTGATCTCGCGGAGCGCCTCGCAGTAGTTGGTCATGTCGTTCAGGATCACGAGCACGTGCATGTCGCACTCGAACGCCAGGTACTCGGCGGCGGTCAGGGCGAAGCGCGGCGTGGCGATCCGCTCGATGGCCGGGTCGTTGGCCAGATTGACGAACATGACGGCCCGCTCGATCGCCCCGGTGTTGTGCAGATCGTCGATGAAGAACTGGGCGGCCTCGAAGGTGATGCCCATGGCAGCGAAGACCACCGCGAACGCCTCGCCTTTGCCGAGCACGGTGGCCTGGCGGGCGAGCTGGGCGGTCAGGTCATCATGCGGCAGGCCGGAGCCGGAAAAGATCGGGAGTTTCTGGCCGCGGACGAGCGGGTTCAGACCATCAATGGTCGAGATACCCGTCTGAATAAACTCGTTCGGGTAGTTGCGGGCGAAGGGATTGATCGGCGCGCCGTTGATGTCCCGACGCTCCACCGGGATGATCGGCGGGCCGCCATCCTTCGGGATGCCCATGCCGCTGAAGACGCGGCCGAGCAGGTCGGGCGAAACCCCAAGCTCGAGCGGCCGGGCCAGGAAGCGGACCGTGCTGCGCTCGACGTCCACGCCGCTGGTCCCCTCAAACACCTGTACGAGCACCTTGTCGTTCTCGACCTGAAGGATCTGGCCGTGGCGGAGGGAGCCGTCGGCCAGCTCGATATCGACGATATGGCCGTACTTGGCTTCGTCGATCATCTCCGCCAGCATCAGCGGGCCCTGGATATTCGCTACGGTCTGATACTCTTTCATGGACAGCATATCATACTCCTAGAGTGGTCAGGCCCCTGGGGCCTCGAATCGCGGGCCGGATGCCCGCGCCACCGTTCTGCTACTTCGCGGCCAACGCGGCCTCGAGCTGCCGCATCTGCTCGTCGATCTTCTGGCGAACCTGGCGGATCTTGTCGATCTCCTCCTGCGGGATGTACTTGGCGCGGGCGACATCCTCGCGGACGCCAAGCTGGAAGATCTCGCCGGTCTCCACGCCGGCCTCGATGGCTGCCAGGCCCGCGTGATGAAAATGCAGCACGGTCTTGAGCATTTCGTACTGCTTGACCATCGACGTATAGGTGTCCACCGCGTGGAACGCGTTCTGGTGCAGGTAGTCCTCGCGGATGGACCGCGCGGTCTCCAGGGCCAGGCGGTCCCGCGGCGACAGGGCCTCGGCGCCGACCAGCCGGACGATCTCGCGGAGCTGCGCCTCCTGTTCGAGCAGGCTCATCGCCTCGACCGTCATCCGCTCCATCTCCGCGCCCTGGTCTTTGTCCTCGAAAGTGCCGCGCAGATACTGTTTGTAGAAGCTGTACGAGGTCAGCCAGTCGATGGCGGGGAAGTGACGCTGGTAAGCGAGTTCGCCCTTGAGCGACCAGAAGACCTTGACGACGTGGAGGGTCGCCTGCACGACCGGGTCGGACAAGTCGCCGCCGGGCGGGCTGACCGCCCCGATGACGGACAGGCCCCCTTCCCGGTCGGGCTTGCCGGTGCACTGGACGCGCCCGGCCCGCTCGTAGAACGCGGCGATGCGGGCGGCCAGATACGCCGGATAACCTTCCTCGGCGGGCATTTCTTCCAGACGCGTGGAAATCTCCCGCATGGCCTCCGCCCAGCGGCTCGTGCTGTCGGCCATCACGGCGACCACGTAGCCCATGTCGCGGAAGTACTCGGCAATGGTGATCCCGGTGTACACCGACGCCTCGCGGGCGGCCACCGGCATGTTCGAGGTATTGGCGATCAGCACCGAGCGCCGCATCAGCGGCTCGCCGCTGCGCGGGTCCTTGAGCTCGGGGAACTCGGTCAGCACGTCGGTCATCTCGTTGCCGCGCTCGCCGCAGCCGACGTAGACGACGATGTCGGCATCGACCCGCTTGGCAAGCTGGTGCTGGACCACGGTCTTGCCCGTGCCGAACGGGCCGGGCACGCAGGCGGTGCCGCCCTTGGTGATCGGGAAGAAGGTATCGATGACGCGTTGGCCGCTGACCAGGACGTTGACGGGCGCCAGCCGCCGCTGGATCGGCCGGGGATTGCGGACCGGCCACTTCTGCATCAGCGTCAGATTCTGCTTCGTCCCGTCCTCCGCGGCGCAGACGGCCACCGTCTCTTCGACCGTGTAGTCCCCGGCCGCGATCCGCTGGATCGTGCCGCGGATACCGGGCGGGACCATGATCTTGTGCAGCACCAGGGAGCTCTCCTGCACCTCGCCAATGACATCGCCCGGTCCGACGCTCGTCCCGGTGGCGACCGTCGGCTTGAAGTGCCACTTCTTCTCACGGTTCAGGCCGGGCATGGCGCTGCCGCGGCTCATGAACGCGCCTTCCGCACGGACCAGCGCATCCAGCGGCCGCTGAATGCCGTCGTAGATGCTCTCGATCAGACCCGGACCCAGCTCGACGCTCAGCGGCGCCTCGGTATCTTCGACCGGCTCGCCCGGGCCGATGCCCGTGGTTTCTTCGTAGACCTGGATCGAGGCGCGATCCCCGCGGAACTCCACGATCTCGCCGATGAGGTTGAGCGCGCCGACGTGCACCACGTCATACATCCGCGCCCCGGCCATCCCTTCGGCGACCACGACCGGGCCCGCAACCTTCATGATACGACCTTGTCTCTTTTCGTTCATTGTCAACGACCTTTTAGCTGCTCTTGAGAATATCGATGCCGGTGGCCAGTTTGAGGACTTTGCCGAGGGCCTCTGTGGCAAAGCCTTCCGATTCCGTGGTGAACGGCACCACGACGACACACGGGGTCGGCCGGCTCTGGGTCTTGCCCAAGACCTCTTCGGCGGCGGCCGCGATGTCCTCCGCCACGACCAGCAGGGCATATTCGGCCGCGACGATGTGCTCGGCCGCCTCCGTGACCTGTTCCCGCTCGCGCCCCACGGCGTACGTATCGACGCCCAGCGCCGCGAACGGCATCACGAAATCGGCATCCCCTAAGATTGCGACTTTGCCTTCCATTCGTTCGTTTCTCGTGTCTCCGGAATCGCCGTCCGCGCCGGGCCGGGCCTTACGCGAGGCGATCCAGGATCAATTTTGTATCGAGATTATTCCTTTTCGCCGTCAGGATCAGGCGGACCGCGCGGATCTCGTGCTCCTTCGCCAGGAAAAAGGCGATCACCGGCTGCGGACCGGCGGCAATCTGCCCCGTCTGCCGCAAGTACCCCAACAGGTACTCGTCGCACTGCTGCTCGACCTTGAGGAAGGACCCGTTCAGCGCCAGGTAGCCGGCGCCGGCGTCCACGACCGCGTGAAACGGGGTCGAGAAGAACAGCGCCCCGAGGGCCTCGTAGGGCATGTCGAGTCCCTGCCGCAGACGATCCATCTCCACGAAGCCGCCCTCCAGGAAGACGTCCCTGGGGTCGGCCTGGAGGAGTTTCGCCCGCAGCATCGTGCGAAGGTTCGTCAGGTCCACCTGGAGGCGAAAGAGGTTCGTCAGAAAGACATTGCCGTCCGCGGTTCGGGCCGTCTCGAGCTTGTAGGCGGTCTGAGCGTGATCGATCGCGCTGTCGATCTGGCGGATGTCCTTGTTCTGATAGAACGCGAGCACCGCCTGATCGGTCGCCGCCTGCAGGTACGGGGGCAGGAGCGCATAGTTCTGCTCCTCGAACGCCTGGCGGAGCTGCTCCGGCGGGACGTTGCCCTCGGGACTGTAATCCGTGCCGACCGGCTTGTCGGTGAGCACCCGCCGCAGGACCAGCCGCAGATTCGCATAATCGTCGCGGCTGCGGAACACTTCCACGATCCGCTCGTCGAGCATCAGGTCCTCGAACAGCCGGCGGACCACCGTCCGGCGCTGCCGCAGCACGGCCTCGATCTCCAGCGGTCCCGCCCCCTGCGGGAGCGTGTACTCCGTGCCGCTCAGCGAGGACGCCGACGACGCGAAATCCGACGCATTGGCCATGTCCAGGACGGCCGTCCGCGTCAGCATCTGCGTCTCCATGCTCCGGACCTGGGCGGTCTGGAACATGTAGCGGTAGTCGTCCTCCCCGACCGGCGGGTACGTGAAGAAATCGTGGATCCTCAGGTCCGTCTTGTCCAATTGCATCTCGGCCATGTTCGGCTACCGCGCCCGACCCGTGTCGGCTTCGTTCGAAAAGAGGTCCTTGGCCACGTCGATCTCGAGGTCCTTGCGGGCCTGCTCCACGAGCACGCCGAGCGAGACGTTCGTGCGCACCTTGCCGCGCCGCAGGAGGAATCCGCCGCCGAGGTTGTGCTTGTCCTCGGCCAGGGTGAGGCGGCCCTTGTTCTGGTCCTTGAGCCGGTCGTTGACCGCGGCTACGAGCTTGGCGTCGATCCAGGGATCGCTCCTGCCGGCGACCACCTTTTCCTCGCCGCTCTCGACCGCGGCCGCCATGAGGGCGGCCATGAGCTCGCGGTATTCGGCCTCGGGCAGTTTCTCGATCTTCTGGCGGGCCTGCGTGAAGACCTCGTCCAGCAGCGCGGCCTTGCCCGTCACGTACTCCTTGGCGGCTTCCATCCGCGCGACGGCGAGCCGTTGCGACCGCTCGCCGGCGGCGGCCTTCTCCGCCAGGGTCCGGGTCTCCTGCTCGAAGCGGACGAGATCCTCGTCGAGCTTCGCCGTCTCGGCGGCCTCGCGCTCCTCGGCCTGTTGGCGGATCGCCTCGGCCTGGGCGCGGGCATCGGACAGTATCTTCGCTATGACCTGATCAGCTTCCATAGTCCATTCCTGCCGTAAAGGGATGCTCACTTACGCCGCGCCGGGGACCGCGAGCCGGATGCCCATCAGCAGCACCAGCAGCGAAATCAGGAAGCCCAGAATCGCGTACAGCTCGATCAGAGCTGCGTATACAACACCGGCTTTGAACGCCATATCCGGCCGCTTGGCGCTCATCAGGACGCCGGCGGCGCCGGTGCGGCCCTGATGGATGGCGCTGAACAGGCCGGCGATGCCGACCGGCAGACACGCCGCCAGGATGGCCAGGCCCTGATACCAAGTCACCGGGACCGCCGCGTCACCGAACATGTTCAACTTGATCATCACGAACAGCCCAATGACGAAGCCATAGATGCCCTGCGTACTGGGAAGCACGACCAGGAGCATCAGGGTGCCGTACCGTTCCGGCTTCTCGCTGAGCACGCCCGTGGCGGCCCGGGCGGCGACGCCCAACCCCACGGCCGACCCGATCCCCGCCAGAAATACGGCCAATGCAGCCCCTGTCAACGCGAACGTCAAACCCATCATTTCCATAGTCTCCGACCTCTTTTCCTAAGCGTACTTTCGAAGATTCCTGGCAAACCGCGGCCCTGGTCCGGCGGCATCATTCGACGTAGATATAGCGGTAATCCCGGCGCAGCGGGAGAAACGGCCGCCCGCCGCCCTGGAAGAACTTCGGGAAGAACTCGACGAACTGCAACCGCAGGCTGTGCACGAAGGCGCCCAGCGTCGACAGCGCCAGGTTGAACAGATGGCCGCCCACGAACAGCAAGGCCCCCAGGAGCCAGCCGATATAGGGGACGCCCAGCACCAGTTGCACCAGGACATTGATCGCCATGCCGAAGCCGGCACTGACCATGCCCAGCGCCATCAGGCGGACATAGCTGAGGATATCGCCGCCGAAGAAGACGGTGCTGAAGAGATTGAAGACGCCCATTCCCAGGCGTCCGCCCCAGGGCAGCCCGCGACCGCTGAACAGCAGGATCATGAGCGCCGGGATGATTACGATGAAACCGAACACCCGCGTCAGTGCGGCCGGAAATACGCCGCCGGCGCTGAGGCCCAGTCCCAGCAGGGAGTTGAGCATCACGATCCAGGACAACTGGTCGAAGACCGCCGCCGCGGTGTCCTTGCGCCGCCGGTTGTGGAAGAACCCGATGAACAGGCCGAACTGGATCTGCAGGTAGCCCAGTCCCAGGGACAGAAGGAAGAACGTCATCGGCTGCGTCATCGGATCGAACCACATCAGCGATTCGCGCAGGCCGTTGAGAGTGCGGAAGGCCGCGGTGTCGCGCGGGACCAGCGCCTGGATGGCGTCGCTGAACCAGGCGCCCGTCAGGGCCCCGGCAATCGCGGTGGTCACGCCGCACATGATCAGCATCACGAGGGCCTGCTTGTTGCCCTGGAGCTTGCGGACGACCACCGCCAGCAGCCCGAACAGGATCAGGCCGTACGCCGCGTCCCCCAGACACAAACCGAAGAAAATCGCGAAAAACGGCGCCAGGAAGACCGTGGGGTCCACCGAGGAGGGGATCGGCATGCCGTACAGGCGCGTGACCGTCTCGAACGGGCTGACCGCCGGAGCGTTCTCGATCTCGACCGGAACGTCCTCGCCCGGGGCCGGCTCGATTCGCGCCACGCTCGCCGCGTCGAAACGCCCGACCAGTTTCTCCAGACGCAGATAATCCTTCTTCTTGCACCAGCCTTCCAGGATCATCGTGTGCTCGGTGGCAGGGACACTGTCCCGCGTCCGCTCCCGCTCGAGCATGTTCCGGTAGTGATCGTAGAGCACCTGCAGCTTCAGGAGGTGGCCCGACAGGATGGCGGCGGCTCTGCGCTGCGCCTCGACCCGCGCGCGGGCCTCGAGCAGCTTCTGCTCGTACTCGCGCATCAGCTCGGCGGCGGTGCCGGTCATCGACTCGAAGTTGACGACTTCGAATTCGTAGGATCGCAGCAGCTTCTGCAGTTGCTCGGCCTGCTCCCGCAGGGCGACGACGATGACCGCCTCGCGCGTCCCGGCCGGTCCCACCCGCTGCAGCGCGGCGCCGGCCTCGGTCAGCTCCTGCTGGAATTGCTCGAAATGCTGGCCGGGCGCCAGGCCCGCCCAGGAGATCGTAGTCCGCAATCGGCCCAATTCCTCCACCGGCGTCTGCATGGGGGCCCAAGGCCGCAAGGTGTCGAGCATGCCCTGGGAATGGTCGATTTCCGCCCGGGCTTTCTCGATGGCCGCCTGCGCCTGTTCCGCCTTTTCCAGGGGCCGGCGTGCCTGGGGGTCCGCGATGATCTCGCCGTAGAGTCGCAGATCCACCACTTTGCGCGGCGCCAGAAAGCTCCCGCCCTTCTCGGGCGGCGCATGCTCCTTGAGGAAGCCGATACTCCGTTCGAGGCGGGCCACCAGCTCATCGAGGTCTTTCGGGCGACTCCGCAGGGCGGCCAGTCCCGGCGTGTCCCTGCTGACCGCGGCCTCGTCGGCGTTGAGCACCTGGCAGATGCCCTCGGCCTGCAACGCCGCCAGCAGGTCCGCGACCTGCGTGCGATGGCACACGATCATCACCTTGGCCATTGGGGTAATCGCCATGGTCAGCCTTTCTTCACGTGCTCGACGACCTTGGCGACGGCGGCCGGGACTTTGCGCTGCACCTGCTCGCGCAACTGTTTGCGCTGCTGCTCGGCCTGGACTTTGAGGGTCTTGATCTCGGCCTGGGCCTCGGCGCCGGCCTTCTCGACGGCCGCATCGATCGCCCGGCGCCGCTGCAGCTCGGCCTGCTCCTGGCGCTGCCGACGCTCCTGACGCCCCCTCTCGGCGATCTTCACCGCGTCGGCCTTGGCCTGCTCGATCCTCTGGTGTGCTTCGACTTCAGCCTGTTTGATTCTGGTTATCAGTTCCATTGGCGGTTTCTGCCCTTCGTGATTCCAACCATGTCCAAAAGTCGCGTAGGTTATACCAGCGCCCCCGGCAAAGGCAAGGGAAAAAGGAAAAGGGAAAAAGGTGAAAGGCAAAAAGGGGACTTCCGCCTGCGTGAGGCGGGACGCCGCGCCTCTCTCTTCTTCGATGCCGACTTCTTACCTTGGCCTTTGCTCTCTTAGCTGGCCAGGAGTTGGTCCACCCGCGTCACCAGTTCCTTGACCCGGCCGAGCGAGGCGTCGAACTGCGTTTTCTCGGACGCGTCGAGGTCGAGCTCGACGATCTTCTCCACGCCTCCCCTGCCGAGGAGGGTGGGGACACCGACGAAGCAGCCGCCCACGCCGTACTGCCGCTCGCACCAGGCGCAGCAGCAGATGAGGTTCTTCGTGTCCTGGAGAATGGCCTGGGCCATCTTCACCGCCCCCGCCGCCGGAGCGTAGTAGGCGCTGTAGCCGAGCAGGTTGACGATCTCGATCCCGCCTTTGCGGGTGCGGTCGATCAATCGGTCGATCTTGTCCTGCGGGAGAAGCCTGGCAATCGGGACGCCGCTGACCGTGGTGAAGCGAGGCAACGGCACCATGTCGTCCCCGTGGCCGCCCATCAGCACGCACTTGACATCTTCCACGCTGACACCCAGCTCGGCTGCCAGGAAGTAGCTGAATCGGGCGGCGTCGAGCGCCCCGGCCATCCCCATCACGCGGTTCTTGGGAAATCCGGTCACCTGCGCAGCCACGTGGACCATCGCATCGAGCGGGTTACAGACCACGATCACGGCGGCATGGGGCGAAAACTCGGCCACCTTGCGGCTGACGTCCCGGACGATCCCGGCGTTCGTCGCCAGCAGGTCGTCCCGGCTCATGCCCGGCTTGCGCGGGACGCCACTCGTGATGATGACCACGTCGCTGCCGGCGGTCGCCGCCCAGTCGGTCGTGCCGATGAGGTCCTGCTGCGACAGCTCGATGGGACTGGCCTCGGCCATATCGAGCGCCTTGCCCTCGGCCAGGCCCTTGACGATATCCACCAGAACGACCTGCCCCAACCGCTTCAACGCCGCGAGAAACGCGGTGGTCGCCCCGACGTTGCCGGCCCCCACGACCGTGATCTTGTTCTTTGCCATGACACTCCCTGTTGCTCGTCGAGCGCGGGTCGGTTGCGCGGCTCGTTTCGCGACGCGGCGGTCGGCGCGCGCCCAAGACGTACGACGCTCCACACAACCGACACGAGCCGCGCAACCGCAACCGCCTTCCGATCCGTATGCCAGTCCACCCGACAGATGCACACAATATGCGATCCCATCCGGCCCCCAACCCGCAACCCAATGGCAGGCAGGGGAAGCGGCATAATACCGGCCTACCTCCGGAGTGTCAACCCATCGCGTATGCCCTCCAGGCAAGCGCATGTTCGGCGATGAAGCCGTTTGGAGTTCCGCGTTTACGCGGGTCGGAACCGTCCTGCCTTCTACGGCGGCAACGTCTTGAGCCGCTGCGCGGTCTGGACCCGCCCAAGAGGGTGTGTGTGAAGTCGGTTGGCCGTGGCATGGGCTTCCAGCCCATGAATCATCGGCAGGATGCCGATGCCACAAGACCCCACGGGCAGGATGCCCGTGCCACTTCTCACACACTCTCTAATGGGTTTTGACGAGCAAGTTCGGTAATGTGTAGGGTGGGGCTTGCCCCACCGCGTTCCTTGGGTCCGGGTTCCCGGTGGGGCAAGCCCCACCCTACAACCACACGTTGCCCGGCGAGAGGCAACTCGCCAAGACAACTTATGCGGCACGATTACCGGTTTCGTCTGTCAAACTCACAAGACGGAGTGGGACCCCAAACGCGATAGATCACGTTTGGGGTCCCACGCCGAACCAGGCCAACTCCCAACTACTTCGCTGCCGCGTTGTCCCCGGCAGTCGGGGTCGTGAGGAGTCGGACGATGTCCTTGTGTCCCCGGCGGTCTGCTTCCTCCAGCGGGGTGCGGCCGCGGCTGTTCCTTGTGTTCTTGTCTGCCTTGTGGGCTATGAGCACCTCGACCACCGCCCGGTGGCCGCGCAGGGCGGCGTTGTGCAGGGGAGTGTCGCCGTCGCTGTCCCGGGCGTTCACGTCGGCCCCCTTCGCCAGGAGCACGGACGCAATCTCCGCCCGGCCTTCGTTGGCCGCGTAGTGCAGGGCCGTGATATGGCCCTGGTTTCGGGCATTGATATCCGTGCCGTGCATGAGGAACAGGCGTGCCAATTCCTCGTTGCCCGCCAGAATCGCCGCGTGCAACGGCGTATTGCCCTTGTCATCCCGCTCATTCGGATCGGCCCCGTTCGCCAGAAGAAGTCCAATCCATTCTGGCCGGTGCAGGGCTGCGTGCAGAAGCGGCCGTCGTACCTCCACGTATACCTCATCGCCGGAGGTCCTTCTGAGGGCGTTCTTGATATCCACTCGCGCCGCCCCGCCATCGATCAGCACCTTGGCCGTGCTTGCGTGGCCCTGGAGCAGAGCCTCAAGCAAGGGTGTGGCTCCGGCGGCGTCCCTGGCGTTCACATCCGCTCCCCTGGCGAGCAGGAA